>Ga0210408_10001284_pt1 | contig 26844 bp, 23 predicted proteins | sample IncBWH4MmetaG_FD_155471 | JGI IMG/M metagenome (GOLD analysis project Ga0210408, IMG submission 155471) | Forest soil microbial communities from Barre Woods Harvard Forest LTER site, Petersham, Massachusetts, United States - Inc-BW-H-4-M | ecosystem: Environmental > Terrestrial > Soil >...
TCGGGGAGGATGGGGAGGCGGTGGCGGCTGGTTAAATCGTGGTGGCGGGGGTGGCGGCTGGATAAACCGCCGGTACTATGGTGGTGGCGGTTCATGGGTCAATCGGTGGTGAGTGAGGATTCAATCCGCGGCTGCGCCCCACCTGATGGCCCCATTCTGCTTCTGCCGGCGTACGGTAGGGATGCGCTCCCGCGCGTCCGGCGCTGCACTTCTCGACGCTTTTTTTTTGCTGCTGCAGCGAACCCGCTCTTGCGCTATCGCAGCTGAGGCTTTTGGCCATCAGCTTCTCCTGTGTTTAAGTTTGCACCTTCTTTGGACGTGCGGCGCCGGATCGCGCGGGAGCGCGTCCCTACCAGCCGCAACGACGTCACCATTATACGGGAGACGGTACACTCGGGCTTCTTCGCCGAGATGCAGTCTATACGCCCGCGTAGCGGCTCCAATCACAAGACCTACTCTATCTAACCAGCGTTTATTTTGGACAGCAGTGGCGTATTTTAGCGTGTTTCGCGGGGCGAATCCTTGACTTTCAATTTGTTTGACTCCAACAAAGAGCGCTCGACCGTCTGTATCTTTCTATGGACGACCACAAACTGAGCCTCATCGTACCGGCATTTAACGAAGAAAGGACAATCGAAACTGTCCTCAATCGAATCTTTCGGTTTCTTCCGGACGTGCACGAAGTCTTAGTCATTGACGACGCATCGGTCGATCGCACGCCGGAACTGAGTCACGAGTACGCTAGTCAAGACAAGCGGGTAAAGCTGTTTCGGCATAAGACGAACCTGGGCAAGACGGCAGCTCTGCGGACAGGGTTTGCGGCGTGCACCGGTTCTATTGTGGTCGTTCAGGATGCTGACTTGGAATACGACCCGCGCGAGATACCCGACCTGATCGGGCCGATCAAAGAGGGAGCCGCAGATGTTTGCCTGGGCTCGCGCTTCATGGTTCGGCGAGCAGGCCGCGTCCTGTATTTTCGACACTTTCTGGCGAACAAGTTGCTCACCTTAACCAGTAATTTTTGCACCGACCTTAATCTCACGGACGTCGAGACCGGCTACAAAGCTGCTCGCGCTGAAATCGCCAAGAACATGATCATCGAGTCAAGGGGTTTCGGATTTGAAATTGAGTTCGTCGCAAAGTGCAAGAAGATCGGGGCGCGGGTTTATGAAGTTCCGATCTCCTATTATGGGCGAACCTATGAAGAGGGTAAAAAGGTCGGCTTGAAAGATGGCCTGGACGCCCTCTGGTATTTGCTAAAATTCAACATCTTGACCGGATTGCGGCAGAGTTTTTGTCAAGAGTTCCTGGAAACGAAGGCTTACCCGAAAATAGTTCGATGAGAGTCCATGTGGAGCGACAAAGGTCACACAGAGATCAGGAAGGTCGAAGTAGGTCTTTTCCTCAAAACCTCCGCCACGCTCGCCCACTGCTCTCGATTAGTTGATAGGGCAACAATTTATACCGGACAAAAACGTGTGTGGCGGAAAACTCTGTGCGATTTTCTCCAGATCTGCGAAATCGGCGTAATCTGCGGTTTCAAATTCGGAATTTAGACTAGGTTCAATCAAAACGCGTAATTGATCGAAAAAGTAAGGGTATTTTGAATGTAGTTGTTCGAAGCCGTGCCCGTTGCGGACGTCGCACCCGATACGCGGCGAACGTAGTCATAGCTCAGCCCAGTGGACCAGCGTTTACGAAGCTTCCAACTCAAACCTGCCTCAATTCCGTATTGCGTGTAGTTCCCCACGCTAGGACCCGCGTTGACGGTTCCCACGGTGGTGGTCTTGACGTCTCCGAAATTGACGAAAGGAGAAACGGTAAAGGTAATCCAACGCGTAATATCCATTTGGGCGCCGAGTCTAAACAGGTTTTCTTCCGTCAGACTGGTCCCGGTAGTAAATACCAGGTCGTGCGACCCTGAAAATAGTAACTGCGAATGACGAGTGATCTGATAGCGAATCGCTAAGTCGAAGTAATAGGACGACGGGATAGCTGGTTTAGTGTCGACGAAAGTGCCACCGGCGGCCAGGTCGAACTCGAACTCACGGCTCAGTTTTCCCTTGATAAAGGGTCCCACATTGAGACTGTTCACGTTTGCAGAGCCAGCGCTGGTGGTTCGGGTCGCTTCGGCGTTAATGCCGTAGAGGATGGTGGGTGACAATCGGAACGTAAGAGAGGGACCGAAGCGGAATGACTCCCTGGTCCCAGTCGTGGTCGGATTGGCCTGACCTTGAACGTTCGTGCCGCTCTGGTTGTTGTAACTGTAGTCAGCCGAGAATGAGAGGATCGCAAGATTCAAGTCCGCGTCGACCGCCGCGCCGATCGTATTGGTGAAACTGTTCAGGTTAGCCGTATTTGTCGCTGTGGGGTCTGTCGCGGGATTTTGGGTGTATGAAAACTGATCGTAAAGACGCAGCTGCAAAAAATCCGCGACGACAAACTTAAATTCAATCAGGGAGGTCGGATCTACTGCAAACGTCACCTGGTCGCGCCCGTTTCCGTACAAATTTTCTGTAATCTGCCCGCCAAAACTGAACTGAAGCTGATTCAGATAGCTAATTACCCACGTGGTGGCCAGGTTCAGCCCTAGAGAGAAGCTAAGGTCAGAAATTTTGTCCGTAGCCGCGAGGTTAACATTGTCCGTATACTGAGCGCCGGCCGATCCGGTTAAAACCTCCTGGAACGGCCCAAGGTAGAGAAAAGCCTCCGGGGATTGCCGGAACGATTGAATTGGTAGCGGCGCGGCAGAGGTTCGAACACGCTCTTGCGCCGTCAACGACGTGATTGGGCAGGTAAGACAAAGAATTGCCAACGAGGTCGTCGCTGGGCAGTTCCGTGGAAAATGGCGAAAGAGCGTCCTTCCGAAGGTTGTGGAACGGTCCCTGGGCATCTGTCGTAGCGGTTTAGCTGATATCCGCAGCCGATTCAACGCATATCTCTAGCCTGCATGCCACAAATCCTGAGAGATTTGTGAGGCATGCAGGCTGATGGCCGCTAAACAGACGCTTCCGCGCCTGTTCAGCGGCCCGTTTTCAAAGAGCACAACTATGGTTTATTCTGCAGGTTGGAGCTGATTCCGCAGCGGAATAGAGGCCCAAAGGGCAGGTGACATAGCAGCCTGGGGTGGAGCGAAGCGGAGCCCCAGGAATGCATAAAGAACAATCAAGCTCGGTAGGAGCGGGAGGATCGCCGCAAGCGAAGACGCCAGCCTTTGCCAGCCGTAAACAGAGCAAAAGCTGGAGCTTTCGCTTACGTCTTCGCCTCTAATTTTTTTACCGGACTTTCTAGCGTATTCCAGTATTTATCGGCAACTCTGGCCGCTCGCATCCAGCCGACCGATATCTCCTTAACCGTCTGGAATCGCGGTCGCTAATCTCCTTAACCGGCTCAATTGCCGCCATTTCTAAGACCCTAGCCCTACCAAAATGCAAACAGTTGATGCGAGTTCCGAGCCCTCAGTCTCATTAGTGGAGCTTCCCGCTTCCAATGTTCGCGTCTGCCGCGATTCCGCCTTAAAAGGCGATGCACAGGCGCCCCGTCCGCAATTTGGCAACAGAGCAATCACTTGTGATCAGCCTTTGACCGCGTGCGAGAACAATCGAAAGGTTCGAACCGGAAATGCCATTGCCGCCTCTAGGGAGATCCCTTCGTGGAAGCGCATTCTCGACATCACTTGTATTTTACTCACTCTACCCCTTTGGTTGCCCGTAGTTATCTTGATCGCACTATGGATTAAGATTGTTTCTCCCGGGCCCATTTTCTTCCGACAGGAACGAGTCGGTTATCGCGGGAATCCTTTCATGTTATTGAAGTTCAGGACCATGAAGTCCAACGTCGAGACCGCAAGCCACGAGCGTCATCTGGAGCAGCTTATGCAAACTGATCGCCCGATGACGAAACTGGATGCCTCCGGCGATCCCCGAATCATTCGGGGAGGACGCCTGCTTCGCGCGACCGGATTGGATGAATTGCCTCAACTCTGCAATGTCCTGCGCGGAGAGATGAGTCTCGTCGGCCCCCGTCCATGTACTCCCAATGAATTTCGACGTTATCAGCCATGGCAGCAACAGCGAGTCAATGCCGCGCCCGGCCTCACCGGCTACTGGCAAGTCAACGGTAAGAACAAGACCACATTCACGGAAATGATTAACCTGGACATCTTTTACACCAAAAATATGTCTTTGCGGCTCGATCTCGCGATCATCCTGAGAACAGTGCCGGCAATCCTCGGGCAGCTGCTTGAAGCTCGCGGCGCAGCTAGGCCGGCGCAGCGCGCGGACAGGTCGATGGTTGAGCAATGCTCACGACAGTGCTCGCAGTAGAGCAAAGGATCTCGAAATTCTGAATAGCATCTTATGCCAAAACCAATCGTTGTAGGCGTCGTCGGATGCGGATATTGGGGCCCCAATCTTGTTCGGAACTTCACAGCGCTGCCGAATTGCGATCTCAGAGCGATGTGCGACCTCAACGAAGCGCGTCTGAAGCACATGAGGGGCCTGTATCCCAATGTAGAGAGCGTGACCGACTTTGGACATTTGCTAAATGGCGTGGCGTTGGATGCGGTGGTCGTCGCCGCGCCGGTCAAGCACCACTATCCATTGGCCAAGGCCGCCCTGCTTGCAGGTAAACATACGCTGATCGAGAAACCGATGGCCGCTTCCTCGGCGGAGTGCGAAGAACTGATTGAAATCGCTCAAAGCAAGGGTCTGGTGTTGATGGTCGGTCATACATTCCTCTATTCGGCTGCGGTCCGTAAAATTGCGGAGATTGTCCAAGCCGGAGACATTGGCGAGATCCGGTACATCAATTCGCGCCGCCTTAACCTGGGGCTCTTTCAGAAGGATATCAACGTAGCCTGGGATCTTGCCCCGCACGACATATCAATCATCCTGCATATTTTGGAAGAATTTCCGCTGGTCGTAAATTGCCAGGGTAACGCCCACGTCACTCCAGGCATAGAGGACGTGACCAACATTTCCATGTCTTTCCGGCATAAAAGATTTGCCACTATTCAGAGCAGTTGGCTAGAGCCCAGGAAAGTACGTGAAATGACTATCGCTGGAACGCGCCGAATGATCGTGTACGACGATCTAGAGACGCACGAAAAAATTCGCATCTACGATACCAGGGTGGAGCGGCCGCCGCATCACGACACATTCGCTGAATTCCACTACTCGTATCACTATGGGGACATCTACATCCCGTACATTAAGCAAGAGGAGCCACTGAAGGCGGAATGCCAGCATTTCATCGATTGCATCGAAAAGGGCACCAAGCCGCTGACCAGTGGCCACGAGGGGCTGGAACTGGTAAGAATCCTCGAGGCCGCTTCGACATCGCTTAAGGAAAACGGGGCGCCTGTGACCCTCACACGATCACGCGAAGTGACGCAGTTGGGGGCTAGATCGACCCGCTCGATGCAGCCAGCATTCGCGTAGCGCGTAAGCGGAAATCGAAAAAATACGGCCCGCTAAACACGCTAAAAGACGCGAAAATGGACAAAGGATTCAGAGGATCATCTTTTCAATCAAAATCTCCTTTCTTTCTTTTTCGCGTCATTTCGTGTATTTCGCGGGCCCTTCCCATTCAAAATCTCTATTTTCCTTTCGCGCATTTTAGCGTGTTTCGCGGGCACTCCCCACGTCCCAGTGAAATGCGTTGGCGGTAGTAGATAATCCTTAATCAGCCTGTTTCGCGGTCGATATTTTGAGCATTGATATGAGAGAACCAATTAGTGTGGGCGTGGTTGGATGCGGATATTGGGGCCCGAATCTCGTTCGCAATTTCAAAAGCCTGCATAATTGCAACGTGAGAGCGATGTGCGACGTCAGCGAAGCACGGCTGAAGCACATGACGGGCTTGTATCCCGATGTTGAGGGCATGACAGACTTCGGGCACATGCTCAACGGAATCGGCCTGGATGCGGTTGTCGTGGCCGCGCCGGTCAAGCATCACTATCCACTGGCCAAAGCCAGCCTGCTTGCCGGTAAGCATACACTGATCGAGAAACCGATGGCCTCAAGCTCGGCCGAATGCGAGGAATTAATTGAAATCGCTGAAAGCAATGGCCTGGTATTGATGGTGGGCCACACTTTCCTTTACTCAGCTCCGGTGCGTAAGATTGTGGAGATTGTCGAGGCTGGGGACCTCGGCGAGATCCGCTACATTAATTCGCGGCGTCTTAATCTGGGCCTGTTTCAGAAAGACATCAACGTAGCCTGGGACCTCGCCCCTCACGACATCTCAATCATACTGCACATCCTTGGAGAGTTTCCGCGGGTTGTCAATTGCCAGGGTAACGCCCATGTTACCCCCGGTATCCAGGACGTAACCAACATCTCCCTGACTTTTGGACACAAGCGATTTGCCACTATCCAGAGCAGCTGGCTCGAGCCCAGGAAGATTCGTGAAATGACCATCGTAGGCACACGGCGCATGATCGTTTACGACGATCTGCAGCCAAACGAAAAAATTCGCATTTACGATGTCCGGGTGGAGCGCCCGGCGCATTACAACACCTTCGCCGACTTTCACTACTCGTATCACTACGGGGACAGCTACATCCCGTACCTAAAACAGGAGGAGCCACTGAAAGCCGAATGCCAGCATTTTCTCGATTGCATCGAAAAGGGCACCGAGCCACTGACCAGCGGCCGCGCAGGGCTGGAACTGGTAAGAATCCTCGAGGCCGCTTCGACATCGCTTAAGGAAAACGGCTCTCCTGTGATGTTCTCCCGATCGCGCGAAGGGATGGAGTTGGGGGCTACAGCGACCCGCTCATTGGAGCCGGCATTCGCCTAGTGTCCCATCGGTGCTGTTATCGTCCTCGTCCTCGAAAAAAAATTGGACAGATTCAGCGGGTCATCTCCTCATTCAAAATTTCGATTATCTTTTCGCGTCATTTCGCCTGATTCGCGGGCACTAGAAACCCGCTAAAAACGCTAAAGGACGCGAAACCGGGACGATCCGCTTACTTTTTTATCGGACTTTGTAGCAGCTCGTAGTTTTTAGCAGCAACTCTAGCTCCTCCGATTCCGCCGACTGATAATCCCTAAATTATTCCTAAACCAGCCGGAATTGCGGTCGAATAAACTGACATACTTGGTTCGTTTCATTTAGCGCCCGGTTATTGAGACCTAGCCTGAGGAACATGCAGACAATGATTGCCATGGAGAGGACAGCTACCCCAAACAAGAACCAGACGGACAGCGCAGAGCCGGCTTGGTATTGCCTTAGGTCGCAGCCCAAGCACGAGCACATCGCAGCAGCGCACCTGCGTATGCTGGAGGGGGTGACCGTTTTCTGCCCCCGGATCAGATTCAAGCGGACTACTCGGCGGGGCTTAGTCTGGGTCACCGAGGCAATGTTCCCCGGATATTTGTTTGCCCAATTCGAGTTGGCGGAAATGCATCGCCATGTCCGGTATGCTCATGGTGTGAGCGGTATCGTCCAGTTTGGCGGTCGGTACCCCACGATCGAAGACCGAGCTTTGGCGCAGTTACGGGAATATTCGGGTGCCGCGGAAGTCAAGGAGCTGAACTACGAGCTTTCGCAAGGCGATCAGGTAAAGGTCGTCGAGGGCGTCTTCGTCGGGCTGGAAGCTGTGGTCACACAGGTCATGCCGGCGAAAGAGCGAGTAAAGATTTTAATGGATTTCCTGGGGCGGAAAGTGGAGGCCGAAGTCGAGCACGCAAGTGTTTTGCTCGACGTAGCGCACCCGCTCGCGGCGTAAGGCATTCAGCGGAATCAAGAGTCAAGGATCGGAGGATACTGGTTTTTGACTCCTGATTCTTTCGCCCGGGTCCGAAAAACTGAGTACTGCAGCTTTTCCGGGAAAAGCGGAAATCGGCCAAGGGCGGTAGCCTGCCGCCAGATCATTCCGAAACGTGATCAGCCATTTTCCCCACGCGAGAAGTGATCCGAACATATCCTTAACCAGGCCGAGTCGCAGTCGAGACGACAACAAAAATCACGTTCATTGAAACATTCAACACAGACAATGTTAACAACAACTAGAAATCTCCGAGCGTTCAATGCCGGCGACTTGAAAAAGCCGATCGCTGTGGGCGTGGTCGGATGCGGCTATTGGGGTCCCAATCTCGTTCGCAACTTTAAGGGGCTGCCCAACTGCAATCTCAAAGCGATGTGCGATCTCAGCGAAGCGCGACTGAGGCACATGAGGAGCTTGTATCCCGATGTCGAGGGCATGACAGACTACGATCACATGCTCAACGGAGTTGGTCTGGATGCGGTTGTCGTCGCCGCGCCGGTCAAACATCACTATTCACTGGCCAAGGCCAGCCTGCTTGCAGGTAAGCATACACTGATCGAGAAACCGATGGCGTCGTCTTCCGCCCAGTGTGAGGAATTGATAGAGATTGCGGAGCATAACGGCCTCGTCTTGATGGTCGGCCATACATTCCTTTATTCGGCTCCGGTGCGTAAAATTGTTGAGATTGTCCAAGCCGGAGACATCGGTGAGATCCGATATATCAATTCGCGGCGGCTAAATCTGGGTCTGTTTCAAAAGGACATCAACGTCGCATGGGACCTTGCCCCGCACGACATCTCGATCATTCTGCACATTCTGGAAGAATTCCCGCTCGTAGTTAACTGCCAGGGCAACGCCCACGTCACCCCGGGTATCGAGGACGTCACTAACATTTCTTTGTCCTTCCGGCACAAGCGATTTGCCACTATTCAGAGCAGTTGGCTTGAGCCAAGGAAAATTCGTGAAATGACCATCGTTGGCACACGGCGCATGATCGTGTACGACGATTTGGAGACGCACGAAAAAATCCGCATCTACGATACCCGAGTGGAGCGGCCGCCGCATCACGACACGTTCGCCGACTTCCACTACTCCTATCACTATGGAGACAGCTACATCCCTTACATCAAACAGGAAGAGCCGTTGAAGGCGGAATGCCAGCATTTCCTCGATTGCATCGAGAAGGGCACCAAGCCACTGACCAGTGGCCGGGAAGGGTTGGAACTGGTCACAATCCTCGAGGCCGCCTCGACATCGCTTAAGGACCAGGGCGCTCCTGTGACATTCTTGCGATCGCACGAATTGCCTTCTTATTCGAGACCAGTGGAGGCCGGGGAAGTTCTACGTGCAGAACCGGTAGGTGTTTAAAGCAGGTATAATTAAAAGAACCCAAATAGCTAACTAAAAGAAACGATAGATTAAAAATCCGTACAGCCCTTTTTTTTAGTTTTGCATAAAGTCCTTGAGCATGGTGCCGATAATTTCCAAAAGACTAATTAGTAAGCGATCGCGCATTAATATGAACGAAAGAATCTATCCTCGGCGCGGGCTGATCAAGCGTGGCCTGACTCTAATTGGCGGTATTTTTTTCCTTGGCGCTGCTCGCTACAGCTTCGGAGCGACGGCAACGGCAGAACCCAAAGAGAAGCTTAGCAGAGGACGAAGCGTCAGGCAGCATTGTATCGAGGGAGAGCGTCTGGGTGTGCCGGTGCAAGCCCTGGGAAAGAACAAAGATTAATGTTAGTAGAGATCAGGAGCTCTGAGCCTTTGGTGCAAATGCGTGAAGCAGAGAATGTGAATACACGAGGCACTCCGATGGTTTCCGTTGTGATTGTGAGCTGGAATGCCAAGCGGTATCTCGCACAATGCCTTGAAACGTTGGCACGGAGCGCGTGCACATATAAGACGGAAGTGCTCGTAGTTGACAACGCGTCGACCGATGGTTCACCGGAGTTGGTATCGGAAGGTTTTCCGACCGTTCGTTTGATACGGAACGAGTCTAATTTGGGGTTCTCAAAAGCGAACAACATGGGAATCCAGCAGACGTCGGGAAAGTACGTCTGTCTAGTGAACTCTGATGTAAGGGTCTTGGATCAATGCATCACAAAACTGGTGGACTACATGGAAACGCATCCAAAAGTCGGGTTGGCGGCACCCAACATGCTTGGCCCGGACGGGAATGTGGGACGGTCTTGCAGAGGCTTCCCTAGTGTATGGAACATGTTCTGCCATGCGATAGCATTGGATTCGATCTTCCCGAATTGGCGGCTGGTTGGTGGTTATGCGCTCCGATACTGGTCACAAGACACTAATAGGCCCGTAGACATATTAGGCGGATGGTTTTTGATAGTTAGGCGCGATGCGCTTGAGCAGGTGGGCTTGCTCGACGAAGAATTCTTTTTTTATGGCGAAGATATGGATTGGTGCAAGCGGTTTCACTTGCAAGGTTGGGGCGTGATGTTATTGGCCGATGCCGCGTCCGTGCATTATGGGGGTGGCAGTTCCCAGCAGGCCCCGGTCGAGTATTACATTCAACAGCAACGCGCGGACCGGCAGTACTGGAGGAAGCATCACTCCAAAATGGAAGGAGCAGCCTATTCTTGTATTTGCGTGCTCCATCAGCTTATGCGCTTGCTTGGACATGGATTGCTTATACCCATTTCACCTCGAAGAAAACATCATGCGTACCAGGCTTATCTAAGTTGGCATTGCCTGCTCTGGCTGTTCAGTGGTGCGCAATAGCATCGCGGGAGCACAGCGGGCTGCTTTGAAGAGGAGCATAAAATGTGAGTCGGGAGCATGTTGTGAAAGGAAAAAGCACCATTTACATTCTGACTTTCCATGGGCTTGGAAATCCAGAACGCGATTTGCCAGAAGGCGAAGGTAACTATTGGCTCGATAAGTCCTTTTTTGAAGCGATTCTCGATCGTGTTAAGGAGCGGCCAGACGTCCGCATCACTTTCGACGACTCGAATTCATCTGATTTCACGATAGCTCTCCCAGCACTTTCCAAGCGGAGGTTGCACGCGGCCTTTTTCGTGGTTTCCGAGAGGATTGACCGGCCTGGGTTTCTGACGAGTGAGCAAGTTCGTGCATTGGCGCATTCGGGAATGGCCATCGGTTCCCACGGGAAGCACCATCGGCGTTGGGCATGGCTCAATCCGGGTGAATTGTATGAAGAACTGAACGAGTCTCGAGCAAAGCTGGAAAGCCTGTTGAGGCAAAATGTGCAGGAGGCGGCTTGCCCTTTCGGTAGTTACAACCGTGCTGTCTTGCGCGGATTACGGGCCGCCGGGTATGAGGGGGTCTATACGAGCGATGGAGGGCCCTCGCAAGTGGGCGAATGGATCTCTGCAAGAAATACCATCGTGAGGAGCCACACATTGCATGATGTGCAGAGGATCATCGATTCGAAGCGGTCCGGGCTGGTGGCGATGATTCGAATTTCGAAGTTTGCGCTAAAGCAGGGGCGATAGCTGCAGTGAGGTCAGAGTTGAAAGAGATAGGCAAAAATAAAGCAGTCATCCTGGGCTTCGCCGAATCGTTTTCCAGTCCTGAGGTTGCATGGAGCTTGGCCGATTCCGGATTCTGCGTTATGGCATTCGCCCGAAGGGGTTCTCGCGCGGCCCTACGCGTTAGTCGATATGCGACTGTGTTCGACGTGACTGCGCCGGAACAAGACGCTGATGCGACCATCCGGGAACTTGCCACCGAACTCGAGCGACTCCTCGCATCCTATGATTCAAGAGCGGGACTGCTGCCATTGGACGACGCGGCCTTATGGATTTGCGCGCAGATGAAACCGGATCCGAGGCTTATCATCGTCGGACCTGCCAATCCGGAGGCCGCTTTGAAAAAGGATCTGCAAATTTCGGTTGCGCGGGACTCCGGCTTCAGGGTTCCAGAAACAATCGTGGTGCAAAGCAAAAAGGGATTGGACTCAATTCCTTTTGACTTTCCCTTGATCATCAAGCCGGGACGAGCCGTTTCTTTTCGAGACGGAAGGCTTGTTAAGGGGCGATTTCACATCTGTTATAACGTTTCGGAGTTTAAATCGGCAGTTCAAGGGGTTACGGACGACGAACCCTTCTTAATCCAACAGTACATTTCTGGCATTGGGGAAGGGTTATTTGGACTGGCGGAACGAGACGGAGTTTCGAACTGGAGCTCGCACCGGAGGATTCGCATGATGAATCCTCTGGGATCAGGCGCCAGTGCCTGCGTCAGCGTGTCCGCAGAACCGGACGATATCGCGGCTGGAGCCAGATTTATCGAACGAACCTGCTGGCGAGGACCATTCATGCTCGAACTGTTGAGAGACGATGAAGGCAAGACGTGGTTTATGGAATTCAACGGACGAGTGTGGGGTAGTACCGCTTTGGCGCGCCGTTGTGGTCTTGAATATCCAGCTTGGGCGGTCTTAGACGCTCTGGATCAAGATCGAGCCCTTCCGCACAACATGCAGGCAACTTTGGGAGTCGTGTGTCGGCACGCGGGTCGGGAAGTATTACATGGTTTGTTCGTATTTAGGGGTCCGCGTTCAAAGAATCAAGGAAAATGGCCACCAAAATGGGAAACAATGAAGCAGTTGCTGAGACTTAGAAAGTCAGAATGCTGGTATAATTGGCGACGGGACGATTGGCGGGTTTTCACAAGCGATATCGTCGCAACGATCGCAGAGGTTGTTTTTAAGAAGCCGTGATTGAAACAACTATGGTGCTGCGAGCCGCATTACATGCTCATTCGAATTGGTCCTACGACGGGCAGTGGGAGTTGTCCAGGATTGCGGGTGCGTTTGCGGCACGCGGCTACGATCTATTGTTTATGACCGAGCATGACTTGGGGTTCAGTGAGGAGCGCCGGCGCGCCCACAGGGATGCCTGCGAGAGCGCCAGCACCGATCAACTGCTGATTATCCCGGGTATCGAATATAGTAACCCGCCCAATATAGTTCATATTTTGGTCTGGGGCGACGTTCCCTTTTTAGGAACCGGTAAAGAGACGGAGACCACGCTGGAACGAGCCGCGGAACATGGAGGGGTCTGCGTGCTTGCCCATCCGAGCAGAAGAGCGGCCTGGCAGAGGTTTCGAAAGGAATGGCTGAGGTATTTGGCTGGAATCGAGGTTTGGAACCGGAAAACCGATGGGTGGTCGCCGAGCGTGGAGGCCCAGCGGCTGATATCGCAGACTGGTGCCCTGCCGGTGGTTGGTCTTGATTTCCATTGCGCAAAGCAGTTTTTTCCATTGTCGGTGTGCTTGAATATCGAAGGCAAACTCGATGAAGGGAAGGCGCTGAGGGCTCTGCGCCTTGGTTTGTACAATTGTGAGGCTTTCGGTGTGGGCCTGAAGACATTCACAGGCGGCATTGGGAGTACAACGACCAGAGTGCTTGAGTCGAGCCGTCGACTCGCGGCACGTGCATTTCGATCCGCCTTCTATCGCTCTTCACCCATGCCATCGCCGCTATCAAAGGTCATTTGCCGTAGGAATGGCCTGCGTCTATCCCATGGTGCCGACAATCCGGGAAGCGGCGAAACAAAAACCGTCGACTAAAACCGTCATTTGAGAACCATGGTACCTTTACAAAACAATTCATACGTGTTGGTTAGCGCCTCTCGAAACGAAGAGGCCTATATTGACGGTTTGATTGATGCTATTTCTGCACAGACAGTGCAGCCCGTCCGATGGATACTCGTTGATGACGGTTCGACGGATGACACATATGCTCGTGCCGCGGCCCGAAGCGCGGACCTGCCTTTTCTTCAGATTGTAAAAATGCCGGGTGGGCGGCCGCGCAGTTTTACCTCACAGGTTTGGGCCGCGCAGCACGGGTATGAACAGGTCAGAGGGCTCTCGTTTGATTTCATCGGCTTTTTGGATGCCGATATCCGGGTTGACTGCCATTATTATAAGCGGCTCATGGACTGTTTCCGAGCGGAGCCACGGTTGGGACTCGCCGGGGGAGTTGTTATCGACCGATACGAGAATCGAACCGAAAACAATCGAAAGGGAAGCGAGGATTTTCACGTCGCCGGAGGCGTCCAGTTTTTCCGGCGCGAATGCTTTGAGCAGATCGGCGGCTATCTTCCAATCAGTGGCGGTGGTCAAGACACGATCGCCGATGTCATGTCAATGATGCGCGGCTGGAGAATCCGCTCTTTTCCACACCTTGAGGCTCTCCACTTGCGGCCCGATGGTTTTGGCAACGACAGTGTATTTGAGCGGGGAATCAAATGGGGACGGAAGTTCTACCTTCTAGGCTACCATCCTTTGTTCTATTTAGCGCAATGCGTGCGCAGATTGGGTCGACGACCGATCATCATTGGGGGCGTATGCCAATTGCTTGGCTTTGTGGCGGCCTCATTTAGGCGTGAGGCGCGACCCGTATCGGTAGAGTTCGTGCGTTTCCTACGCAAGGTGCAGATGCGACGGTTGCAAGCGACACTGGCTTTCACTCGGCCGCGTCGCTTTCTCCTTCGGAACGAGTAGAGGGCGGGATAATTCTACGTGCAGAACCGCTAACTGCTTTAAAGCAGTTATAATTAAAAGAACCCAGATAGCTAACTAAAAGAATCGATAGATTAAAATGTGCATACAGCCTTTCTTTCTTTTGGTTTCCCTTAAAGTGGTTGCGCATGATGCCGATAAGTTTCAACAGACTAATTCGTAAGCGATGCGCATTAATATGAATGAACAAACCTATCCTCGGCGCGGGCTGATCAGGTATGGACTGACTCTAGTTGGAGGTATTTTTTTCCTCGGCGCTGCTCGCTCCAGCTTCGGAGCGACGACAACGCCGGAACCCAACGAGAAGAAGCCTAGCAAAGGACGAATCGGTAGGCGTCATTGTATCGAGGGAGAGCGTCTGGGTGCGCCGGTGCAAGCCCTGGGAAAAAACAAAGATTAATGTTAGTGCGAGATTCAGAAAGGTTCTCTGTGTCGGGTTCATGCGAGTGCGGACGCTTGGTGAACCCGTTGTTTAACAAACGGTTATAGTATGGATAAAAGACGATATTCTCGGCGCGAATTCCTGAAGCGGGGAGTCACTCTCACCGGAAGCAGCGTAGCATTGGGCGCGGTAGGCACCGCCTCTGCATCGACGGCAAATTCCGTCGTGACAGAGAACCAGCTGACGGGCAGCCCTCAAAGCCAGTGGGATCTCAGTGGGGAGGGCCAATACAGCGGGTTTGGCTTAAATCAGTCGGGCGTGACCAATTTTATCGAAGGGTTCGTCGACAACATGAGCGTCAACCACGGGCAGACGATTAATTTTAAGATCAACACCGATTGCAAAAACTACCGGATCAACATTTATCGGCTAGGATATTACGCTGGCAATGGTGCGCGCTTGATTACTACCATTCAGATGAGCTCGGCCTCGCTCCAGCCCACGCCCTTGACCAATTATCCAATCGGTTTGGTCGACGCCGGAAACTGGCAAGTGACCGCCTCGTGGAATGTTCCTGCCAGTGCCGTATCCGGCGTGTACATTGCGCACCTCGTGCGTCAGGACTCCATAGCGGGCGAGAACCACATCACGTTTGTCGTTCGCGACGACGGCACCCGACATGACATCGTTTTTCAGACCTCGGACCTTACCTGGCAAGCTTACAATGGGTGGGGCGGTTACAGCCTGTATGGCGGAGCCGGCTTATCAACCGCAAGCAATGGCCGCGCGTACAAGGTCAGCTATAATCGGCCATTCGCTACGCGGGACGGCATTGGGACCTTCGCAGGCGTGCAAGATTTCCTGTTTGGAGTGGAGTATGCGGCAATCCGCTGGCTGGAGGCGAACGGCTACGACGTTTGTTACATCGCCGGCGTCGACACGGATCGCAACGGTTCACAGTTGCTAAATCACCAGGTTTTTCTATCGGTCGGCCATGACGAGTACTGGTCGGGTAATCAGCGCGCCAACGTGGAGACGGCGCGCGCCCAAGGCGTGCACTTGGCGTTCATGAGTGGAAATGAAGTGTTTTGGAAGACGCGGTGGGAGCCAAGCACCGATCCCAGTGCAACGGCTTACCGAACACTCGTTTGTTACAAAGAGACAAGAGATGGCAAGCCGATCGACCCCGCGGACCCGCCGACCTGGACGGGAAGTTGGCGCGACCCGAGATTCAGTCCTCCAGCGGATGGAGGGAGGCCGGAGAACGCCTTGACGGGCCAGTTTTGGACGGTCGACTCTTGGCGAGCTGACACCCTTAAGATCCCGTATCCGATGACGCTTTCGCGCTTTTGGCGCAACACGAGCGTCGCCAAGACAGCATCTGGCCAAACCGCCTCCCTTGTGACAAACCTTCTCGGCTACGAATGGGATGAGTCGCCGGACAATGGATTCCGTCCTGCGGGGTTGATTCATCTCTCCTCGACGACACTGGCAGTAAGCCAATACATGATCGACTACGGTTTGACCGATGGCGCCTATACTGCCACTCATAATCTTTCGCTCTACCGTTACCAGAGCAGTGGTTCGATTGTCTTCGGCGCCGGGACGGTTTTCTGGGCATGGGGCCTAGACTCCGATCACGACACAGGCGAGGATAGCACAACGCCGGTTGACCCGAATGTTCAGCAGGCTACGCTGAACTTATTAGCGGACATGGGTGTGCAGCCGCAGACGCTCCAGTCCGGTCTCGTGGCGGCGACCAAGTCGACGGATACCACGCCTCCGGCCTCCTCGATCAACGCGCTTGGGAATGTGATGGAGGAACAGGTTGTGGCGATTACAGGGACTGCTTCCGATACCGGCGGCATTGTCGCCGGCGTGGAGGTCTCGACCGATGGCGGGAACACGTGGCACCCGGCGAATGGCACGACGACCTGGACCTACAATTGGTGGGCACAGGCGCCGGGTACCTACAATATCTTATCCCGTGCGGTCGATGACAGTCTCAATCTTGAAGTGCCCGGTCCGGGAATTTCGGTTACGGTCATTCCGGCAGCTACAGTCAGCTTGTTCAATCCCAATGCGACGAGCCCTTACGGAGGCGGGAATGCGCCAGCCCTGGTGGGACCGGTGGGGGATAACGGCTCGGTGGAGCTTGGCATCATGTTTCAGACGGCGGCGGCCGGGACGGTTACCGGCATCCGCTTCTACAAGAATCCGTGGAACACAGGCACGCACGTTGGGAATTTGTGGAGCGCCACCGGTACGTTGCTTGGCTCTGCAACATTTACAAATGAAACGGCGTTTGGCTGGCAGCAGGTCAATCTTCAGACTCCGGTAACGCTCACTACCGGCACGACCTATATCGTCTCCTACCACTCCTCTGCGGGCAACTATTCGACCGATGGAAATGGCATGCCCGGGCGCTTCGCCACCCCGCGTATCAGCGGGCCGCTCCGAGCCCCGGTGAACGGCGGTAACAGCGTTTTCGCGTATGGGGCCTCCAGCGTCTTTCCGGCCAATTCCGGTAGTTTGGACAACTATTGGGTCGACGTAGTGTTTGCCCGATCTGGAGGCTCAGGAAACCTGCCGCCGACTGCAAACAACGTTAGCGGCTTAATCGCTACCCTGAATACATCGCTTGCGATTCCGGCAGCGACCCTTCTCGCCAACGATTTGGACCCCAACGGCTATTCCTTATCAATTGCCGGTGTCAGCAACCCGACAAACGGGACCGTCTCGTACAACGCCAGCACTCAAACGGTTACTTTTACACCAACATCTGGCTATCCATCTCCGAACTATACCGGATCGGCAAGCTTCAACTACACGATCTCGAATGGCAATGGCGGCACGGCAACTGCGCTAGTTTCCCTAACGGTTACCGTCCCGACCTCGAGCCTGTTCAGTGCCACCAGTACGCCGGGAACCGTAACCGTAAACGATCCTAGTGCGGTGGAGCTCGGAGTTAAGTTTCAGGCCACGAGTGCGGGCAAAGTGATCGGGGTTCGCTTTTACAAGGGCCCGCAAAATACGGGTACGCACGTTGGGAATGTTTGGAGCTCGACAGGTGCGTTGCTCGCCACCGTTACGTTCACAAACGAAACAGCCAGTGGCTGGCAGGAGGCCACATTCTCGAATCCGGTCACGCTCACACAGGGAGCAACGTACGTCGTCTCCTATTACACGAACGGCTTCTATTCGGCGGACGGTAACTACTTTTCTAACGCGCTTACCAACGGGCCACTTACGGCTCCGTCCAGCGCGACCAGCGGTGGCAACGGCGTGTATGCATATGGAAGCTCCAGCGTCTTTCCGACGAACACCTACAACGCGGCCAACTACTGGGTCGACGTCGCGTTCGCAGCGGCTGGCGCACTAGGGAACCTGCCGCCGACCGCTAACAATGACAGCGGCTTCATTACCCCCGAAAATGCTGCGCTCGCGATTCCGGCCTCCGCGCTTCTTGCGAACGACACCGATCCGAATGGCTACCCCTTATCGATAACCGGTGTCAGTAGCCCGTCGAACGGGACTGTGACATATGACAGCGGCAGCCAGGTTGTGACCTTCACACCCGCTAACAACTACCAGGGTCCGGCCGGCTTCACGTACTCGATAACGAACGGGAATGGCGGCACCGCATCAGCTACCGTTTCACTCACCGTGATCCCACCGGTTGTGAGCCTGTTCAGCGCCAGCAGTTCACCGGGCACCGTGACGGTCAATGACTCGAATGCCGTGGAACTCGGTGTCAAGTTCCAGACTTCTACGTCCGGCCAGATCGTGGGCGTACGGTTCTACAAGGGTCCGCAGAACACCGGCAGCCATATCGGGAATCTGTGGACCGTGGGCGGCGGGTTGCTCGCCACTGCGAACTTTACCAATGAAACCGCCAGCGGCTGGCAGCAGGTCTATTTTTCGAGCCCGGTGACGGTCGCTCCGGGAACGACTTACGTTGCCTCTTACCACACGACGAGCGGTTTCTATTCGGCGGATGGCAACTATTTTGCGAACGCGCTTACCAACGGGCCGCTGACAGCACCGTCCAGCTCGGCGAGCGGTGGCAATGGCGTGTACGCGTACGGAAGCTCCAGCAGCTTTCCATTGAACACCTACAACTCGGGCAATTACTGGGTCGACGTGCTCTTCAGCCAGGGCAGTTAAAAGATTGTGACTGGATAAAATCGGACGAATACTGCGGGCGAGCCGCAAGAGGCTGGTGCCTGGCGACTAGTCCCAAAATAAGCGTGTTCCGAATGCGGCGCGACGAACTTCTGGCTTCGGCCAGGGCAATTTCCTAGAAAATGGTGCAAATCCGGCGGTTGGAGCAACCGGAGGTCGAGAGTTGGTTATGACGGGCCAAAATAACTAAAAGTTGTTGAGTTATAATAATTTTGGAGGGCCGATTTAGCTCGCCAAGGCGTAGCTCTGCCTTGGAACGTCGTGTTCCGCCTCGAGCATCGCGCATTGGTAGAATAGGCCTGCTTCAAGCAGGTGCCATCCGACGAAGATTTTCCCAGGCCGCAAAGAAGTCTTTTAGCCAGCTGTTGTAACCCATGAGCCGATAAATGATCTTCCGACCGCTGCGCACGATCTGTGCGGGCAACAACACAATGGCGTGCAGAAAGCGACGAAATTCCATCCGGACTAACTCCAGACCCCGCTGCCGATTGGGCATCAGCAATCCGTACCAGGATTTAAGATTCCACGCCAGGGCACTCATGACCATATAGGCCCAATTACTCATTAGGTCGTCGACTGGCATGCGCATGGCGTTAACGCCGTTTTTGAGTTGTTCGATGACATTTTCCTGCTCGCAACGCTCGTTGGCCAGAGCCACAATCTGTTCAGCGCGATAATCGGTGTGGTTAGTGATGTAGAAGAAGTATTTAATGTCTTCAAAGAGCACCAGTTCCCCTTTCTGGACGCTGATGTTTTTGCGCACCACCACCAGCCGATAGCTGCGCCCGCACTTGAGCGGCTCATATTCGAACTCCGCTACAGTTTCGCCTACCAGCTTTTTATTCGGATAGCCTTTAAAACGCACAATCCCCTCCTTGATCCGATGGGGCTTGCGTCGGGGCTCAGTGGCAATTTCATAGCGAGCCAGACGTTCAAGGGGCTTCCAGGACTCTGCCGGCAAGGCTTCAGCCAGTTTGACTACTTTAGGATGAGCATCCATGCCAAAGATAAATTTGATCCCTTGGCTATCCCAGCGGTCCAACTCGGCGCTCAACGTGAAATCGGTGTCCCCACGCAAAGTAATTTCACCGGCATGCGGACGCACTAACTCGATGGCCCGATCGATCCAGGGCACACAGCCTTCATGACTGACGACATTGCCCGGTCGGTTAACCAGATAAAGGACCCTCACGGCTGTTCGCTAAGGAGATAATCAAGGGCGCATAACCCCAGATCCCTTTGTAAGAAAGCGCCATGCCTCCTTTGCACTCTCCCAGCGTCGGAGCAATCGTACCGTCTGTATCAATAAAGGCGTGCGACAGGAAACCCCGAGGCTGTTCTTTCCAGACCCGTTGTCGCGTAGCATTGATGGCTTCCATGAGCGCCACAACAGAGTCTTGATCGAAGCGTCGTGTAAAATCTCCGCTGGTTGTCGGATCAGGAATGCGCTGGGCTCCCAGTCCATCCAGAAAAGCTTCATCGTTGCGACGTAACTCGATGTCTTCGAGCCGCACGCCATCCAGCAGGGAGTTATAGGCCAAATTCAACACATGGTCGCTTTCGTGATAGGGCAGATGTCTCTTGAGCAGCTGCACCCGCCCATCAATCTCCTCGGCCAAGCCCAATTTCTGGCCCATCAGCATCAGGTGCATGGCACCGATGCCACCATAGTTGAGCGCCCGGCTCCGTTCGGCCATCTCAAAATGGATGTTGGTGGCGCTCATCATCGGCGCCTCTGTGTCAGTCCACCGACGCTCGGGATCCAAACGGCGTTCGATTCGACGCTTGCGGTTTCGCAGGATTTTGGGATAAGTTCTGTTCACTCGAAATGCTACTTTTTCTTGGTTGCGGTAGTTTGATCACTTCCCAGCGAACCAAGTATTTAAGAGCATTTCGAGTCTTTTTCTTCCCATCGCGCCTTTAAAATCACGCTTCCTTAAGGACTAGTGTAACCCAACTTCTGTGCTGAGCGGAAGTTGGGTTTAGTTTTCAGTAAGCGAAGCGTCTCGCTTTGCTTTTCAAATGCGAGTCGCTTCGCGTCAGACTTTGGAAAGCAAAGCGAGACGCTTCGCCTACTCTCTTTTCTTGGAAATTACAAAAGATTGCTCAACCAGCGTGGATCGCGGTCGATACTCTGCTTTAGCTCGTCGAAATTGTTTACCGCCTTTTTCAGTGGCTCCAAAACAACGATCGCAGCCGAATAACACGGTTTTTCCGGAAAAATGGGAAACCGGCCAAGGGCGGTAGCTTGTCTCAGTTACAGCGTTACTATGAACAACCAGCAACCTGATTATCAGCGCATTGCACCGGATGTGAAGCTCGGTCGGAACGTGCGAATTTACGCGTTCGTGAACCTTTACGGCTGCGAAATTGGTGACGAAACGCGGATTGGGACATTCGTTGAAATCCAGAAGGGGGCAAGGATCGGCGATAATTGCAAAATTAGCAGCCACACCTTTATTTGTGAGGGTGTTACGATCGAATCCGGCGTCTTCGTCGGCCACGGTGTTACTTTCATCAACGACCGCTACCCGAGGGCAACCAATGCCGGCGGGCAACCTCAAACGGAAGCGGACTGGCATTGCCAGAGCACCCTGGTTAAGCGAGGTGCGTCGATTGGCTCCGGTGCAACCCTGTTAGGGGGGCTCACAATCGGAGAAAATGCCATCGTCGGCGCTGGAAGCGTCGTAACCAAAGATGTCCCGCCAGATACAATTGTCGCAGGGAATCCTGCGAGGATCTTGAATAAGTCCGTAAATTAAAAAGCAAATGAAAGTTCCATTTTTAGACCTGAAATCCCACCACGCGACGATGCTCGAGGAGATTAACGGCGCTATCCGGGAGGTGATCGAGAGCGCAGCCTTCGCCGGCGGACCGTTCGTTACCAAATTTGAAGAAGATTTTGCGGCCTTCTGCGACTCTCGTCACGCTGTTGGTGTTGCGAGCGGAACAGACGCGCTCTGGTTCGCTCTTTTGGCGATGGGGGTGGGCTCGGGCGACGAGGTGATTACGGTACCTAATTCGTTTATGGCGACAGCCGAGGCTATAACCTATTCCGGAGCCAAACCGGTGTTTGTCGACGTCGACGAGCGCACCTACACGATGGATCCCGCCCGTCTTGAAGAGGCGTTGACCCCCCGCACCAAGGCAATTATTCCCGTTCACCTCTTTGGACAGCCTGCGGATATGGACCCGATCTTGGAGTTCGCCCGCAAGCATGGCCTGTTCGTGGTTGAAGACGCGGCTCAGGCCCACGGAGCCGTGTACAAGGGGCGCAAGGTCGGCACGTTGGGCGATGCTGCCTGTTTTAGCTTCTATCCCGGAAAAAACTTAGGTGCATTTGGCGAGGCTGGCGCGGTCGTCACCAACAGCGACGAGCTGGAAGAGAGTGTGCGCATTCTGAAAGATCATGGACAGATCCGGAAATATTATCATTCGATGGTCGGCTGGAACGGTCGGATGGACGGAATCCAGGGAGCCGTGCTCCAAATAAAGCTTCGATATTTGGAAAAAGGAAATAACCTCCGCCGATCCCACGCGGCGGATTATGATGCCGCACTTCAGGAACTGGAAGGGATCGTCACTCCTTTTTGCCCGAGCAACTTGACGCCCGTTTATCACATTTACGCGATACGCGTTCAGAATCGAGATGAAGTGATGCGTTCCCTTGCGGACAAGGGTATCGGATCGGGAGTGCATTACCCGGTTCCGATACACCTGCAGGAGGCGTACAGGAGTCTCGGCCATGGTTCGGGATCGTTCCCGATCGCAGAAGAGTGCGCTGCGGAATTCGTCTCCCTCCCCATGTTTCCCGAGTTGACTTCAGCGCAACTGGATTACGTCGTTCAAGGGGTGAAAGAGGCGGTTAACACAGGAGTCGTAGCATGAATCCAGGTCCCCACTCGATAACTATTTCAAACGCTCAAGGGCGCGATCCGGATATGGCTTCGAGAGAAATTCCACTATCCGAGTCCGAAGGTGGATCTTCACGTTCCGGCATGAGTCTGAATGATGTCCTGTTCATCTTGTTCAGGCACAAGTGGAAAATCATTGTGTGTGCCACGGCTGGAATTTTGGCGGCGGCCGCCATTTATTTTCTACTTCCTCCTCAGTACGAGTCCCAGGCGAAGCTACTTGTCCGATACGTCGTGGACAGGAGCGCGGTCGACGGTCTGGACTCCCAGAACAAAACGCAGATGCTTGGTTCTCCTAGTGAAAGTGCCATAAACTCGGAAGTAGAGATTTTGACCAGCGCCGATCTCGCCCTGCAGGTGGCCGCGACGGTGGGTACCGATCGGCTATTGCCTCGATCCGGAGTCAAAGCAAACGAAGACGCCGCTCGCGCTATCGTTAAGGCTTTGAACGTTACCGTTGTTAAGGACAGCAACATCATTTCTGTTACCTACAAGAACAGGAACCCCAAGCTTGCCATTGAAGTTCTTGAGGAGCTGGTAAAGCGGTATTTTGACAAACATCTGGAAATCCATCGATCATTGGGCGCATTCGATTTTGTGACGCGAGAAGCCGACAAGGTTAGAGCACAGTTGAAAGAGACGGAAGAGGAGTTGAAACAGCTGAAAGCGAAAGCCGGAGTCACTTCTCTAGCCGAAGACACAGCGACTCTCGCAACCGAATTGGCTAAGGCTCAGGATGAGCTCGATACGGCAGAGGGGGAACTCGCTGCGCAAAAGGCTCGCGTTAATGAAATTGAAAAGTTGGTCGCTGGGTCGGACGCGCAGCAGTCTGGGAGCGCAGCGACTCAACCGAGCAACGAGGTCGTTCGAAACTACCAAGCCCTGGCCGCCCGCGTGGCGCACTTGCGGGAAATGGAAACGGAACTGCTTGCCAAGTATACGCCGCAGAACCGGATCGTGAAAGTAAAACAAGCGCAGATCGAGGACCAGGAAAAGCAAATGCGAAACTTGGAGAAAAAGTACCCAGGCCTTCTTGGGACGGTCGCGGCTGCAGGCTCTGGCCAAAGTTCCCGACCTGACATTGTTTCTGAGAGAGCTCGCCTCACCGAACTCGAGTCACAAACGGAAACGCTTAAATCCAGGTTGAGCAGTCTCCAGGAACGAGCGGCTTTGCTTTCTGATCTTGGCCCGAAGATTGCCCAGCTGGAGCGGACGAAGGAGGTGGAAGAGACGAACTATAAGTACTACGGGGCGAGCCTCGAAAAAGCCCGCATCGATGAAACACTCGATCCCTCCAGGATGCCCAATATTAGTGTCGTCCAGGCGCCTTCACCGCCTGACAAGGCTCAGAGAGATGTGAAGAAAGTCGTGCTCGGTTTGGCCGGCGGCGGACTGGCGACTGGATTGGCGCTTGCTTTGCTGATCGAATTGGTCTTGGACCGGACTATCAAACGGCCACTAGACCTAGAGGCGCGCTTGCGGATCCCTCTTTTAATGTCGATTCCCAATCTCGGTTTCGATGCTGGCCGTTTGCGTCTGCACGATGCCGGGGATGATTCAGCTGCGGCCATCGCGCAGCATGCCGAGGATGGCGAGTTGCTCCGACCGTTTTGCGAAGCCATCCGGGACCGGCTTGGCCTCTACTTTGAGATGAATCGAATGACTCACAAACCAAAGTTGGTGGCTGTCACCGGCCTCTCGAAAAATGCGGGCGCCTCCACTCTCGCAGCGGGTCTCGCCGCGACTCTTTCGGACACCAGCGACGGCAAAGTGTTGTTGGTGGATAAGCCGGTCGCTCCGAAGCGGTTTTACAACATGATGAACGAATTCAAGGCGAGCGACCTCGATTATGTTGTCTTTGACATGCCCTCCCTCGGCGACACCAGTTCCACCTTACCCATGTCCGGATTTATGGACAAAGTCCTGCTGGTCGTCGAGGCAGAGAAGAGCAATCGAGAAGCCATTAAGCGCGCTTATTCGCAGCTCGCGGCAAAGGTCGATGTGTCGGTTATCTTTAATAAAAGCCGTTCCTACGGCCCGAAGTGGCTCGAGGGCGAACTTTAATTCCGTTCTTACCTTCGGCCTACCACAACACTTCTTATACCTCTCTATTCTTAGCGATCGCGTCAAGCGACGCTGAGATCATGCTGGACTAGGGTTTTTGTTCACCATTCAACCTTATTGCCCAAGGCAACCAAACCGTAATTGTTTCCCGAAAGCATCTAACTGTTCATGAAGATCACCGTTTTTGGTCTGGGTTACGTCGGCTCAGTCGTCTCCGCCTGTTTGGCAAAGGACGGACATGACGTCACCGGCATCGACCTCGATGTCAATAAAGTCTCGTCCATCAACAACTCGAGGAGCCCGATCGTTGAACCGCAATTAGAAGAGGCCATCGCAACGGCTGTGCAAGCCGGTCGGCTTCGGGCCCTCTCCAGAGTCGAAGAAATTGGAGATGTGTCTTTCGTCTCCGTCGGTACTCCGAGCAACGAGAATGGCAGCTTTGGCGTTTCGCAAATTCTTCGCGTCGCAGAACAGATAGGTGCGATGCTGGCGAGCGTGGACCACTTCCATGTTGTTAACATTCGGAGCACGGTCCTACCGGGAACGGTGGAAGAGAAAATCATTCCATTGTTGGAAGCTTGCTCAGGCAAAAAGGTTGGGGACGATTTTGGAGTTTGTGTCAACCCGGAGTTTATGAGAGAAACGACAGCGGTTTGCGACTACTACCATCCTCCTCTGACGGTTATTGGCGCAACGGACGCGAAATCTGGGGATATTGTCGCAAGTCTTTATGCGCGGATCGACGCTCCGGTCGAGAGGTGCTCCCTCAGAACCGCGGAAATGATGAAGTATGCTTGCAACGCGTTCCATGCTCTCAAGATTACCTTTGCCAATGAGATCGGAAATTTTTGCAAAGCACTGGGGATTGATAGCCATGAGGTGATGGAGATTTTCTGCAAGGATACCAAGCTGAATCTTTCGCCGTATTATCTGAAGCCGGGTTTTGCGTTCGGAGGATCCTGCCTGCCCAAGGACCTGAGAGCGCTTCTGTACGAAAGCAAATTGAGAGATGTTGAAATTCCGATGCTGAATTCGCTCTTGGGCAGCAATCGGCTGCAAGTAGAACGGGCTGTGAACCAGGTGCGGAAGACCGGGAAGAACAGTGTCGGCGTCTTAGGACTCAGTTTCAAGGCTGGTACTGACGACCTAAGGGAGAGTCCTATAGTCAGCATGATCGAAAACCTTATCGGGAAAGGCTATGTCGTTTCGATTTACGATGAAGAGGTGTCCTTGGCTAAAATCCATGGCGCGAACAAGCGGTATATCGAGCAAAGTATTCCGCATATATCGTCTTTGCTGAAGGACCGAATTGAAGAAGTTCTCAACGAGAGTGAAGTGCTCGTCGTGGCCAAAAAGGGAAGCCGTTTTGCGGAGAGCGTTTCCAACTTGAACCACGGTACTGTACTTATAGACTTGGTGCGGATTTTTTCTGATCCGTCGGAACGGCCCGCCTTTTATGAAGGAATCTGCTGGTAAGGTATTAATGTTGGTCGAAAACCATTTCCCAAGCGACGTTCGAGTAAGGAATGAGTGCGAACTTCTACGCGAAATCGGCTACGAGATCACGGTGATCTGTTTAAAACGGACTGGGCAAAAGAGCTCAGAGCTCGTCGGCGGGGTTCGCGTGTACCGCGTTCCAAAGGTGGAGTTTTTTGAAAAAACTCCGGTGGAACAGCAATCACCTCTTCAACGACGCTGGATCAAATGCAAGGCTTTCTTGGGTTACGTAAGTGAGTATGCCTATTTTACCTCGAGCTGTTTAGTCATCAGCTGCTACGTGGCGGCTCGCCATGGGGTTGACGTAATCCATGCCCATAATCCGCCGGATACGCTTTTTTTAGCGGCGCTTCCGTTTAAGCTGATGGGTAAGAAATTCGTATTTGATCACCACGACCTAGCCCCTGAACTGTACCAGTCACGATACGGTACGAAAGGCCAAGTTATTCTGTGGGGACTACGTTGGGCAGAAATGCTTAGTCTGAAGCTTGCGGATGTGACTATTGCTACGAATGAATCAT
>Ga0210408_10001286_pt1 | contig 26812 bp, 27 predicted proteins | sample IncBWH4MmetaG_FD_155471 | JGI IMG/M metagenome (GOLD analysis project Ga0210408, IMG submission 155471) | Forest soil microbial communities from Barre Woods Harvard Forest LTER site, Petersham, Massachusetts, United States - Inc-BW-H-4-M | ecosystem: Environmental > Terrestrial > Soil >...
CTAAAATGGTGTCCGGCCCCGCCGGGCGCGCTCACCGTTGTTATGAGCATAATAGCTAGCTTGCCTTCTCCCTAACCACTTCGTTCGCATTCTTGTCTTCTCTGATTCCGAGAAAGACTGGGGATATTCCGTATCCGTCAGAGCAACCCGCTCGCTAGGTGGGTTGCTCTGACGGATACCGATCATTGACGGTTACGAGAAAGTTTCGCATACGGCTCTTTCGCTTTCCCTTCGGCTTTACGACTTCGAGGGTGGCTTGCATCCGGCGCACGAACTCTTCGTGGCGTAGAGCCTCCTCGGCAAGGATCTCTTTCGCCTCTTTGTAAGTGAGTTTGGGGTGCAGGGTGACGGGCGAGGATTTCCTTCGCCTCATTGTAGGTAAGCAGTTTGTTTTTCATGTTAGTTTTTGAGAAATGGGTTGTAGTCGAGTTCCTCGGCAATGGCCGAATCGACCAGCAATACGATTTAGTAAGAGGCCATCAATGCTTCTTCGATTGAAAGCCGTCCGGCGAGACAGATTTCGAAAAATCGGGAAATCATAATTTAGAGTTTGAGTTTAGTTCAGCGTCCGGTGGGAAATACCCATCCAAATCAAGATGTTTTTCTTTGTGGTAAGGGCGGTAGAGAAGCTGAAGGTCATCCGGAGTCTCTCGCCCGAATATAGGTTCGTCGTCGAATCGTTCTGTATGTGAAATGGCGCAAGGCAAGCTTTCCGCCATCCTCTCCGCAATCCTCGCAACGATCACCGGCACGCTGTTGGACGGCATGTACCACCGCCACAACATCGGAATCCGTGGGTAGCTTCGGAGTCCCTGATTAGCTAGATTCGCTCGATGAAGAGTATCGAGGAGTTTATCAATGGCGCGGTTCATAATCTACCTTAGTCCTTCGGTAGTAGTGACATTACTCGATTCCAAAAATCATTACCCCTTTTATCGAAGTATCTGTCAGGAAATTTGTAGGTTTTAGCTTCTGTTCGTAGGGGATATTTATCACTTAACACCACTCTGGAAGCCTCTTCCATGTAGCTTTGCATCTTAATAACATCCTCTTCCAACCTATCTAATGGAGCGGTTATCATCAACGCATCGTGCACCGGTGCGCATACTGATATCCCATTCTCCGTACCCAAGCAGCAGGACAATCTTAACATCTCAGCCCCATTCGCCTGCATGTGAAAATTGCGTAGCGACCGAGGATTGTAGTCGGCGGTTACATGATTAATCCAACCGAATACTGTGCTCTGTCGACCGGTGAGAACAGCGTGGTCGACCGAATTATCAGACCATTCCCAGAACTTGCTGTACACATCCTTGTGCAGCCGTAGAAGTTCTCGGGCTTCACAGACTGGCTTTTCAATCTTACGAGCCAGCGCCTGTTCGGCCATAGCATACTGGATGCCTAAGATACAGCGCTTTGATACTTCGCTCTCTTCGGGGTGGGTGTCTTTGGTAGCGCCTGCCGACACTATTCTCGCCTGCTTAGCAAATGCTAAATAGGGGTCGCCGGTTTCATAGGCCTGCCACATTCTGGGGTCTCCTGACAGGGCGGCGGCGATGGCGAATTCCTGCTGTTCGAAGTCAATAGCGGCACTCCCATACCATTTCTTTGTTCGACCGTTGCTGGTACCATCCGCCTTCGGCAACTTGACCACCCACAGGGATGGAATCTTCTGCCGGTTAATCATCAGGTGTAGGATGGCAGGGTAGTACTCGGTTTCCCCCAATTCTACGGCGACTGACGGTACCACCAAGTAAGTGTCGCCTTCGAAGTCTAGCAAGGCGACTGGTTCCCGATACTCCTCGCCGGGATGGACTCGGATGAAGTCCTGCTTGTTTGGTTTACCGACTGGAACCGTGGTCAACAGTTTCTTAGCAACCGCTGACAGGAGTTCCGCTGGGTTAAACCGAAGGTTCTGAGCATTGAACGGATTGCTCTTCTTCTTCTCGCTTTTCAAATCAGCGGCGGCTTTGAAAGCGGGTTTCTGGGTTACGGCTTGCTCGAAAGCAGCTGCCGTTTCTGGGTCGACTGGCTCAGTTGTGAGCGCCGCCTTTACCCGGTTAATATTGGTTGTAGTTTCGGCAGACAACTCGGTCTGCCCCTCTTCGATATGCTCCTTATTTGGATTCATAGATTAGGATTTGGGTTTCCAAAATTCGAAATTGTCACCAGAGAGTTCTACAGTTGGTGGAACCGGCGCTGGTATCGGTTCAATTGCCGTTGCTGCCAAGCTTCCGGGGACTGGTGGCCAGACATTGAAGCAGGTCTTCAATCGCTCAACATGCTCGGTGCATCTCGGCTGACCCCAGAACAGGTAAGTAGCTTCTTATCTATCCCCCTGTCTATCTATCTATCCATCCATCCATTCACTGGCAAGACTGGAGCTTTGCCTATATATAAGAAGGGAAGAAAGGAAATACGGGAAACGAAAATCGCCGAACCCCAAATCGCCCAAGCCGCCAAGGAGCCCACGCAGTCGCCCGCCTGAGCCCGCTTGAACTAAAAGTCGAACATCACCTTGCCGTCGGTTTGTGAACCGTCCCAGGGCATTCTGGGGCTTGCAGTTCTAAGGGGTATACCGGAGGGCAGCGCCCACTCGGAAACGACCGTGCGCAGTGTGTGGCCTTTGCCGGTTGCGGAATGGTCATGTTCCCTGTATCGCCAATCTCCCAGGTGCCGGAATGACTGTTGCGGCCATGGCGTACAACGAGGCTACGTCCAATTCCTCGATGGCAGGATTATTCGGGGTGTATTTGACCATTTTTCTAAACGAACCACCGGTTCGTTTCCCGCATTTCAGCCGATATCCGTTCTAGCTCAGTAGAATGAGAACTAAAATCGAAGGAGACACTAGAAAAGCTTGGTCTTACGTTGCGCCCCTTCTCAGAAGGAAAAAAATTGGCATCACTCGTCCAGAATTTCGAGATATGCTGGTAGACGAAGGGCTGTCTCCAGGAAAAGCAAGTAGTCTACGCAGGCGTCTATCGGATTTGGTGGTACTTGAGCATCTTGTGGAAAGCGGGGAACGCCGAGCGGGAGCGGCTGTGTTGAAATTAGCGTGAACCATGAAATTCAACCCTAACTAAAATCGAAGAAGCAATCTTCGCTCCAATGAAGGAAGACGCCCAACTGGCGCAATCCGTAGTCGAACTTCAAACCCGCCTTGCGGGTTACGGTTAGTTCAAAAGGCGCTGGAGCGACCATACCCCGACAGGGCGCAGCGTCTGTAATGCTGTGACAATCATCGCCGACCCGCCTGAGCTGCCTGATGACGGTGGTGGCTGGGAACCTCGTTTCCTGAAGCTGCTTGACAAATTGGAGCGGGATACCGACGTGCTGGAAGTCGTCGCTCACATCAATGAGCAACTGGGCGTTGGTGTCCAATGAAAGAGCGTTCCGCTTCCTGGGACGCACTCGCCCTTTTGCTCGAAGATGTTATCGACGGTAAGCTCAAGGTCATGCTGGGCGAGGTGCAGGGCGTGCTGGGCAAACACTAGTCGGCATTGTGTTGAGATGTGAAGCCATTTGGCCAAACGCAGTATTTACAAAGGGGGGATGACCGAACGTGTTCGTCCGGCAGGCGACTCGTTCGGAAATGGCCGTCATCTCAAGGTTACCATTACTGGAGAAACCTATACTTTGGTTGGTGACTGGCCGCTTTAATGAAGCCCAGAACGGAGAGCTGGATTTGATTGATGCCGTCTGCCTTTTTGCGCCGGACACCGTGAGATTCGAGAATTTCTTTTGCCGCCGTGCTGCTGAAGTGAGCTTCGGCTCATTGGTCGTTCGAGGTGGTCCGGATTGCGGGCATGGACTCAGAAGAGCAGTTCGAACCGTTGGCGCGCAAATATCCGAGCCTTAGGATCATTCGATGGAGATGTCGGCTTTGAATATCATTGATACAATGCACTAGAATGTGTGCTCTTGAGCCGCTCAACAATGTCGTGCTGCGACAGGCTCAGATTCACCCAGCTGCCGACGGCGGCGTCGAACAGTCTCCAGTCGTGATTACGCGCAAGCGTTTCAAGCGTTCTAATCTGATTAAGGGTCGGGCTGATCCGTGTTACAGCGACCTCGAAGTGTATCGTTCGCTTTGGGATATCCATGACCACCCGAAAGTAGCCTTCACGCACCGCAGCCGCACTAAAGCCCAGTAGCGCGGCAGCAACGGCTTCATGCTCTCCGGCCTTGTTAACGGGGATCAGAGCGCCGCTGCGATCAATCCAGTAGCCGTATGGGAGGATAGGATCAGGCTCCTGGGAATCGAAGGGGATCTCCCAGCCAATCCTGTCATACTTCCCTTTAATATTTAATTGTCTCTTGGTTAGTCTATTGGGATTCGCAGCGCCGTCGGCCATTAACCTAAAGACCGATACCCCGATGTGATACCGAACTGATACTTGATGGTACTTCCTTGGCCCCAGAACGTTAAGAACGCCCGCAGTGATCTCGTGGATATTCGCTCCATCCGGGACGCGGATTTCACGCGGGATTTCCTGTCCCAGTGTATGGACTAAAAGACTAGAGTCAGTACCATCGGGCTTCAGCGCGTAATAGGCAGGCGCAGTTCCCTTTAGAATTTCTTCCGCTATCGGGGCCTCTTTTCCAACGTAGAGGATCGCCCGTTCGTAGAGGCTGCGACCCTTATATTCGAAGCGGGCGTCAATCACTGCGTATTTGAATTGACCCTCGCTACGAAGTTCTCTCTGCCGGGCACTTACGGTCCTGGAAAGGGGAGGCTGAAAGCACTGGTGAACATAGACAAGGTGCAAGGCGTGCAGATCATCGACTGGATAGTCGGTAAGGTGGGGTGACGAAGTTAAAATCGCCCAGGCGATATCCGGGTCTTTCAGATCGAGTGTGTCTAGGTCCTGCTGTTCCATGATTTAGCCTGGATCTTTCAGCGTCAATTCTCTCCATGTTTTATTCAATGCCATCGTCGGCACACTCTCCAGAGCAACCAGATTACGATTAACACGACTAGCAGATGCATAAAGTTAATCTCCGTCCCCTTTGGCTTTATCGTTGAAAGATTTCGTTTCAATCGCGTTATCAATGGCAGCGGCACTGGCGATCTGAGCCGAGAAATCCGCTATGGCATGGGCCTGCACGATCTTTTCATCCTCATCGTCGCTCACGTCGTTTTTCAGCAGGTAGTCTTTGGTGACTACCGGAAGCACCACCAGGAGGCATTTGGCAAAAAAGTCGGCTTTGGTCACACGTAATACATTTCAGGAGTTTCAAAAAAGAGCCGGAGCGAGTTCTCACCCGGACCTACGCGCTCTGCCAGCCCGTGCGGGCAAGAAGCCTGCGTGCCGCTTGCGCCACGGGCCACGCATGACGCAAGCGGCAGGAATTTTGTTCCGGAACGCGATTTAACGCGCTAGTGTCATGGAACACGCGATTGCTCGTGAAACGGGACAACAGAATGCCAGGCGCTGTGCTGGCCGATTTCGCGCCACTGGGGTGGAGCGTGGTGTTGCTTTTGGCTCAGGTTTCGCCTGAATTGCCCCCGGGTGGTCGCGCTCGGCGACAGAAGAGCAGACTGACTGACTCTTGGGCACCCATTTTCCCGGCACGCTCGTTGGTCGAGTGTAAGTCATCTTCAAAAGAGCATTTGCCGAATTTTCGGAGACCCGGATTCAACCATTACAGTGCCTTCTAAATACTGACCCTTTGACACGAGAGCGGAGGTGAATCTCAAGGTCCGTTCGAGACAGAATTTACAGATTCGAACAGGAGTCTAGCTCCTTCAACGCAACCGTGTCGCTAACCCAAGACCACTGTATATCTTTTGATTGGAATAAGAGCGCTTGAATTTCCGAAGTCGCCAGATTTTCCTTAGTCACAACGGCTGCACCGGTATCGATAACCGCAGGCACCGTTTCTCCCTTCATTATGGCAATCAGCGCCTGTACAGCTTCACGGCCCATCTTCTTGGGATTTTGGGCGACGAGCGCTTGAATCTCACCCCTTTTCAAGGCTTCCACGAGTCCGGGCGACGTGTCGAAGCCGACGAGCTTCTTGCTGCCCGCGAGGTTATTCTGCTTGAGCGCGAGCAATATGCCGAAAGTGCTCGGTTCGTTTGTGCAGAAAATTCCGTCCGCCTCTTTGAGCTCGTCCAGCATGGTCAACGCGGTCGATTGTGCTTCGCCGATGGTCGTGCCGGAGTAGCGATTGTCGAGAATAACCTGAATGTCGGGAAATTTCTTGATTGTTTTGAGGAAGCCCGCCTCCCGCTGACCCGTGCTAGCGCAACCTTCTTTATAGCGAAAGAGCACTACCTTGCCTTTGCCGTCTAAAAGCTTCCCCAACTGCTCGCCAGCCATTTCTCCAGCGCGGCGGTTGTTGGTCGATACCGTGCAGACAAAGAAGTCCTTGAGGGGCTCACCCTCGAACGCCGAATCGATAATCACCACAGGGATTCCCTTTTGCATGGCAGCGGCGACTGGACGCTTGAGCGCCGCGTCCTCAATCGGCGCAAGAACAATACCACTCACGTCCTCGGCAACGAATTGCTCAAAGATTTGGATCTGCTGTGCGGGGTCGTCTTCCTTTAGAGAGCCCTTCCATATCATCTCCACGCCAGCCTCTTTTGCGCCTTCACGCGCTCCCGCTTCGACCGCTCTCCAAAACACGTGCATCGTGGACTTGGGAATCACAGCGATTGGATTCATGGGAGAAGAGTTCAAAGACGATATGGCTGAGCTTCGGGACTGTCCATATTCTTGTTCGCCAAGCTTTGCGATCCGCGAGATGACCAGTCCAACCAAATTCCGTTCCTCCAGCGCAAAACCGAACCCGAAGACCAGATTATTCGTAGCCCGCAGGAGGACGACGCAACCCCCAGCCGGGATCTCGCACTCCTGGGTGAGAGCGTGGTGTTGCTTTCGGCTCAGAATGTGACTGAATGGCGGTTAAGACCGTGAGCACAGAGACCCAACGCACCTGTCCGACCTGCGGCAACGAGCTTTCTGGAGCGATGGAATTCTGTCCGGTTTGCATGCTCCGCAAGGGTCTTGCTGGCACGGTTGAGTCCGGCGAGTCTTCTGTTTTCGAGGATACTGTGAAGCCGACAACACCGGACCAGGTAGCGCAACGATTTGAGCATTATGCATTGGTAACGGGAGAAGACGGGAAACCAGTCGAGTTGGGTCGCGGTGCGATGGGAGTCACCTACAAGGCGTTCGACATCGACTTGCACTGCCTCGTGACGCTGAAAGTCATCAGCGAAAAATATCTCGGCGATGAGTCGGCGCAGCTTCGCTTTTTGCGCGAGGCCCGCGCAGCGGCGAGCGTTCGTCACCCAAATGTTGCCTCGGTCTTCCACCTTGGAAGAACCGGTCAGAATTACTTTTACGCGATGGAGTTTGTAGAGGGGGAAACGCTGGAGAGCCTTATCAAACGCTCGGGGCGGGTCGAAGTGAAGTTGGCCCTGGAAATTACAATACAGGTCGCCGCCGGGTTGGCTGCCGTGCACAAACAGAAGCTCGTTCACCGGGACATCAAACCAAGCAACATCATGGTGAATGTCGAGGAGGGGAGCACTGTAACAGCCAAAATCATTGACCTTGGGCTGGCCAAGCCCGCAACCAACGCGCCTGCTGAAGCTGCGATTTCAACTCCCGGAGCTTTTGCCGGTACGCCAGAGTTCGCCAGTCCCGAGCAATTCGCAGGAGTGGGAGTAGACATCCGCTCAGATCTGTACTCGCTCGGCGTGACACTCTGGGAGATGCTGACTGGCGGGACGCCATTCCGGGGCACTCCTGGTGAGGTGATGTATCAGCATCAGCACGCACCTTTGCCCATCGATCGACTCGAAGGTGCAGCGGAGCCGGTCGTTATTCTCCTTGAGGTGCTGCTGACGAAAGACCCGGCGCAGCGCTTCCAGACTCCGACCGAATTGCTGAAGGTGATGCCGACGATAACTGACGCTATCGACCTTGGGCTTACAATCACTCATCAGAGCCTGCGGAAGATGCCCTCTGCCGATTCGTGTGCCTCAACTCGCAGGCCGAAGTCAAGACCGGGACCGGAGAAGATTACCGTAGCCAGATTGCCCGTTACAGGAAGCGATGTTTTTGGTCGAGACGAGGATATCGCTTTTCTGGATGCCGCCTGGGAAAACCGCCAGGTAAATGTAGTTACAATCGTCGCCTGGGCTGGTGTCGGGAAGTCTACGCTAGTCAACCATTGGCTCCGAAGGCTTGCTGCTGAACATTATCGTTCTGCGCAGCTCGTTTTTGGTTGGTCTTTCTACAGGCAGGGAACCAGCGGGCAATCTTCGTCCGCAGACGAATTTCTTGATGCGGCTCTCACTTGGTTTGGAGATCCCGACCCACGGATTGGAACGGCATGGGAGAAGGGCGAAAGGCTGGCGAGGCTCGTCGCACATCGCCGAACGCTATTGGTTCTGGACGGTCTGGAGCCCCTCCAAAATTCGCCTGGTCCACAAGAAGGACGGCTACGCGATCCTTCCCTCCAGGCGCTTCTGCGCGAGCTTGCCGCCTTCAATACGGGGCTTTGCGTGATTACCACGCGGCTGCCGGTCGCCGATATTGCGGATTACGAACGCACCTCGGCCCCGCGTCATGATCTCGAACAACTATCGACCGAAGCCGGTGCGAAATTGCTTCGAGCATTGGGTGTTAAAGGGGACGAAAATAAAGTGCGAAGTGCCAGCAGCGAGTTCAACGGCCATTGTCTTGCGCTTACTCTGCTCGGCAGCTATCTCAGCGATGCTTACAATGGCGATATTCGCTTTCGCACAGAAGTATCAGTATGTCTTGCTCACGACGTGCGACAGGGCGCACATGCCCGAAAAGTCATGGAATCTTACCAAACTTGGTTTGGGGAAGGTCCTGAGCTGTCCGTTCTGCGCTTGTTAGGTCTCTTTGATCGTCCGGTTAACGAAAAAGCGCTTGAAGCTCTTGTAAAATCGCCTGCGATTCCTGGCCTTACAGAGTCGTTGACTGATTTAAGACCGACCGAGTGGCGCACCATTCTTGCCAAACTAAGGAGAGCAAGACTACTGGCGGGAGAAGATCCGCATAATCCTGGACATCTCGATGCGCATCCTCTCGTTCGTGAATACTTTGGCGAACAGCTCCGGGATCGGCAAGCGGATGCCTGGAAGGAATGTAACAGGCGGCTATATCACTATTATCGAACGCTTGCACCCCAGCTCCCGAATAGTTTCAGGGAGATGGAGCCACTTTTTTTAGCTGTCATCTGCGGCTGCAACGCCGGTCTGTTTCGCAAAGCGCTGCATGAAGTTTACATTCCCCGGATTCAACGAGGCAATGCCTACTTTGCTGCCAACGTTCTTGGAGCGAGAGGAGCTTTGCTGACGGCTCTCGTTCATTTCTTTGAAGATGGACGCTGGAGTTTACCCGTGAAAATGGGTGTCGAGGAGCAGCGTCTCACGGCGGAAGACCAGCTTTTCATCCTCATGCAGGCAGGGCTATACCTATCGTCAACACGCGGGTTCTCCTCACCGGAGTTACGAAATTGTTACGAGCGCGCCGAGCCTTTGTGTCATTCGCTCAACCGCCCAGTGCTCCTGTATTCCGCGCTAATGGGACAGTGGCGCTATTCTCTCATGAATGACAAGCTGACAGCAACGCTACAGATTGCGAAGCGGGTTCACTCATTGGCTCAGGAGCAGAACAACTCCGCAGTAATGATAGGAGCCTGTCAGGCTTTGGTATCGACGCTCTACTATTTGGGCGAGTTCGAGGTCGCGAGACAATACGCGATGCGTGGTGTTCAGATATGGCGCTCGGGGGGCGTACAGTATAATGCAGAAGATCTCGACGCTCCCGCTGTCGTTTGTTTGTGCTACGAAGCGCTATGCCAGTGGCATGTGGGAGAGATCGCCTCTTGCCATCCGACCATGGAGAAAGCGATCTCACTAGCGAAGGAGCTGAATGAGACGAACTCATTAGCCTTGGCGCTTCATTTTGCCGCGTTTCTAGCCCGTTATGAGCGCAATCCTGCTGAGGTGGAACGCTTGGCATCAGATCTGATTGAGCTGTCAACCCGCGAGAATTTTGCACTTTGGCTCGCTTTGGGAGCTGTCTACCGCGGATGGGCGTGCGGCTTTTTAGGTGACACAGCGCGAGGCATCTCCTGGATCGAGGACGGAATACGAGACTATTGGGCAACTGGCTCAATTCTGGGCGTGCCGTGTTGGTTCGTACTAAAGGCTGAAGCCTTGCACCTTGCGAATCGTACGTCCGAGGCTCTTGTGGCAATAGCGGAGGCAGAGGCAGTGGCCCAAAGAACGGAAGAGCGGGAGTGTTTCGCCGAACTGCACCGGCTCAAAGCTGTGTTTCTCACGGCTCTTGGTGCTGACGAGACCCAAATTGAGGCTTCATTCTGCGCCGCAATCAGAATCGCAAAGGAGCAGAAGTCGATTTCGCTAGAGAAACGCGCAGAAGCAACCTACGCAGAATACCGTAGGCAAAAAGCGAGCGCGTCAGGAGGACGCGGATTCCGACTACCTCTTTGATAACTTCTTGCAGCGCCCCGCCTTTCATTCTTCTCCGACCCGCTTAAACGAAAAATAATGGCTGGTTTTAATTCGACCGCCGACACGTGGCGCTGATAACGAGATCAAGAGGCTCTGCGTGGCTGGCCTGCAAGCGAGCAAAGAGCAGACTGTTGGGGGAGTCCGGTCGGCCCAAATGACCGTTAGAATCCCCGCGCCGACCGAATGACCCCGAACTGCATTCGCGTTTCGGTCGAACGTGATTCCGCCGGTCCCAATGTCGATGCGAATGAGTTTTTCTGTCGATAGATCCGACAAGCTTCCCGAAATTCGGAACTTGTCGGTTTATCTCCTGATGCGACACTTACGACGAAAATAATCCCGGCGCGCCTATGATTGGGAACGTGATGCTTGGTTAGGTCCCAGGATTTGAATGTGATATGCCATAGCACATCGTTTCAGACTGTATTGCCCCAGATTGCCGCGCCGTTTCAGAACTACGCTTCCACCAGAGCCGCTTTATGGCCGAGCATCTTCACCGTCTGGTTTAGCTGCTCGATTCTAAGCGGCTTCTTTAAAACCGTTACCGGACTTATCTGCAAAATCCTGTCCAACACCTTGCTGTCCGGGTAGCCGGTAATGACGATAACGTTCAGACCAGGATCGATCTGTTTGGCTGTCTTATATACCTGATCTCCTGGCTCATCCGGTAATTGGAGGTCCAGAAACATCAGGTCGAACTTCTGCTTTCGCAGGCTGCTAATCGCCTCCTTGGCCGTTCCGACAACCACTCGACTAAATCCGGTCTTTTTCAAAAAAGTCTTAAATAACTCTTGAATGCCTACATCGTCGTCAACCACCAGGACAGTCGGCTGGCCCTGTTTGTCCTCGCGGAGAATGTCTCGATCCAGCGAGGATTTTTTTATTCTCCACCGCCCTCCAATTTGAATGGCGGGAATCTGTCCTCGTTGAACGAGGTAATAAACTGTGGGCAGAGGAATCCGTAAATACTGGGCTGTTTCTTTTACGGTCAGAAGACTATGACTAGGAGTTTCGCTCACACAGTTAAAGCTGATGAAGAATAACAGCGAATATATGATGTTATGGTAATAAGTCCAACCATCAAGCGTCCTCTCGTACTTATGCCGCAAAGCGCCCGCTTCGCCTCACGGTCGGGCTGCCTTTTGACTCTTTTGGCGGGCTCATTACTTCTCCGCGATTCGCGCTCGGAACGTCGCGAGCGATGCGATACCTGCCCAATTCAGGATGCCCAGCAATCGCTCTAGAATGGCTTGTGGGAGGGTTTTGGATGTCTCGCTTAAAACTGGACCGAACCGTCGTTCGCGTAGGGCGACCCGCTTCAATGCGCCGAGGGGATCGCCCGCTGCGAGCGCACGCGCCGCAGCAGTGATCAGCGAGTCCATCGGAATCCCGTCACACTTGTAACTCCCATCGTTCGATACCCGGCGCTAAATTTACCTCAAACAATATATGACCACAATAACCACACCCTTCTCAGGCGGATGCCCTTGCGGCGCGATTCGCTACGAATCCACAGCAGAACCGGTTATGATGCTTCACTGTCACTGTCGAGATTGCCAGCAATCCAGCGGAGGTCCGTTTTCGTCTTTCGTCATCGTGCCGACAGAAGCTTTCAACCTCTTGCAAGGCTCACTACGCTTCCATGCCTCGCCCAGTGAGATGGGTGGCAAGACCCGTCGGGGCTTTTGCCCTGACTGCGGCTCGCCGATTGTGGTCAAGCCCGACTCGGTCCCCCAATTTGTCGCGATCAGAACTGCGAGTTTGGATGATCCGAGTTGGTTCAACCCGCAAGTGGATGTGTGGACATCAGACGCGCACCCGTGGGACCAAATGAATCCCGCGTTGCCAAAGTTTGAAAAGTATCCTCCGTCTTGAGATTCAGCAAACCCGGCTGAGGCCTGGGCTTTAGCGCCACGAAGTCCCACCGTTGCGGTAGCTGCTGCGCCTATATACATAAGCTCCCGACGAGTGATTGTCATTGGTTTGTCCTCTTGGTAGTTCCACAGGAATCTCACGCATCTGATCTTCTGGTTCTCCGACGACTTACCTCCGTTTACGCTAATCCGAGCACTCGCGACTTATGCACGACAAATTGCCAAGTTTTGGTCAACCATACTCAAAGGTTTCTGTTAAGGTCAATTCCACAGGATTGGCATGTAATCATCAAAGGATCTCCTTGACCCGGACGTACTCTAGGTCTGGGTCCACGAATGCAGAATCTATTTACGAATCGAAAAAAGCGTCACAGAACGGAAGAACCGAGGGATGGACTTCGATTAGCCGTCTGCACGCCTCCTCGGCTTTGGAGGCTTCCACGTATTAATAGAAAGAGCCTAGACGATGTAGTGAAAACCTCGTGAAGCGTCAATCCGCTAAAATTGGAAAAATTAGCTTGTTGCACGAACGGTAGTCTATACAACCCCAAAGGGTTAGTATTCTCCTACGATAATATGTGCATAAACGTAGTGATATGGTACAATGGTTCATGCACATTGGCTATGCTAGGGTTAGTACTGACGATCAGCACACGGAGAACCAAATCGAACAGCTTGAAAAAGCAGGTTGTGAACGCGTTTATCGTGAGAACGCATCTGGCGGGCGCTGGGATCGACCGGAACTTCATAAGGCTCTGGAGCAGCTGCGCCGAGACGATGTGCTAGTTGTTTGGAAGTTGGACAGGCTTTCGCGCAGCTTGAGCGATCTCCTCCGCATCTTGCAGAAGGTCGATGAAGCAGGAGCCAAGTTTAAGAGTCTAACCGAGGCGATTGATACCACGACCCCAATGGGACGCATGGTTATGCAAGTGGTTGGAAGTTTTGCCGAATTTGAACGCTCAATCATCAAGGAGCGAACGAGGCTCGGCTTGCAGCGTGCTCGCGCAAACGGTCGAATCGGTGGCGGGCGTTATAAGCTTTCGGCCACGCAGCAAGCCGAGGCGATCAAAATGATTCGGCTTGGTGAGAAGAGTCAGGCCGAAATTGCCGAATTGTTCAACGTTGATAGGAGCACGATTTCTCGGATGATGAAGGAGGTGCGGGAAAAGGAACTGCTGAAAGCAGCGCGTTGATCGTTACAGCCCGGCGTTAACTCTGGGGGTGACAATTGACAACGGGCGACGAGTGCGGCTGTACCGATTCGTCCATGTTCCTAAGCCACACCATGTCGATCTGCTTTTTAGATTGAACGCTGAAATTCGGTCATTCATCGGACCCAGCCTGAACTTTGGATTGCAATCTGAACATAGAGACAACATCAGCTACGCCCAGCTCAATTCGGTCCGAGACGGCTTCGAGCAGCTTATAGTTGATCTCGCTGCTGGCGACCAGGTCCCTTACCTCCTTGACTTCAGGGAACCGCCTGGAGACATAGGTGATAAAGCATTCGGGCAGAATCCCTCGGACGATGTTCACTTCCGGCGTCATGCCAATTTGAGCAATGCGCTTTAGCACTTCATGTCCGTAGATTATTTCGCCCTCATCATCCTGGATGACTAGATTCATATAAGCTCGGTTTCACCCGCAACATTCCCGCAATCTTCTCGTTGATCCACGGAAAAACAGAACGAAAGGGAACGCATTGACGCTGAACGAAAAGAGAAGGAGCGGCTGGAGGCCGAACTGAAGGAAAAGGCACGTCTGGAAGTAAAGGATTCAATTGCCGCACTCGATATTAAGGACGCGGTTATCGACCGCGAGATCGTGGCGCTGGACGAAAAGGGCCGCTCATCCTTTCAGTTGTTGCAATCATTCGACATGGGACAGGAGCGACCTCCGATAGTCTTCTACGCATTTGACCTGCTCCGGCTCAACGGCAAAAACCTTCAAGGTTTACCAATCGAAGAACGAAAGGCAAAACTGGAAGAACTGCTGAAAAAACCGCCTGGTGTAATCCGATATTCGGTCTCTTTTACAAAAGATATTCCAGAGCTGTTGGGCCGGGCTCATAAACTCGGGCTTGAAGGTTTGATTGGTAGACGCGCCGGTTCCCAGTATGAGCCCGGAAAGCGCACCGGAGCATGGATCAAGCTCAAGATCCATCAAGAACAAGAATTTGTCATCGGCGGATACACCGAGCCGGAAGGGTCTCGTAAGCATTTTGGTGCACTGCTTGTTGGCTTCTACGAAGGCAAGAAACTTAAATTTGCTGGCAGAGTCGGAACCGGCTTTAGCGATGAACTTTTACGCAGTCTCTTTTCTGAACTGGAAAAAATCCGGGTTGAAAAATGCCCCTTCTTTAACCTCCCGGCACTTGGCCGGAGCCGCTGGGACCAAGGATTGACCGCTGCGGAAATGAAGCGTTGTCACTGGGTCAAGCCGGTGATGGTCTGCCAGATAAAATTTACGGAGTGGACGCGAGGTGATCGTCTCCGACAGCCGGTCTTTCTTGGAATCAGGGAAGACAGGAATGCGCGCGAAGTGGTGAGGGAGGTGAGCTAGACGATGCAAGTCGCTGAACAATCGCGGTAAGTTGCGGTAAGAATAGCCACCACATTGACAGGTCCCGTCAGATGATCTCGCAGGCTACGCGGTTGAGGGCTGCGTCGCATTTCGACGCTCATCCCTGCCTTCTGAAAAGCGACGCTAATACATGACAACTTTCCCGGATTGATCCACGACCTCGACACGACATTGTCGCGGTGGGCATGCCAAATTGACCCGTGTGGTAAAATTGGGTATTGCCTCCAAAAACATATAAAAGAAGATGAGCAGCACAGAGAAATGACGCCAGAATCCGCCAATCGCCGAAAGCAGCTTCTCTCCCGAGTTCAACGTTTCGAAGAGGACGAGTCTTTAAGACCGATGGAGGCAGAAAGGCTCGTTATATCGATTTTCGAGGGCTGCGATCTCCCGATAATGGCCCAAGAACACCTCCGAAGATCCAGTACTGGGTCGATTGTAGCCGACTTTGACTTTGAGGCGACCATAGGCGGACGACAAGAAAAGGTTGCCGGTGAAGTCAAGTTAACTAAGGAAGCCATCTCGAAAGAAGAGGTTAATAGGACCATCGAGCGCGTTTTGCAGCATAATTACGATCGCTTCTTATTTATATCACGCGCCGGTTTTAGCCGAGCGGCTCTGAAGCTTGCGGGCGATGAGCATTTGGGCCGCGTTGACCTCCTCAACCCGCAGGATCTAAGGCGCTGGATAGAGAAGCACGCGCTTGTCGATCCTCCCGCCGAGTTCAACGGTGAACTCATTATACGAGAATGCATGCAGAAGTATGCTGCATGGTTGGCCGAAAATCCGGAACAACTGAATACCGTTGAATGGCGTGATTTTGAAAGAATTATGCGCGAGACCTTCGAGGGCCTTGGTTTCGATACAGTTCTAACCCCTTCGACAAAAGACGGCGGTTTCGATCTTGAGGTGAGAACGGTCGAGGACGGAACTCCGGCCGTATATCTCGTCGAAGTAAAGCGTTGGACTGCACCATCTAGACCCGGCAATTCCGTCCTGAAGAATTTTCTGCTTGCGGTCGAAGAACAGCACATTCGCTTTGACGCCTTGCGCGTAAAAGATGCCGGTTGGCAAACGAAGCAAGGTGTGAACATCTGCTTGCTTCAGCAACTCGCGACGCACGGTCTCTCCGGCACCGCCTTCAAAAAGAACATTGTCCGGGACAACAATAGCGGCCCTGCCATGCTGCTTGAGAATGGTAAAGACGTGCTGGAGGAAATTGAGCTGTTTGTTGCTAGTCGTAGCCCAGAAATCGTCCCGATGGACAATCAGCGATTGTTTCTCTTCGTCCCCGGCTTCGTTGACGATGGTTACGCTACTCTTCTTCCCGAATGGTGGATTTGTAAGGACCATTTCATATTCACCGTGCTTCGCGCCGAGGGCATCCTTCACAAGAATCGGCACATACGCATCGTCCCCACCGATGCCATGCAGCAGTAGATTCATAGCGCATAGCCGCGCTACTCCGTCCACGAGTTCCACGCCCCTCAGTTGTTCCGCATTTAGGTAACGGAGTTGTGCCTTGTCCAATTTCTGCCGACGAACGAACTCATGGGCAGCGAGCAGAAATCCACCGGTGCCGCACGCCGGATCGCAAATGACAAATCGCTGGCTCGGTTCGGACCCCGCCTTTGGCTTCATCACATCTACGATTGCCTGAATCAGCGGGCGCGGAGTAAAATACTGTCCCGCGCCGCCTTTAACATCTTCAGCATTTTTCTGTAGGAGCCCTTCGTAGGCGTCCCCTTTACGTCCGTACCAAGGCTTGACCATTCCTCTTTATCGATTAGGTCGGCGACAAGTCTCCGCAGCTTCGCCGGATCTTGAACCTTGTTCTGAGCTTTGCGGAAGATGAGGCCGAGTAAGCCCGGTTTCTTGCCGAGTTCTTCGAGTGTGTGACGGTAATGAATCTCAAGATCGTCCCCGTCAAGCTTCACGAGCCTGTCCCAGCCAAACTCTTTAGGAATCGGCGACGGTTTATTGAAAGGCGGCCCGCTCTGTTCATCCGCCATTTTGAGAAAAAGCAGAAAGGTTAGTTGCTCGACGTAGTCGCCATACGACAGCCCGTTATCCCGCAGGATGTTGCAGTAGTTCCAGAGCTTTTGGACGATTTGAGTGGAGTGATTAGCCATAGATCAAATGCGGATCACTACTGTGAATACTTCGCCGTTCGAGTGTTTCTCGACTACGGTTGGTACATCTTCTTCCCACGAGTCAGCGAATATAACGAGGCACGCCTGTGTAATCCCGGTAATTTCGCGAATCCGGTCAATTTGTGTCCGACTGGTGTCAATTAGGCTCCTGAGTTTCCTCTTTCCACGGGCGAATTTGGTTTCGATCAGGACTTTTTTCGCTCCGAAGTCGAGAACTGCGTCGGCCTGAATGGCTATTCCGTTCACTTGAAATCTTTGCTCGATGAGCGATTTCGTGGCTTTGGTTCGAGAAAAAAATTCTACTATTATTTGCACGCCATCTTTTTCAGAAACCGGCGAACTCACCTGACTTTCCACCCATTGCTTTAGTTCCAACAGTGCATTTTCTAGCTCGATTGTACTTCCCAAATACGCCATCCACTCCGCTGCCATATCTATCACTGCTTGAGCTTGTGCTTTGGTCACCTTGCGACCGCCATGCGCCACGCTATTACGGATCTCGCGGGTTTGCTTATACTTGCTCCACATGGTCGAAGACGTATCAACTGGAACACCCGTCGCGATTGGAGACAGGATGGAAAGTCTACTGTCCAAGTCCATTCGAGTTCTTTTTTCAAGCCAGGTTGAAAAATCTTCCGAGAACCGCTGCCGCAACGAGGGAAAAATTGTAAGCTGAATGAAAGCCTCCAAGGATGCTAGCGCTTCAAGAACGGCACCTCTATACAACTTCTGGTTGCCGAAACCTAATAGTTCGCGTGCAGTATCAAGCAGTTCCCCCGGCGTGTGGAGTATTGCTGGCGGAGGTGTGGATTGAGCGTTCATTCGGATCGGTATAAATCTGCGAGAACTCAATTAAGATTCCGCCCGTCTCAGGGTGCTCGACTTCTTGCTGCTTTAGCACGAACTCGTCGTGAGTTTGGACAAACTTGCACCTGTGACAGATAACGAACTGGCAATGGAGGTACTCGCACGTTCATGGATCAAGGCTACCGGAGAAGGCGCTGTGGAGGATAGATTGGCGGAGGCGCTCGGCGCGTTTGAGATTCGCCGCAACTACCGCTTCCAGTTCTTCGATTACCGATAGGCGACAATCGACTTCTGCAATGATCCGCTGTTGCTCAGAGATGGGTGGGAGCGGGAATGTGAAGCGAGCCAGTTGGGAAGTGAACATGTGCTGGATAAGGCTTCCAGTGTTGAGTCCATCGACAAAGCGGCGAAATCTCCACGATTTCAGGAGATAGAGGACGTACTCTGGCGGAACAAGCACCGGTGTAAGGCGGGCAAGCCGTTGATTCAGCAGGCACTTCTCGCCATGCTCCGTAAGGCATACTCGACCCAAAAATTCGTCCTTGAGTGACTGCGCTGTGAGGTTCATCACCAGTTCACGCGAGCCAACGACCAAATCAGGATTGGCATCAGCCCAACGCTGCGGCAGAGAGCGGGTGTCCCGGCGCTTCATCTCTATCCACTCGTCAAATCGAGAGCGGACGTGTTCCTCAAACGGTTGGAGTACGGGTTCCTGCTCCAGCGCCACGCGGACAAGCGAGACAAGATCGGTAAAACGCCGGGTTTGCGAACGAGGCGCACTAGGCGAACTCGCGGAGCCGCTCTTCTCGAACGCCATCCACAGACTTTCAACTGGGGTCGGCCCGAACTCGGGTTTGAGCTTCGCCTCGAAGTCGCGGAGCGTTTCCTCAGTGAGACGTTTATGGAACGGGCGGCTGTAAAGGATTTGCAATGTTTCGATTTCAGCTTTGTGCTTTTCGATGTACTCGCGGAACGAGCGGACGGTGTCGCGTGCGCTTTCCGCAGTCCTGGCGTCCGCACCCGCGAAGATCAGTTTGTCCTTGGATATGATGTCAATGGTTTGTTCGGCGGCACTTTGAAGTTCAATCAACTTTTGCCGGAGGCCCGGATCGGTCGCGATAGGCGCGACGGCGAAGTTCGCGATGGAGCCTCGGAGATTGCGAAGTTCCTCTTCACTCGGTTCGTATGTCTCGGACTTCCCTTCTTTCGCCTTTGCTTCGATGTAATCCGGGTCTATCGCATCGAGGAGATTTTGAGCGATCTGTGAGAGTTTTTTGCCACCGGCAAGTTTCTCGACTTCCGCCTGCAGCTCAGGGTCGAGCCGCTTCTCCAACCTAATCAACCGACCTGCCAGCGAGGAAAGTGCGTCCGGTTCTCGCACACCGAGAGCGATGCCTTCCAACAATTTATCCAGTGGAACGCTCTTCTTTTGTTCCAAGGGCCGAGAATCACTTTTGTCGCGTTCACAAACGCCAACGGCATCTACGATGACAAAATGGGTCTTGGTCTTTGCGTCCGGCGTGACCTGCTGAAACTCCGTATCCGAGATCACGCGAACACCTCGCCCTTTCATCTGCTCGAAAAATCCCCGTGATTTGACTGAGCGCATGAACATGACGATTTCAAGAGGCTTGATGTCTGTGCCGGTGGCGATCATATCTACGGTCACGGCTATTCGGGGATCATAGCTGTTGCGGAATTTCTGAATCAGGTCTTTTGGCGATGCGCCGGTGGTTCGATAGGTAATCTTCTGACAGAAGTCGTTTCCTTTGCCGAACTCTTCACGAACAATTTTTACGATGTCTTCAGCGTGGGAGTCATCCTTTGCGAAAATCAAGGTTTTTGGCACGGTAGTACGTCCCGGAAATATCTCGCTGAAAAGCTGATTGCGAAAGGTCTTGATTACTGTGCGGATCTGGTCCGGTGCGACTACGGCCCGGTCAAGTTCGCTCGGGACATACGAGAGTACTTCATCAAGTTGCATCCATCTGATCTTGCGTGTCTGTCGATTCCGTTTGTCGATGTAAAAGCCCTTTTCGACCTGACTGCCACGAGCACCGATCTCAGTTCGGATCTGGTAGACATCGTAATTAACGTTGACGCCGTCAGCCACAGCCCGCTGATGGCTATATTCCTGCACAAGGTTTTGATGAAAAAAACCAAACGTCTGATTACTCGGCGTCGCGGTCAGCCCGATAAGGTACGCGTCAAAGATGTTGGATGTTGTAAAGCTCAGTGAACTTGCGTCCGTCATCGGGTGTAGTGAACTGCTGGAACTCTTTTAACGTTTGAACTCCAAGGTTCCCCCGGTCTACCAGAAAAAGTACACGACGCGCCCCGGCATGTTTAATCAGGCGATAGACAAAGTTCACCGCCGTGAAGGTCTTGCCGCTGCCGGTGGCCATTTGGATCAATGCACGAGGCCGATTCTCGGCGAGAGATTTGTCAAGATTCTGGATCGCTTCAATCTGAGCTTGCCAGAGATGCCCGGTGATCAGAGGAGGCATCTCACGAAGCCGCCGGTTAAGCTGCTTGGTCTGTGTTGCCCATTCTATGAGTGTCTCGGGTCGATGAAACGCGAACACGCCACGACTGGAATGGTTCGGGTCAAGCCGGTTACTGAAACGGGTCTCAGAACCGGTGCTCTCGTACGCAAATGGAAGCGGGTCGCTCCAGCGGGGATAAATGTCCAGAAGACCTGTAGCATACTTGCCGGACTGCGCCCTTCAACGCCGGTAAGCGTATACCCCTCAGGTTTGGCCTCAACGGTCGCGATAGCCTTGCCGCCAGCGAATAGAAGGTAATCAGCCTCGCCGCTTTTCAACAGGGCTTCACGGATGGCGACGCCCAGTCCAGCGGCGAGATTGGTTTGAGACCGGTCCTGAACAATCCAGCCGGATTGTTGGAGCAGTAGATCAATTTGCTGCCGAGCCCTTTGTTCTGGAGTCATGGCCGTGGAGCACGCAATTGCATGGGTATACCCAGGAAAAAACAATAGAGTACTTTTTAAAAATTCTAGAAAGGATTTTCGGTAGAAGGCGCTGGAAGCAGCTGACATACCGTCGCTGGCTCACGTCGAGTCCAGTCCATCGAAATCCTTGTGAAACTGGTCTTCCACCTTTTGGACCCGGTTAAATTCGATCTCAGCCTTCGAGACTTCGGGATCTCCATCACGCTGTTTCAGCATCGAAACCGGGCGGCCTCCAACTGCTTCTCTTAAGTTTCGCCATAGCCTGAGAAGATCTCCAATAACCTGTCGACTCCGATGTCTTCGGCGCCTTGCCGGTCGCCATATCGATCTTTGTCATTCCTTCGGGATTTGAGTACGAAGTGTCCAGTTCGGCCCAACTGCCGCCCAACTCCAATTCTAGACGTAATTTCGAAAAATTTGTTGTTCACGCGACGCACTGTGATCGAAGAGCACACCTATAGTTTCTGCGCTGTAACGACGCGTGCGGGCATGGGAAGCAGTAAATGTCCACTTTGCTCGTACGGGACTGCGCTTCTGTGAAATGCCTCCCGGATGGCCGTAAGCGCCGCCTCGGGCTGTGCGCGCAGCAAACCCCCCATTCTGGCAGAGCCTCGATAAAAAGCGTCGAACAAGTCACCAGCGGAGTTGAGCTTCCAAGTAAGCGGCAGTTGTACCACAGCAACATTCACGAACCCGGCAGCTTGGAGCACTGTTACGCACTCGGTGGAATCACTGAACCGAAAAAATGGTGGTCCATGAGGGAGCGCGATATTCGCGTCCCCAAACGCCTCAATCGCACAAAGGGCGATTGCAAATCCAACGCCTTCTTCCGGTTTGGCCCACACGGTGAACGCAAAGCGGCCTCTATGCCTGAGCACTCGATAGACTTCACGGATTGCAACCTCGGGCTGAGCAAGATGTAAAATCCCGAAATTCATTACGACCGCATCGAACTCACTGTCACCGAAAGGCAGTTGTTCCGCATCACCGAGGCTAAAGTGTAAGGTTGGGTGGAGACGTTTAGCTTTTGCGAGCATCACTTCAGAGAAGTCAATACCAGTTGCCTGTGCTCCTCGCCTATGCGCCTCCGCCGTGACGTACCCTGGCCCCGATGCAACGTCTAGCAGAGCCTTATTTGAGCCTGCTTCTACTGCGTCCAGTAGCGGGCCGACCGTTTGCTGGGTCAACGGTGAAAAGTAGTGGTCGTACTCCTCGACAGCCCGTTGCCATGCTAGATATTCGAATTCTTTGAACGCTTCTGTCTCCATGATGGCCCTGCGTGCAGAGTTGGTGGTCGCATATGGTAACAGAACGGCCCGAGAGTAATAGAATGGGGCCCTCGATGTTCCGGGCGTTTTGTTTCCATCGTTAGCTTTTTACCACGGTTCGGGGGCGGCGTCACTCATAAGGGTTGGGCTGGCATGGAAAAGGGCCGCACTCGCGCGCGGCCCCCGGCCTTGGTCAAATATTCGCTCGGCAAGAGGATGGATAGCGACTGTTGAGCCATGAGCAGAAACGTCTCAAGCTTCATGTACCGGATTAGCTCCGTATTGTCGTCAATAGGGTCTTTGGCGTCTGGCCAATTGTGAATCTTGATGCAGCTAGGCGGCGGTTCAATTGACGGAGGTTCAGGGGCCATGGCGTCGTCACGGATCGGCGATACTGAAAACTGGAGTGTCCTCGGCCATCTTCTACTCGCTACGCGATTGATCGAGAAGGAGCGAGAGGTTTCGTGTCGCCATCCACCCCTCTTTGTGGCAAAACGAAAAGCGTGACTTGGACGACATCGGACCGGCTCTTCTTGAACTGACCTAGCCGCTTGCCTTGGATCTGTTCTTCACTCCGCAATTGTGACCGACCTTACCATGGAAAGGCTACCTGACCCCCTTCAGCTCAGCTGTCCCGAAAGTCGCATCTGTTTTAAGGAGAAACAGTCACACGGAGTTCTAACGCTCGTAACCGTCGCCTCGCTAGGCGCGGGGCTGGATCTGTACTTCAGAAAGCGCCGAGCCAAAACCGACAAACGCGAATACGAGAATAGTCGGAATGAGTGCAATAGTCACATTACTTTCCAGGAAAGAAAGAAGGAACGGGACAGGGAGAGGCGTAAACTCCCTCGAGAAGAAAGACGTTGGTTGCGCAGCCGACGGGGTGGTAGCCGAAACCCTTGATGATGGGACTGAACGAATGCAGCAACGCTTTGCGCAACGCGCACGAGTAATCAATCAGCAGGGATTGCAGCGGAGATCCCGAGATGCCAGCAATTCAGGTGATCCGAGTAGGGTGACCGCGATCCGTTGCGCCCCGCTTTTTCCGAATAGATTGACGTCGCTCAAAGTGAACATGCACGAGGCTCGCAGCTAGTTGGAACCGGTCGCGAGCCTCCGCTTTCGTCCCGCGAACCAAGCCTGAGGCATGGATGCTTCCCGGCGTGTCCAATCCTGGGGATTGGCGCACGTGCGGATGTGCTTTGAAAGTCTGTCCAAAGCCGCGCGGCAGCTCAAATTCTCAGAGCCGTTTTGACCAGTCACTACGAGCGCGTAGATTCACCGTGGCCGACATTCATCGGCGCGTAATGGCACTTGCGCCAATTTTCGTCATACCTAAAAGCGAGTCTCACCCCGTCGGAAAAAGTATGGGAACTGCTCATTCAACCGTGCGAGAATTTTTGCGGCGATTCAAACGGTCGTCGCCTCCGTCTCCAGACCTAGAAAGCACCAATGACAGCCATTCCCGCAGAAGTTGTTGCCGCCGACAAGCTGGTCAATCAGTATCACGTGATCGTTCGTATTGGAGCCGCAAACTATCGAGGCTCATACGCCACCCTTGTCTTTGGAGACAACAAACCGCTCATCGGTGCTTGTCACGAACGCCGGGTTGATCTTATTTACCTTCAAGATCCCGGACTCTGTGCGGGACAACGGTTTCCGTTGTGGTCGATTCAATAACCCGACCGTCAAGCCGCTGGACCCTAAAACTGTCCGGTTTCCACTTGTCAGGATGTGACGAGAAATTCCAGACCTGGAAATTTCGTAAAACCCTCAGAAAAAGCGCTCGTCGAAAGTGGGATGCCTACGTCTATAAGTTGATGCAAGGACGCAAAAATCAAAAGGACGGGAACGAGACAACGAACACGGGAGAGTTGGACGGATGGGCGCTCGTAGATGACCTAAGAATGTTCGTCGAGGACTGAGCTAAGCCTTCCTAAAATCGCGAACCTGATTGGAGTTTTCAGCGGAACCCTCAGTATGTGGGTTGCAGGAACAAGTAAGCCGTCTAGGACGCAGCTACTTGCGATCAAAGGCTTTCTTGAACCGCGCGATCCGTAGCCAGTTGATCCAGATAGAACGGTTCCTCACCCTCTGCGACCGGATTTACTTGGTGATAATATCACAAAGTTAAGCCAGAACCGCTTACCGCCCGATCCATCACCCACTGCGACTGCCCTTGAGCAAGTCCTCCTGCGCCAAGTCAGCCGCATCCGTTACATCCCGCTCTTTTGCGAATAGATTGACGCCGGGAATAAGTGACCATTACGCGAGGCTCGCGGTTGGTTGGAACCGGTCGCGAGCCTCAGTTTCTACCGGCAGTTTCCGTAGCGAGAACAAAATATACGGCACAGACTCTGATACCAGGACCGCCGTCGGGATGGCCTACTTCTGCTACATTGGCGGATGTCATTTTTAAGAGGTGGGGCCATCGGAATAACGTTTTCAGCCGGTGCCGGAGGAAACAGATTGAAATAGCGGAAACATTCGTCCGGCTTGCGTATCGTTCCTTCAGATGCTCCAGAACGTCAGTTCGTCGATTTTTGTACCCTCAGGGCGCTCTTTAATCTCTGTTGGGATTGCACCCTCTGGGTAGCGCTCACAGCCGACCGCGAACGTCGCGCCAGGCTCAGGGTAAACGATGGTGATCACCTTCCCAGCAAGACTGCCAAGAACCTGGTTATCGGTTTGATCCCTGTTTGCAGGCAGTTGACGCAATTCTTCTAGCTTGGCCTTTGGCAATTTAATAATGACGTTAAACCGAATATTCGGCTGACCCGACCGGGTAAAGTTGCATCGGGCGTAAATGTCATTGGAGGGCATATTCGGAGTCGCCAGTCTCTTTGGTGTAGGAGCGGAGATTCAGAGTGTGATCATGAGCGTGCGCCCAAAATCAAACGACAAATCGGGACAGGTTTACAAGGCAAAACAGCGCTTCTTTGTGCCCGTTTTACTGTCTCACATACGGGCTCACACATTTCTAACGTAAAAATCCCTATAGGACTGCCCAACCGATAGTGCTGCAGCGCCCGTGAGGAGTTTGTGTCCAGAGGCTCTGGGCCAGGCAGATGTCCACCTTTGGAAATAATTTGATTGAGCGCCTCAGGACCAGGTTGGCTGCGGTTCAACCTCAAAACCATTGGGAGATCGGTCGATTGCACTCGCGAAGAAATTTTTGCCAGCGCGCAGTGGCATGGTCGTCAGCTACCAGCCTTTCGGCCGCTTCCGCGAAATTTAAAAGCGATGGGTGAAATAACACTAGCCGCCTATTGGCAGCTGTGGAAGCCCATGTTCAAAGAGGTGACGAAGAAGGCCTGTCACGAAGGGACGCACGGATTCTACTGGAAGCCCAACTTCGAGAATGTAACAGACTATCGCTCCAACGAAGATGGTGGCCCAATCAAACCGACCGAAGCGACCGGCTGCGTCAATGAGGTAGTCAATCTTCCTGTGTAGGGCTTCCATCTCGGGTTCAGACAGAGAGTACGTGCGCCTCACGTGCGCCTCCACTTCTCGGAGTCTCTGCTCTATATCTTTTTGTTCCTCCGACGTGAACGGCGTATTTTCGTTGGCCTGACCGGAAACACCTCCGAGCAGCCGAGCGTCCAGCTGAAGCTCAGCCCACAAATCTGGTGTATCAAGGTCGTCCTTGACCTCTTTGACCCAACGGCTAAAGCGCCACATCAAACTTTGCCAGCTATATTCCTCGTAAGGCCGATCGAAGGCGTCTCCGACCACGTGACGCCCGACATAGTGCCCTGCATTGCCGCCAATGACGAAATACGAATCGGACCACTTGTGTTTGAGCAGTGCTTCCGTATCACTATTCTTGAACTCGAATTCATTCGGGTTCAGGCTGACACTCTCGATGGCCTTGAAAATTTCGTTGTTTTGCCACTTCTGCAAGAGCATAATCTTGCGATTCGAGAGAAATGGTAGACCCATTTACCCTGCCAAGCAATCTGACGAATTTTCCGGGCTTTTGACCAAACTGGTAGAGCAATATTGGTAGAGCAACCCCAATTCTACCGTTTAAGCGGCTCCGCAGATGAACAATTCTCCTTGCCAAGGAAGATGTCGCGAGTTCGAGCCTCGTCACCCGCTCCACTTTACCTCTTCTGTTTTAAGGGCTTGAAACGTCGGGAGGCCTACATGGAATTGCTCCTGAAACGGGAAAAGGCTTTACGAGTTCTGTCGATCGAGGTTTATGACTATGGAAAAACTCATTTTAGACAGCAAGCTCTCTAAGCCTTTTCCGCATTTCTGGGAGAATATCTTCGGTTCCTGCCACGCACCGGTAACTCTGGCCGAATGTTGGCGGAACGATGCAAGGCTACTGCACGAGTTTCTAGACAGAAAGTATATCCGCTTTCACGGGATTTTCGATCGCGAAGTGGGACTCGTTGACCGAGTGACAGACAAAGAGCTGGTCTTGAACTTTACCCGGGTGAACATGATTTACGACGGGCTGCTCGAGATCGGACTCCGGCCTTTTGTAGAACTAGGTTTTACCCCGCCGGAATTGTCGCAAGAGCCGAAAGTCTTCCACCCGTTTTGGTATCATCAATGCGTTTCTCCCCCGCGCAGCTACCCCGAGTGGAACGAATTCATTTTCAGCTTCG
>Ga0210408_10001288_pt1 | contig 26801 bp, 22 predicted proteins | sample IncBWH4MmetaG_FD_155471 | JGI IMG/M metagenome (GOLD analysis project Ga0210408, IMG submission 155471) | Forest soil microbial communities from Barre Woods Harvard Forest LTER site, Petersham, Massachusetts, United States - Inc-BW-H-4-M | ecosystem: Environmental > Terrestrial > Soil >...
TAATCGCGGTCTTGACGCACCGCAATTTGAGCGCGGCCGCATGACCGATGCAATTGAGATCGCTGTCACAATCAACGGCCGAGGCCACCGGCTCGCTGTCCCGCCGCGCCGGGTGCTAGCCGATGTGCTGCGCGAGGATCTGCAGCTTCTTGGCTGCAAAATCGGGTGTGACCAGGCGGTGTGCGGCGCCTGCACGGTACTCGTCGACGACCTGCCGGTGACCGCCTGCACCACTTTCGCTTTCGAGATTGACGGCAAGGCGGTGACGACGATCGAGGGATTGGCGGAGGGCGGCAGGTACGATCCGGTCCAGCGGGCTTTCCTTGAACATAGCGCATTTCAGTGCGGCTTCTGCACGCCGGGCATGATCCTGTCGGTGAAGGCGCTGCTGGCGCGGCATCCTGAGCCGGACGAGGCGCTGATCCGGCGATGGCTGAACGCCAATATCTGCCGCTGCACCGGGTACCAGATGATTGTCGAGGCAGTCCGCGCGGCGGCCAGAATAGGACCCGGCTGATGGACGGCACCGCCTCACCGTTCCGTGCGCCGGTCGTCGCGCTCGACGGCCCGGACAAAGTGACCGGTGCGGCGCGCTATACCTTTGATGTGAGCCTGCCCGGCATGCTGCATGCGAAGGTGTTGCGCAGTCCCCATGCGCATGCCCGCATCCGCTCGATCGACCCCCGGCGCGCCGAGACGCTCCCTGGTGTCGTCGCCGTCGTGACCGGTGCCGATGCGGCGCGGCTGCCGGATCCCTATTATGGCGTCGCGATCCGAGACCAGCCGGTCGTCGCGATCGACAAGGTGCGCTATGTCGGCGACATGGTCGCTGCCGTGGCCGCAATCGATGAGGAAACCGCCTACCGCGCCCTCGCCCTGATCGCCGTTCACTACGAGAAGCTGCCGGCGGTCACGACAATTGACGAGGCCCTAGCTGAAGGCGCGCCGCTGCTGTTCGACACGCCGGTCGCAGGGGAACCCATCAAGCTCGGTGACGGCCTCATCAGCCTGAAAGAGCCCCGTCCGAATGTGCTCTGCGAGTTCGGCTACGCACATGGCGACGCGGACGCCGCGCTGGCAGAGTCGGACCGCGTCTTCGAAGACCGCTTCCACTTTTCACGGATCAACCACTTCCATCTCGAGCCGCACGTCAATGTCGCGCGCGTCACGGGCGAGCAGATCGAGTTGTGGTCATGCAATCAGGACCCGTTTGTGCTGCGCAGCGACATCGCGCGGATCTTCGGGCGACCTGCCAATAACATTCGCATTCATGCGAGCTATGTCGGCGGCGGTTTCGGCGGCAAGAGCTTCTGCAAGATGGAGCCGCTCGTCGTGCTGCTGGCGATGAAGGCGGGCCGGCCGGTGCGCCTCTGCCTCAGCCTCGACGAAAGTTTGCTGACGCTCACCAAACATGCCGGGATCCTGATGCTGAAAACGGGGGTCACCAAGGATGGCCGGCTGACGGCACGCAAGAGCGAGATCCAGCTCGACGGCGGCGCCTATTCGGACGCGAGCGCGCTGACGGTGGTCAAGACCGGATACCGCATCACCGGTCCCTATCGTTGGGACGCCGTTGCGACGCGCGCTTATGCGGTGCGCACCAATACGGTTCCGGCCGGGTCGTTTCGCGGCTTTGGCGGAACCCAGGCGAGCTTTGCGTCGGAATCTCAGATCGATATGATTGCGCGGCGGTTGGGGATCGACCCCCATGATTTCCGCTGCAAGAACCTTCTCGCCCCGGGCGAGCCGTTTCGACCAGGCGACAGCGGCATTGACAGCGACCTTGCGAAAGGGCTCGACGAGGTCGTCGAACGCATCGGCTATCGGCAGCGTGTTCGAAGCTCGGCGCAGGGTCACAAGGCGCGCGGGATGGGCCTCAGCATCGGGATCAAGGATGGCGGCGGCACCGGCAATCATGCCCAAGCCCTCGTCAAACTATACTCCTCCGGGCGAGCGATCGTCAGTGCCGCCGCGGTCGAGATCGGTCAGGGGGCAACCACAACGTTGAGCCGCATCGCCGCCGAGACTTTGAATCTTCCGCTCGATTGGGTGCGCTACGGCGCGATCGACACCGACTTGACGCCTCTCGACAACGGCACGCATGCCAGCTGCGGCACTGTGGTGACCGGCATCGCCGTCATGCGAGCAGCAGCCGATGCCCGTGCCCAGGTCCTCGAATTCGCCTCCGAGCGGCTCGGCTGCACGGCGGCCGAGCTGGCGCTCGACAATTGGACCGTTCGGCGCGGCAACTACGCTCATCCGCTCGCGCCGATGATCGCGGAGCACTATGGCGGCGCCGGGTTCGAATTCATTGGCCGCGGCATGGTCAAGGTCCCCAATGACCCAAAGGCGCCGCTGACCGCGGCGAGCTTGTTCTGGATGCCGAGCTGGGTTGGGGCCGAGGTCGAAGTCGATCGCGAGACCGGAAAGGTGCAGGTGGTGCAACTCGTGGTCGGCGCCGATTCCGGGCGCAGCGTCAACGCGATCGCGTGCCGCGGGCAGGTCGAAGGCGCTGCATTGCAGGCCTTCGGGCAAAGTCTCTTCGAAGAATTGCGCTACAACGGCGCCGAGCCGGCCAATGCGACGCCGCTCGCTTATCGCGTGCCGCTCGCGGGCGACCTGCCGGAGCGGTACGAGTCGTTCGTCCTCGAGCATGGCGGCCCCGGCCCGTTCGGCGCCAAAGGCATAGGCGAGAGCGGCATGCTCGGCGTCGCGGCGGCGATCGCCAATGCAATCGAAGATGCGGTCGGCGTCAGGGTCACGCAAATTCCATTCACGCCGGAACGCGTGCTCGCGGCGATCGAGGCGGCGCGGTGACCCCCACCGTGAGCCTGCCGATGTACAACCTGCCCGAAATGCGGGCGGACAACGCGCGTTTCTGGGAGGCGCTGCGGGAGTTATTGGTCGAGGCGGGGCTGCGCGATCTTCCCGAGAGGTTGACCTTCGACCGACTGCCGGTGCCGGAGCGGATCGGCCCTGAGGTCCTCTTCTCACAGACCTGCGGCTACCCGCTTGAGACGATCTTTTCCGGGCAGGCCATCCGCCTCGGCACGCCGTGCTATGCCGTGCCCGGATGCGACGGGCCCACCCATTGCGGCCTGTTCATCGTGCCGGCCGGATCAGCAGCGCGCGAATTGCGCGATCTGCGCGGCGGCGTATTCCTCTTCAACAACCGTCATTCCAATTCGGGGATGAACCTGCCGCGGCGCGCCCTCGCAGACATCGCCGATGGCCGCCCCTTCTTCGCGAAGGTCATTGAAACCGGCAGTCATCCCGGCAACCTCGACCGCATCGCACGCGGCGAAGCCGATGCGACCGCGGTCGACAACGTCACCTACGCCTTTTGGCGTCATTACCGCCCCGAAGCCGCGCGGCAAGTCCGAGTCCTCGCGCCGACACCAACAAGCCCGGCGATCCCGTTCGTGACCTCGGTCGCGACGGCGCGCGCGACCATCGCAATATTGCGCGACGCCTTGACCCGCTTGGGACGTGAGCCTCACACTGCAACGGCGCGCGCCGGTCTCTCGATCACCGACATCGTGGATGTGCCCGCCGCCGCCTATCGCCGGCTGCTTGAATACGAGCGCGAAGCAGCCGAACTCGGTTATCCTGAGCTCGCTTAAAGCAGGAGGCATCAATGCTCGAGGAGAAATTGACCGGCCGCGTCGCACGGTTTGCGGACCGCCGAGAAGACTGGTCGGTGTTCGGGTTCGAGACCGCCCGCGATCCGCGCTACGCCCGCGCCCAACGCCGCTACCTCGGTGCCAGCGGTTCGGCAGATCCCAAGGATCTGCGCGGCGCCATCCCCGCGACGGCTTTCACGATGTCGATACAAACCATGCCCGCGGGAAACCGCATCCCGGTCCATTGCCACGAAACCGAGGAAATCTTCTTTATCCTCGAAGGCGAATGCCTCGTGCGCTGCTGGGAGGCTGGGGAGAGCTGCGATATTCGGCTGGGCCGCTGGGATCTCGCAGCGTTGCCGCCGTTCCTGAACCACGAGATCTTCAACAACGGTCCCGGCGATTGCCATGTCCAGACATTGCTCGCCAAGTCCCAGCCATTACGTCCGCAATATGCCGACCCCGAGCTGCTGGAGCTGCAAGCGGCCCAGGGGTGAGGCGCGCAGACGGCTGCCACTAATCGCGAGTGATGGGGGCCGTGCGTTGAGAGGATAGACGCGGGTCCGACTGGCACGAATCCTGCGAGAGTCCGGTGACTTCTTTTCGAAATTCTCGAGGGAGCGGCCGGGATGAACCGCATTGCCATCGCAGAGCTTACTCCTGCGGCATTTGCTGCTTTTGGTGAAGTCGGCGCGCCGCTCGCCGATGGGGTTCACGCCGCGGGTGATGTCGCGCTCGACCTATCGCGTGGCAAACCTGGGTTTTACATTATGCGTGTCGACCAGCGCGGCCTCGTCCCATTGGCGTTTGCGACATGAAGCGCACGGTAGAGATTGCCGGTGGTGGCATTGCGGGGCTAACGACTGGTCTCGCCTTTGCGCAGAAGGGGTGGCGCGTTCGCGTTCATGAGCAGGAGAGCGCACTGCGAATTTTAGGTGCGGGAATCTACATTTGGGAAAACGGACTGCGGGTGCTCGACGTATTGGGCGTGCTGCCTCGAGTGATCGCCGGCGCCATCCCGGCCTCTCGCCATGAAAAGCGCAACCACAACGGCAGCGCATTCGCCAGCAGCCGTGTCGGCCAGGATTTTCGCCTATACGTGCCGCTGCGCGAAACCCTGCTGACGGTGCTCCACGAAGCCCTGGTCGCCACCGGCGGAGAGGTCGTGTTCAATTCGCGCGCAGTGGCAGCGGATCCGGACGGGTGGCTGCATTTCGAGGATGGAAGCTCGCGGCACGCTGACCTCGTCGTTGGCGCCGATGGTGTCAACTCGCCGGTCCGCGACAGCCTAGGCCTGTTGAAATGGCGGCGTCCGGCGAACCAATTCGGCTACCGGGCGATGATCCGACGCGAGCCGAATGAGCTCGAAACGGCGGTCGGGCAAGCACATTGCGAGAACTGGAACGGCTCGCGCCGACTGCTCTACGCGCCATGCACCGCCGAGCTCGCTTATGTGCAATTGACTTCACTGGCAGGCGACAGTTCGGGCAATGCGGTGCCGATCGATCGCGGTTTTTGGCGCGCGCTGTTTCCTCATCTGGGTTGGATTATCGACCGTATCCCGGACGATGGACGAGGCGACCGGTTCGAGATCATCCGGCTCGAGGGCTGGTCGAGCGGCCGGGTGGCGATCGTCGGCGACGCGGCCAGCGCGCAGCCGCCTTTTCTCGGCCAAGGAGGCGGATGCGCGATGATGTCGGCCTTTGTTCTGGCTCACATGATCGATCGCGAAGGCGACGTGCTCGACGGCATCGCCGCTTGGGAGATGCAGGAACGCCCATTTACCGAATGGATCCAGCGGATCGCCTATTGGTACGGGCAATTGGCCCTCCTTCCAGCTAGCGCGCGCACAGCCGTCTGTAAAGCTCTCAACGCGAGCGAGTGGGTGAAGCGTCAGACATTGCTTGCGGCGGCTTGCCGGGACGTGACCGCGCCACGCCGAATTTCGCCCAGCCCCGCCTCGAACGCACCCATCTATCCTCTGATGCACTGATGGATGGTAGGCCCGGGCGATGGCCCGTGTGACCGACACAGGCCGCGACCCGCATCTTTGTAAAAGGTGCCCCGTAGATGGAATGCGTCGTTCACCGCGTGCCAATGCGCGATCCGGGCGACGCCTCGGCGGTTCTGCGGCTGATCGACGACGGACTGATTGCCCCGCATGAAATCGTCGCGATTCTCGGCAAGACCGAGGGCAATGGCTGCGTCAACGACTTCACCCGCGGCTATGCGACGATGGCGCTCTCGGCCGCCCTCGCGAAGCCCCTCGGCATCACCGCCGAGGAGGTGCCCTCGCGCGTCGCGATCGTAATGTCCGGCGGCACAGAGGGCGGGTTGTCGCCGCATTTTCTTGTGTTTGCTGTTCGCGACCGGGCAGCCGGGCCCAGTGACGGCAAATCTCTTGCAATCGGCGCAGCGTCGACCCGCGTGCTGTTGCCCGAGCAGATCGGCCGAATGCCGCAAGTGGAGTTGACGGCGGCCGCGGTTTGTGAGGCGATGAAGCGCGCGGCAATCGTCGATGGTGCCGATGTCCATTGGGTGCAAGTCAAATGTCCGCTGCTGACCAGCGAGCGCATGGCTGAGGCGGCATCACGCGGTACGGCCACGGCGACCGACAATACCTACGCCTCGATGGCGTTGTCACGCGGGGCCTCGGCGCTCGGAGCGGCACTCGCCCTTGGCGAAGTCGACCCCGCGATGCTCGATGACCGGGCGATTGGGCATGAATTCGGCCTGTGGTCGCCGCGAGCCAGCGCATCGGCCGGTGTCGAACTCTTGCACAGCGAAATCATCGTGCTCGGCAACAGCGCCGCGTGGTCGGGCGACAATGTCATCGCCCATGGGGTGATGCGGGACGCGATCGATTTGCCCAGTGTAATCGGCGTGCTGCGGAAGCTCGATTTTAAGATCGCGGGCCAACTGGACAAAGCGGCGGCCTCGCGTATCTTGGCCGTGCTCGCCAAGGCCGAGGCGTCGCGTAGCGGGGCAATCCGTGGGGTGCGTCACGTGATGTGGGACGACAGCGACATCCAAGCGAGCCGCCATGCGCGCGCGCTCGTCGGGGGTGTGCTCGCCGGAGTAATCGGCCGCACCGACCTGTTCGTCTCAGGCGGCGCCGAGCACCAAGGACCCGACGGCGGCGGACCGATCGCGGTAATCGCCCGCCGCCTCCGCTGAACGGCGGCGCGCTGGCCCGACAATTGCTTGCGGCCGACTGGTGATGACAGCGTCGTCCGAAGTTCGGCTCATCGAGCTGACCAAGACCTTCGGCCCCACCGTAGCGGTCGACGCGATTTCGGCCGAGATCCCCGGCGGCAAATATTGCTGTCTGCTGGGTCCGTCGGGGTGCGGCAAGACGACGACGTTGCGCATGATCGCCGGGCACGAGGCTCCGACCAGCGGCGACATCATCGTCGGCGGCGCTCGCGTGACCGATCTGCCGCCAGCAAGACGGCGCACCGCGATGATGTTTCAGAGCTACGCGCTCTTTCCGCATCTCAACTGCATCGACAACGTCGCGTTCAGCCTGCGCATGCGCGGTGTGTCTAAAGTCGAGCGTCGCGCCAAGGCGAGTGAGATGCTGCGCCTTGTCGAGATGGAGACCCAGGCGGAGCGGCTCCCGTCTCAGCTGTCCGGCGGGCAGCAGCAGCGCGTGGCGCTCGCGCGCGCGCTCGTCACCAATCCGCGCGTGCTGCTGCTCGACGAGCCGCTTTCCGCACTCGACCCGTTCTTGCGCGTGCGCATGCGCGAGGAGTTGAAGCGCTTCCAACGGCAGTTCGGCATCAGCTTCGTCCACGTGACTCACAGCCAGGACGAGGCGCTGGCTCTCGCCGATCTGGTTATCGTGATGAATGAGGGTCGCATCGAACAGGCAGCGCCGGCGCGCGCCGTATTCGATTGGCCCGGGACCGTATTCGTTGCGCGCTTCATCGGCGGGCACAACGTTCTGCGCTGCAGTGTCGAGGCCGCCGACGCGAAGGGCGCCCGACTCCGCGGCCCACGCGGGATTGCAATTGCGACATTGCGGCCCGGCTTGGAGGCGGGCAGCGTCGTTCATGTCGCGATCCGCAGCGATCGAATGCACATAAAACGGGCAGGGAAGCGTCTAAAAGCTGTCGGCTCAGGCAACAGCTTAGTGTTCTCGCGCGAGGCGCTGGAGTCGCGAGTCGCCGCAGTCGAATACCAGGGTGCCATTGTCAAGCTGCGCCTCGAAGCGGATTGGGGCGACGAGCTGACGGTGACGCTCGCGGACCAATCCTTCTACACAGCGCCGCTCGCCGAGGGGGACGTCGTGGGAATCGATTGGGACGACGCCGATGCGCATGTCGTGAGCTGAACAAGATCAGGGAGGAAAGTAATGCGGCAGAGTGTGGTAATGTCCCGACGCAGGTTTCTGAAGCATACTGCTTCGACTGCCGGGTTGGCGCTTGGCGCTGGTGCACTCACCCAATTCCCCTTCGTCCACGCGGCCGAGCCGGTGACGCTGCGAATTGCCGGCACTGGCGTCAACCAGTTCAAGGAACTCGCCGACAAGTGCAAGGCCGATCTCGGCTTCACCGTTCAATACACCTCGCTGGTCTCCGATGACGTCGTCAAACGAGCGGTTACCCAGCCGAGCTCGTTCGATCTCTTGGATTCGGAATATTGGATGCTGAAGAAGATCGTGCCGTCGGGCAATCTGCGCGGCATCGACGTCACTAAAATTAAGTACTACGATAATATTGTGCCAATCTTTACCAAGGGCGAGCTTCCGAACGGCAAGAAGGTGGCGATGGAGGGCATCGCACCGATCAAGGTCGCTTATCTGACTGCGGAAAAGTCCGAGAAATTCGCCCCGCAACCATCGCAATGGATGACGGTCATCCCGACTGTCTACAACGCTGACACTTTGGGCATCCGTCCCGATCTGATCAAGCGCCCGATCGAATCCTGGGGCGAGCTGCTCAACCCCGAATTCAAAGGAAAATCAGCCATCCTGAACATCCCGTCGATCGGCATCATGGATGCGGCGATGGTGTGCGAGGCCAAGGGTCTGGTCAGTTACGGCGACAAAGGCAACATGACCACACCGGAGATTGACAAGACCATCGCAGTCATGATCGAGGCCAAGAAGGCAGGGCAGTTCCGCGCGTTCTGGAAGGAATTCAACGAAAGTGTCAACCTGATGGCCTCGGGTGAGGTGGTGATCCAATCAATGTGGTCGCCGGCGGTGACCAAGGTGCGGCAGATGGGTATCGCCTGCGTCTACCAGCCATTGAAGGAGGGCTATCGCGCCTGGGCCGCCGGGCTCGGCCTGCCGACTCATCTGCAGGGCCCGATGCTCGATGCCGCCTACGAGTTCATCAACTGGTACTTGTCCGGCTGGGCGGGCGCCTTTCTCAACCGCCAAGGCTATTACACGGCCGTGCTCGACACTGCGAAACAGCAGATGAGCCCTGACGAGTGGGATTTCTGGATGGAAGGCAAGCCGGCCAAAGGCGACATCCTCAGCCCGACCGGCGAAAAGATTGAAAGCACCGGCGCGGTGCGCGACGGCGGCTCGTTCTGGGACCGCATGGGCCGGGTCAGCGTGTGGAATACGGTCATGGACGAGGACCGCTATATGGTCCGCAAATGGAACGAGTTCATCGCCGCGTGACCCCTCACCCACCATCGCGGGCGCGATGGTCCCCCCTCTCCCGCATTGCGGGAGAGGGTGCCGAGTGCAACGAGGCGGCTGAGGGCACCGCAGTCGCGTCAATTCGCCAATGGTCATTCGTTGCCTACCTGCAGGCACTGCCGCTCGCGATGGTGTTCCTGTTGTTTTTCGCCGCGCCGATCGCATTGGTTGTTGTGGTCAGCTTTTTCGGCTACGAGACCTATCAGATCCTGATCCCTGGCTTCACCCTGGACAATTACCGGGAGGTCTTTTCGGAGGGGGTTACTTACAATACCTACCTGATCACCGTGAAATTCTGCGTTATCGTGTGGGCGATTACGTCTGTACTCGGTTTCTTCATCGCCTATTTCCTTGCGTTCCAGCTGCGCAGCCGAACCTCGCAAACAGTGCTCCTGCTCCTCTGCTCGATACCGTTCTGGACCTCGATCGTAATTCGCATGATCGCCTGGATCCCGCTGCTCGGTCGCAATGGTCTCGTCAACCGCTCGCTGCTGGGGATCGGCGTCGTCGAAGGACCACAGGAATGGCTGCTCTACTCCGAGTTCGCCGTCATTCTCGGCTACGTCCATCTCTACACGCTGATGATGATCGTGCCGATCTTCAACTCGATGACGCGGATCGACCGATCGCTGATCGAGGCCGCCAGCGATGCGGGCGCCAGTACATTGCAGGTGCTGTGGACGGTCATTCTGCCGCTGTCGAAAACCGGGATCGCAATCGGCTCGATATTCGTCATCGCCATGGTGATGGGAGACTTTGTTACCGTCGACGTGCTCGGCGGCGGGCAGGTCGCCTCGGTAGGCAAGCAGATCGCCACCCAACTCTCCTATCTCCAGTTCCCGCCGGCCGCTGCCAATGCGATGATCCTATTGCTGGCGGTCATTGCGATGATTGCCCTCCTCGTGCGTGTCGTCGACATCCGCAAGGAGCTGTGAGGATGCGTGCCGCCGCCCGTCCGCCGATCTTTTATGGGCTCGCGGTGCTGTTTGGGCTCTTTGTCGTGTTCCTTTACGGCCCGATCGCAACCATCGTGGTGCTCGCCTTCCAGGGGCCGGAGGGCGGGCTCGTCTTCCCAATGAACGGCGTTTCGGTGCATTGGTTCGGCGAGCTGTTCCGGCCCCAGTCGATCGGCGACATCTGGGGAGCGTTCGATCGTTCGACTGCTCTCGGTGCGATCGTGATGGTCGCGACCGTGCTGTTCTCCTTTCTCGCAGGGCTCGCCTTCCGCCGCCGTTTCCCCGGCGCCACCGCCTTGTTTTATGTCGTTATCGCCAGCCTGGTGATGCCGTCGGTCGTGGTCAGCCTCGGCATTGGCGCTATGTTCGAAATGCTCGGGATCGAGCGGGCCTGGTACAGCTCGGCGCTCGGTGCCCACCTCACCTGGACCTTGCCGTTTGGCCTCCTCATCATGCTGGCGGTGTTCAACCGCTTCAACCCCGCTTACGAGGAGGCGGCGCGCGATTTGGGCGCGAGGGGCTCGCAGACGATCCGGTACGTCGTCGTACCGATCATCGCTCCGAGCCTGGTCGGGGTCGCGCTGTTCGGTTTCACCCTGTCCTACGACGAGATCGCGCGAACCTCGCAGTCGGTCGGGGCGCTGAACACGCTGCCGCTCGAGCTCGAAGCAATGCAGACCAACGCCACCACCCCGGTCATTTACGCCTTGGGTGCGATGACGACGGGCCTGTCCCTTCTTGTCATTGGTGCATGTTTGCTGGGTGTCATTGCAGTGCGCCGCCGCCGGGAAAGCTTTGGCTCGGACGCCGGCCAGGCAGTATGAGGACCGTATGTACCTGATCGGCGTCGATGTCGGCGGCACCTTCACGGACATCGTGTTTGCCGACACGGAATCCAGCCGGACCTTGATCCACAAGACGCCGACGACAAAGGACGACCCGTCGCGCGGCGTGGTCGCCGGGATCAGCGCCCTGTGCGCACGCTTCGACCTGCCGCGTCAAGCGATCGACCATGTGCTGCACGGCACGACGATCGGCACCAATGCCGTGCTGGAATATAACGGGGCGGTCACTGGCATGATTACGACTGCCGGCTATCGCGATATCGTCCACATCGGACGCCACCAGCGTCCGCAGCATTATTCGATCCGGCAGGAAATTCCCTGGCAAGATCGGCCGCTGGTCCAGCGCCGGCATCGCCTCACGGTCGCCGAGCGCTTGGCGCCACCGCGCGGCGAGGTACTGGCTCCGCTCGACGAGGCTGCGGTGCGCGAGGCGGCGCGAACGCTTCGCACCGCCGGTGTCGAGGCGATAGCGATCTGCTTCCTGTTCTCTTACCTTAACGCATCGCATGAGGAGCGGGCGCGCGACATCGCGTGCGAGGAGTTCCCCGATTGCTTCATCTGCACCTCGGCCGAGGTGGCGCCGCAGTTCCGCGAGTTCGAGCGCTTTACCACGGCTTTGCTCAACGCCTTCGTCGGGCCGCGCCTGCGCGACTACGTGGCGCGGCTGGCGAGCAGCCTCAGCCACGAAGGCTTCGCCGCCGATCTGCACGTGATGTGCTCCAATGGCGGCGTCGCCACACCGGCAACCGTCGCGAAGACCCCTGTGCTGACGCTGCTCTCGGGACCGGCTGCCGGCGTTCTTGGGGGCGCCTGGAGCGGTGGGCTGTCGGGACGCGATCGCCTGATCACCTTCGATGTCGGCGGCACCTCGGCCGATATCGGCATCGTCGTCGACGGGCGTTTTGCCGAGGCTACCGCCCGCGACACGTGGATCGGCGGCTACCCGGTGCTGGCGCCGATGATCGATATCCACACGATCGGCGCCGGCGGCGGCTCGATCGCCTATGTTGATGGAGCCGGCGCTTTTCGCGTCGGCCCGCGTAGTGCCGGAGCCGATCCCGGGCCGGCGGCCTATGGCCGAGGCGGCGCCGAGCCGACGGTGACCGACGCCAATCTCGTTCTCGGCCGGCTCGACTCCGAGAATTTTCTGGGCGGGGCGATGCGGCTCGAGGCCACTGCCGCGCGGCGCGCCATCGATGGTCTGAGCGAGCGGCTCGCCCTCGGTCTCGAGGAAGCGGCCGAGGGCATCCTGACGATCGTCAATGCCAACATGGCGAACGCGATCAGCTCGCGAACCGTGCAAAAGGGTCTCGACCCGCGCGGCTTTGCGCTCGTCGCGTTCGGCGGTGCCGGGCCGCTGCACGGAGCCGAGGTGGCCCGCGCGCTCGGCATCCCCGAGGTGATCGTGCCTGCCTACCCCGGTATCACCTCGGCGGTCGGGCTGCTGACCACCGACCTCAAATACGACGCAGTTCGCACCGAATTCCAAGCTGGAAACACCGTCGATCTCGACCGGCTCGACACCGATCTCGCGGGGATGCAGCGCGAGCTGACGCGCCAGCTCGCCGCCGACGGGATCGCCCCCGACGATGCCGTGTTCGAGCGCTCGGGCGATCTGCGCTATGTCGGACAAGGCTATGAGCTGCGCGTCCCGTTTCCCGACGGGAAATTGGATCAGGCGGCGCTCGCGCAAATCTTCGCGCGCTTCGTCGAGCTGCACCGGGCCGAGTACGGGCATGTGTTCGAGGCGAGTCCGATCGAGATCGTCAATGTCCGCGTCACTGGCATCGGCCGCATGCCGAAGATCGCAGCGCCCCGGCCGACGCGCGGCGGCAGCCTCGTCGAGGCGCTGGTCAAGACCGCGCGCTGCGTGTTTCGGCACAACGGCGCCCTCGAGAGGTTGGCGACGCCGTTCTACCGGCGCAACCTATTGCCGCTGGAGGAACCTATCGCCGGACCGGCAATCGTGCTGCAAACCGACTCGACGACGGTTGTGCCGCCGGGTACGACCCTGGTCCCCGAGGTCGGCGGCAATCTAATTCTGACGATAGACCAATAGCAACGGCGGGCGTCGATGGTTCAACCTTTCGCGATCGACAGCATTACCGCCAGCGTCGTGCAGGGCGCGCTGGAGAACATCGCGGTCGAGATGGGTTACAAGCTGATGCGGATGTCCTATTCGTCGATTATCCGCGAATCCGAAGATTTCGGCGCGGCATTGGTCGATGCCGAGGGGCGCGGGCTGGCCGAGTCGGCACAATCGACGCCGCTGCAATCGGGACCGATCCCCGGCTACATCCGCGGCATCTTGAATGCGCTGCAGGCGCGTGGCGACAAGGTACGGCCTGGCGACGTAATCATGCACAACGACGCCTATGGCGGCGCCAGCCATGGGCCGGATGTCGCCTTCGCCGTGCCGGTGTTTCACGACGGGCGCCTCGTCGCCTTCGCGGCCACCACTGCACATCATCTCGATATCGGCGCGCTGACCCCTGGCAGCTGCGGCATCGTCGACGCGATCGATGCCTATGCCGAGGGGCTCCAGTTCAAAGCCATCAAAGTTTACGACCGAGGTGTCCGCAACGATGCCGTCTGGCAGCTATTGCGGGACAACATTCGCGTCTCCGACCTTGTTGTCGGCGATATGGAGGCGCAGATTGCCGCGGCACGGATCGGCGCCGAGCGGCTCGGCGGATTGATCGAGCGCTATGGATATGAGTGCTTCACCGCCGCGTGCAGCGCAGTCATGGACTACGCCGAGCGTCTGATGCGGCAGGCAATTGCAGCACTGCCGGACGGCGATTATAGCGCGCGCACAATGATCGACGGGTTTGTCGATAGCCCTGACCCGCAGAAACGGCATCTGCCGATTGTCGCGACTGTGCGGGTTCGCGGCGACGAGATCGAGGTCGATCTGACCGGCACCGCCGATCAAGTCGCCGATCGGCCGATCAACATGCCGTTCGAGGGTACTGTCGACGTCGCAGTGTGGCTGACGGTGCGTTCGGTGCTGCTCGATACCGCCGTATGCGGCCATATCCCGGTAAACGATGGGCTGTTGCGTCCGATCAGGATCACCGCGCCGCTCGGCTCGCTCGCCAACCCGGTGTTTCCGGCGCCGACGATTGCTCGCTTTTGCCCTGGCAATCAAGTCGCAGATACCGTTATGAAGGCATTGGCGCAGGCTCTCCCCGGCCAGGTCTCCGCCGGGATCGGCAATCTCAAAGTCATTGCCTTCTCCGGCATGCAGCAGGGCAAGCAATGGGTCCATATGGAAATTTTCGAGGGCAGCTACGGCGGCCGCGGCGGGCTCGACGGAATGGATGCGGTCGACACGCTCTATGCCAATACGCGCAACAACCCGATCGAGGATATCGAGAGCCACTTGCCGCTGCGGGTCAGCCGCTACGAACTACGCGAGGGTGTGAGCGGGGCGGGGGAGTGGCGTGGCGGGCTCGGCTCAGTGCGCGAGTTCGCCTATCTGAGCGACGGCGGCGCCTCGGTCGAAGGCGAGGGCCATGAATTCGCACCTTGGGGGTTCGCCGGCGGTGCACCCGGAAGTCCGGCCGAACTACGGCTCGTCCGGCGGGACGGGACGGTGGAGATGCTGCCGTCGAAAGTTCCACACATGCAGATCCGCACCGGCGAGCGATTTGTTTGTATCGGCCCGGCCGGGGGTGGTTACGGCGACCCCCTCGCGCGCGAACCGGCGCGGGTGCGCGACGATGTCGCTGATGGTTTGCTCCCGGCGGAGGTGGCTCGTGACGAATACGGCGTCGTGTTTACTTCGACGGGCGTTCTCTGCGAACAGGAGACGGCTCGCTTGCGTTCCGAGATGATCGACGCGCGGACCGACCCGATCGGATCGGGCTAGTCGGCCGCCTCACGCCTCGCCCCGAGTGAAGCCAATCCGATCGCGCCGCGCACGAGCTGCGAACTGGCACGAAAAGTGCGTCCTCAGGATCGCTCAGCAAGAGGGGGAGCGTGATGTGTGATCATCGCGACATTGGCGAGATCTCGATCGACCGGCGTGCTTTTCTGCGTCGTGGCGCGGCTGCGGGGGCCATCGCCATAGCTGTGCCGATGGGTTTCTCGAATGGACAGGCCCAAGCCGCCGGGGCATTTAAGGCCACCCATGGCAGCGGTTTCTGCAATAGTGCTTTTTTTATCACGCATGCCAAACAATTGGGCAAAGAATACGGACTGACCCTCGAATTCGTAAACACACCAACCTTCGCCGAGATCGTGACATTCCTTGGGGCCGGCCTGGTCGATGTCAGCGTGCTGCCCTACACCAGCTTTATCGGACTTTATGACAAGGGGGCTCCGGTCAAGATCGTCGGCGGCGGTGGCATCGAAGGCTGCGTGATCGTCGCCCAGCCCGGGCTCGACACGGCAGCCAAGCTCAAAGGCAAAACCCTTGGCACCTTCCAGATGGATACCCTTGAAGTATTGCCGTACGACTGGCTCAAAAAGAATGGAGTGAAGTTCAGTGACATAACCGTCCGCTACATGGGCAATACTCCCGAAGCGGTCGAAGCATTCAAGGCCGGCGCGCTCGACTTCATTTGCACGATCGAGCCTTACGCCTCGGCGCTGCTCAACGACGTCAAGGGGTCGGTGCTGCTGTCCAACGGGGTCGACATCTATGGGCCGCACTACACCGACTGCGTGCTCGCGGCGCGCACGAGCGTCATCGAGGAGCATCCAGAGGATCTGAAGGCTCTCATAAAGGGGATGCTGAAGGCTCAGCTGATGTTCGAGCAGCAGCGCGAGCAGATCCTCAGCGAGCTGGTCGGCACCTATTACAAGACCTCGCTCGAAAACGCGCGCATTGGCGCGCAGAGGCAGCCGCCTTGCGTCGATCAGCGAGCGCAGACCGATTTCATCCTCGGCCGTGTCGATTCGATCCTCGAGATGGGCTACATCAAAAAGAAGCCCGGGCATGATGCGATCGACTGGACGTTGCTTGAAAAGGCTATCAAGGAAGTGCCAGAGGTCTATTCGCAGCTGAAATACAAATCGGCATGACCTCTACTCCGGTCGCGTCCGCCCGGGCCGCGCCGTTCCCTTCGGCGCCGCAGTGGCGGCGTGCCCGCGGTCTCCTCCGATCTTGGCTGCCTCACCTGGGCTGGACGATCGTCTCGGTGGGGCTCTTCGCTGCGATCTGGGAACTGTGCTGGTATTTCGGCTGGGCCGATCCCCGCCTGCTCCCCCCGCCGCATGTTTTTCTCAGTGATCTCACAGGCCAGGCCAAGTTCTTTAACACTGCACAGCGCTGGCAAGTCGGTGTCGACTCCAATGCCGGCCCGAGCCCGGCCGTGGCCGTGCTGATAACAATCCTGTCGTCGACGATGAGGGTGTTCGCCGGGCTCGGTCTCGCCACGGTCATCAGCATCTGCCTCGGCGTCGCGATCCGCTACTTCCGGCTTATCGAGCATTTGACCTTGCCGACCATCACGTTGCTTGCTCCGGTATCGCCGGTGGCCTGGCTGCCGGTCGCGATCTTCTTGTTCGGGATCGGCAACGGGCCGGCGATCTTCATGGTCTTTGTCGCGCTCTTCTTTCACATGATCCTGGCGACGATTACCCAGATCGACGGGGTCAATCGCAATTACATAAACGTAGCGCGCACGATGGGCGCGAGCAAATGGCAGATTTATCGGCGTGTCATATTACCGGCGATCCTGCCGGGGCTGCTGGTGGTATTGCGGTTCAACCTGTTCGGCGCCTGGATGGTGGTGCTGATCGCCGAAGCAACCGGCGTCGGCTTTGGTCTCGGTCAGGTCATCATGATGGCGCGCAATACCTTCAACCCCAGCCTGGTGTTTTTCACGATCGTCATCATCGGGCTATTGGGGTTCGGCTGCGATTTTCTGCTGCGCCAAATTCAGCGCCGCATTCTCTATTGGCTGCCCAACCGGACCGCGGGGTTGGCCGATGTCTGAGCCGGCGATTTGCTGCCGCGGCGTCGGCAAGGTCTGGGCGGCCGGCACCGAGCGGGCCCACGAGGCGCTGCGAGGGATCGACCTCATCGTCGAAGACGGCGAGTTCGTAGTCGTGCTCGGTCCGTCCGGGTGCGGCAAGAGCACGCTCCTCTACCTGATCGCCGGGCTCGAAGAAACCAGCGCCGGCGAAATAGCCGCGCATGGGGTCCCGGTCACTGGACCAGCGCCGGACCGCAGTCTGATCTTTCAAGAGACTTCGCTCTTCCCGTGGCTGTCGGTCTGGCAGAACGTCAGCTTCGGGCTGTCGCTGCGCGGCGTTGGCAAAGCCGAGCAGCGCGAGATTTCCCGCCAGGTGCTGTTCCGCACCGGCCTTGCCGAGACCTTCGACAAGCGGCCGCACGAGTTGTCGGGCGGGATGCGCCAGCGCGTCGCGGTCGCCCGCGCGCTCGCGATGCGCCCGAAAGTGTTGCTGATGGACGAGCCTTTTGCCGCCCTCGATGTGCAGACGAGGGCAAAAATGCAGGGTTTTCTGCTCGATGTCTGGCGCGAGAGTGGCGCCTCGGTCATTTTCGTCACCCATCACATCGACGAAGCGATGGCGCTCGCCGACCGGGTCGTCGTGTGCACAGCCCGCCCCGGGCGGATCAAAGACATTGTTACGATCGACCGGCCGCGGCCGCGCGACCCGTTCGCGTCGGAGGCGGTCGCGCTGCGGCGGAAGCTGACCGAGCTGTTGAGCGCCGAAGTCGACCGCGCCTTCGCCGAGCAGGAAAACGTCGCCATCGCTTGAGGAGAGAAAAAGTGCCCTCCAGCATCGTCCGCGGCCTGGCCGTGATCACCGAACCGGCCGACCGCGGTCATTGGCAACAAATCGATGACGGCGCGGTATTGCAACGCGATGGCGTCATCGCCGAGATCGGCCCCTTCGCCCAGCTCTCGGCACGGCATCCCGAGGTGCCGGTGATCGGCACCGGGCGACAAGTGGTATTGCCGGGGCTCGTCAACGGTCACCATCATATCGGGCTGACCCCCTTGCAGCACGGTTCGCCCGACATGCCGCTCGAGCTGTGGTTCGTCACCCGGCTGGTGACCCGGCATGTCGATCTTTATCTCGATACCCTCTATTCCGCCTTTGAGATGATCGCGTCCGGGATCACCACCGTGCAACACCTGCACGGCTGGCTCCCGGGCGGGCTCGCCGCGGTCGAGGCCGGCGCTGGCGAGGTGATCCGCGCCTATGAAGACATCGGCATGCGGGTGTCCTATTCCTTCGCGCTGCGCGACCAGAACCGGCTCGTCTACCAGGACGACGCGCAATTCACCGCAAGCCTGCCGGCCGAGCTGCGTCCGGCAATGGACCGGCACTTCGCCCGCTTCCAAGTGTCGCTCGCCGATTACGGCGCGCTCTTCGAACAGCTCCACGCCAAGCACCACGACAAGGAACGGGTCAAGATCCAGCTCGCTCCCGCCAACCTCCATTGGTGCTCCGATGATGCGCTGACGATGCTGGCCGATTATTCGGAACGCTACGATGCGCCGATGCATATGCACCTCGTCGAAACCGCCTTCCAGAAGGAGTATGCCCGCCGGCGCGGCGGCGGCACCGCCCTCGACTATATCGATCGTTTCGGGTTCCTCGGGCCGCGGCTGACATTGGGGCATGGCGTGTGGCTCAACGAGGCCGATCTCGACCGCATTGCCGCGACCGGCACCCATATCTGCCACAATTGCAGCTCCAACTTCCGCCTGCGCAGCGGCCTTGCGCCGCTCAATTTCTTCGAGCAGCGCGGCATCAATACCGCGATCGGCCTCGACGAGGCCGGCATCAACGACGATCGCGACATGCTGCAGGAAATGCGGATGGTATTGCGGGCGCATCGCTTGCCGGGAATGGACGAGGAGGATGTTCCGAGCGTCGGCCAGGTCCTGCGCATGGCAACCACCGGGGGCGCGATGACGACGCCCTTTGGCGGCCGGATCGGCAGCCTGGCGATTGGCAAGGCTGCCGATCTCGTCCTTATCGATTGGGACAAGATCGCCTATCCCTATCTCGACCCGGAAACTCCGATACTCGACGCTGTGGTCCAACGGGGGCGCACCGACGCCGTGGACCTTGTCATGGTGGCAGGCGAGGTAGTGTACCGCCACGGGCGGTTCGCCCGCGTCGATCAGGACGCAGCACTGCGCGAGCTGCATCAATCATTGCAGCGCCCCCTCGCCGATGACGAGGTCGAGCGCCGACGGCTGTCGAAGGCGCTATTGCCGCATGTCCGCCGGTTCTATGCCGGATATTTCGATCCCGAGGCGCACCTGCCCTATTACCGGGGAAACTCGCGTCAATAGCGAGCGATGGCGATGCCGGATCGCGCGGGGGCCGCTCAGGAACGGCGAGCGATCAAATCGACTTCGACGATGCCGCCGCGTGCCAGATGCGTGACCCCGACTGTGGTTCGCGCTGGCAGCCGGTCGGGCCTGAAATACTCGGTGTAGAGCTGGTTGAAGGCAGCGTAGTCGCGCTCGAAGTTCGTAAGAAATATGCGCACGCAAACAACATCTTCGAACCCGGCGCCGGCGCCGGCGAGCGCGCGTTTGAGATTGTCCATCACTTTGCGGGTCTGCGCCTCGATCCCCTCCGGAAGCGGCAGTGAATCATCATCCGGGTCGGTGGCGAGCTGGCCGGTCACAAACAGCCAGCCATCCGCGTCGACAACATGGCTGTAAGGCGCCACCGGCTTTGGCGCGTTCGGGATCAGATGATAGATCGGCGCGCTCATGATCGCTCTCCTCGCCCCAGGCTTGCTACGGCTTGCCGCTCCGCGATGGCCGCCAGATGATCGCGCGGATTGGCGTCAGGTTGTAGGCGTTACAGGGATTGTGCATCTGCGGACAGTTTGACAACACCGCCAGTACATCGCGCTCGGCGCGCAGATCGACATAGTTCCCCGCCGCCGAATGCCCGTAGATATTGACCACTGCGCCGTCGATGGCAACCGGCACGCTCATGAAGAAATTGACGTTGCTGACGATATAGCTGCGGTCGAGCCCGAACTGCGCCAGCGCTTCGACGAAATTGCCAAAGCAGCTATGTGTGCCGCGGATGCCGTAGCGCAGGAAGTTGTTGGGCTCGCTACAGCATCCGTAGATCGTGTCGTGTCGACCGCAAGTATCTTCCACGACCGTAAACAGCGCTTTGCCGAGATCAGAATACAGAACCGTGCCTTTGCCGACGAACAATTTTCCCTGGACCTTGATCGTGTTGGTCGCGCAATAGCGGTCGGTCGGATCCTCCACATCGTAGCACAGGAAATCTACCGCCTGCTGGCCTTCGAGGTCGATCAGCCGCAGTATGTCGCCCTGGGCGACGCGGTGGCCCCAGGGCCGCCCGGGCGGCACCACCGCATCCAGAACGATCTCGCCGGGAGCGAGGCTCGGTTCGGTCATGGTACATCCTAGCTGGCTGCGATGGCGGCGGCGCCCGCGGCGGTGTAGCGCTGGAGGAACTGGCGAGGGCGATCCGTTGACGGCGCGGAGAAGAACTGGGCTGGCGTCCCGGTCTCGACGACCTGGCCGCGGTCGATGAAGACCATCCGTGTTGCCGCGTCGCGGGCAAAGCCCATTTCATAGGTAACGATGACCATCGTCATGCCGTCGCGCGCCAGTTGGCGCATGACCAGGATGACCTCGCCGACCAGTTCGGGATCAAGCGCACTGGTCGGCTCGTCAAACCACCGGCAAGTACGAAATCGCCATCACCGCCGCGATCATCACGAAGGAACGTGCTCCAGCGAGGCGATATGATGGCGGCAGCACGCGGCGTTAAATCGCCGCCCGTTGCGGGTCCGGGTGGACAAAGACCGGCGGCACCGCGGCGTTGGGAAGGATGTCGAGATGGCAGGCGATGGCGTGGGACGCGGTCAGCGGCCTGAGCGGCGGTGACGTCGTATCGCAGACCGCTCCCAATGTGTACGGGCAGCGTGCCGCAAAGACACAGCCACCAGGTGTCGCGGCAGCTATCATGCCAGCAGCCGGTTCTGGCGCGGGCTCGTCATCCGCGGCCGAAGCGAGCAACATCTGGGTATAGGGGTGGTGGGGCGGCGCCAACACCTCGGCGGCAGTGCCGATCTCGCAGATCCGGCCGCGATACATCACCGCGATCCGGTCCGAGAGCTGCGCCACGACGGCGAGGTCGTGCGAGATGAACAGGTAGGACAGGCCGAACGCGTCGCGCAAATCGGCCAGCAGATTGACGATCGTCGCCTGCACCGACACGTCGAGCGCGGAGACCGGTTCGTCGCAGACAATGAAGCGCGGCTCGGTGGCGAGCGCCCGGGCTATTGCCACCCGCTGGCGCTCGCCCCCGCTCAGCTGATGGGGAAAGCGCTTCCGGTAGGCAGCCGGCAGCCGCACCATGTCGAGCAGCGCCTCGACGCGCTTGGTCCGGTCGCCCGGCTTTGCCAGCCTGAAGAGAGCCAGTGGCCGGTCGAGCGCCTCGCCTACCGAAAGCCGGGGATTGAGCGACGAGCCGACGTTCTGGAAGACGATCTGCGCCTGTTTGCGGAACGGGCTCAGCGCTTGGGCCGGCAAGCGGGCGAGATCGGCCCCGTCGAACTCGACGCTGCCGCCGCTCTGCCGCAACAGCTGCAGCAGCAGGCGGCCGAGGGTCGATTTCCCGCAGCCGCTCTCGCCGACAAGGCCCAGGACCTCACCGGGCGAGATGGAAAACGAGACGTCGTTCACGGCCGGAACGCGCTTCGGTGACCGGTACAGAAGCGGTCGGCCGCCGGCAACCGACAGCCGCCAAGCGGTCAGACCGCCACTCCTATCGAAGGTCTTGCTGACTTGCGTCACGTTGACCAGCGCGTCGCCGCGATGGAACACCGGTGCGGCGGCGGCCGCGACTTGCTGGCGTGGCCAGGGGCCCAGCGCATCCGCTTTCCAGCACCGCACCCGATGACCGTCAGGAGTGATTGTCAGTAGCTGCGGGCCGGTACTGCACCGCGGCTCGTGGAACGGGCAACGAGGCGCGAACACGCAGCCGGCGTCCGGCTCCGCGGTCGTCGGCATCTGGCCGGCTATGGCGGCGAGGCGGCTGCCCCGCGACGCGGCCGCTAGCGGCGGCCGTGAGGCCAACAACCCCTTGCTGTAGGGGTGGGCGGGCCGCTCCAGCACGCGATGGACCTCGCCGAGCTCGACGAGTTGGCTCGCATACATCACCGCGACGTCGTCGCAGAGCCGCCGAACGACGCTGAGATTGTGGCTGATGAACAGAAGGCTGACGCCCTTTTCGCGTCTGAGACGCGACAGCAAGCGCAGAATCTGCGCCTCGACCGTAACGTCGAGCGCGGTCGTCGGCTCGTCGAGGATAAGGAGCGGTGGTTCACAGGCGAGCGCGGCGGCGATCAGCGCACGCTGCTTCATCCCGCCCGACAGCTGGTGCGGGAAAGCGCGGGCGACTTCGGCGGCACGATCGATGCCCATCTCTCGCAGCGCGAGTTCGGCGCGCGCAAGCGCCTCGGGCAACGGCAGCCCGAGGTGCTGCACCATCGGCTCGGCGATCTGCCGGCCGACGCGCAGCGCCGGATTGAGCGCCGTGAAGGGGTCCTGAAACACCGCGCCGATCCGCCACCCCAGCATCTGCCGCCGCTGCGCCGGCGCAAGACCGGCGATATCCTGTCCTTCGAACAGCATCGAGCCGGTGACCTCCGCGGTGGGGCCGAGGAAGTCCAGGATCGCGCCGGCAACGCTGCTCTTGCCGGATCCGGACTCGCCGACGATGGCGAGCGACCCGCCGCGCCTCAGCGCAAAGCTGATGTCGCGCGCAGCGGTGACCTGGCGATCATCCTCGCGATAGCGGATCGTCAGATTGCGGATTTCGAGCAGCGGTTCGGCGGACGGCGACGCCAGGGCGCTCATCGCGCTCATCGGCCGACCTTCGGGTCCAGCACCTCGCGCAACCCGTCGCCGACCAGGCTGATGGCGATGACCGTGATGCTCATCGCGATGCCGGGCGCCAGCGAAATCCATGGCGCGGTGTCGACGAAGGCGCGACCGTTGCTGATCATCAAGCCCCAGTCCGCGGCGGGGGGCTGCACCCCGAAGCCGAGAAAGCTCAACACTGCGCCGAGCAGCACGGCGAACACGACGCGCAGACTGGCTTCCACCATCAGAACCGGCCAGACATTAGGCAGCAACTCCCGCAGCAGCATGTAGTGCAGCCGCTCGCCGCGGGCCCGCGCCGCTTCCATGAATTCGCCGCTCATCAGGTCGAGCGTGACGCTGCGCGTCACCCGGGCGATCGGCGCTACCGCCAAGACTCCGATCGCGATCGCCGTTTTCAACAGACTCGGCGGGGTCACGGCCAAGATCAACAGCACCAACATGATCGGTGGAAACGCCAGCATCACGTCGAGCACCCGCATGATCGCCTCATCGGTCACGCCGCGGCGGTAGCCGGCAATCAGCCCCAGCGGGACCCCCACCGCCATGCTGATCAGGGTAGCGGTCGCGCCCAGCGCCAGCGACAGTTGCGAGCCGATCAGCAGGCGGCTGAAGACATCACGGCCATATTCGTCGGTGCCCGCGAGGTAATGCAGATTGGGCGGCTGGAAGCGATCGCGGACATGCATTTCGTCGTAGGGATAGGGTGCGATCCATTGCGCCAGAGCCGCGGTGACAATCAGCGTGGCGACGATCGTGCCGCCAACGACAAGGGAGGTGGGAAGCCGGCGGCGACGGCGGATAAACTGCGCAGCCGTCAGTTCAGCCAACCGAACCGCCATAGCGAATGCGTGGGTTCACCACGCCGTAGAGCAGGTCGGCCGCCAAATTGGCCAGGCAGTAGACCCCGGTCAGCACCAGGATCGCTGCCTGCATCATCGGCAGATCCTGCCGTTCGAGCGACCCCACCAGCATCCGGCCGAGCCCGGGATAGGCAAACACCGTCTCGACCGCGACGATGCCGCCGATCAGGAAGCCGAAATCCTGCGCCAGCACGGTAATCGAGGGGATCAGCGCATTGCGCAGCGCGTGCCGCAGGATCACCAGCCGTTCCGGCAACCCGCGCGCTCGGGCCACCTTCACATACATGCTGTCGAGCGCTTCCATCATGCTGGAGCGCGTCAGCCGGGTGACGTGAGCCAGCAATGTCAGCGTCAGCGTCGCGACCGGCAGCACCAGGTGAGCAATAAAGCCGCCTAACCCGTCCGAGAGGTTGGCGTAGCCGGAGGAAGGCAGCAGGTGAAAGGTGCTGCCGAATAACAGGATGAAAACAAGGCCCCAATAGAACTCCGGCAGCGAGACGCCGAAATAGGTGAAGATCGATGCGGCGTGGTCCGGCCATCGGCCGCGCCACACCGCCGCGATGACGCCGAGCGCCAAACCCAGCGTCGAGACGACGGCCATCGAGCCGACCGCCAGAATAGCGGAGCGGCCGAACGCATCCCACAATATCGGCGCCACCGGCCGCTCCATCTCGAACGACTGCCCCATGTCGCCTTGCAGCATATGGCTCGCCCAGCGCCAGTACTGCACCGGCAACGGCAAGTCGAAACCGAGCTTGTGCTCGAGCGCCGCCTGCGTCTCAGGCGTCGAGTATTGGCCGAGGATCAGCGCCGCGGCATTGGACGGCAGGGCGTGCGTGGCGAGAAACACCAGCACCGACATCGCCACCATGATGACCATGACGGCGCCCAGCCGCTGCGCGACGTAGGCCGCCATTTCTGCCGGTCCTCAGGCGGTCAGTGCCGCCTTGCTGAAATCCAGGATCATCAGCGGCGAGACCACGACATCGCGCACTTTATTGCTGAAACCGCAGGCGAAGTTCTGCACATAGATGATGCTGCCTGGGCTGTCGTCCAGCAGCATCTCCTGGAAGCGGCCGTAGAGCTTTGCCTGCTCGGTCGCAGAATTCGTGGCCCGGGCGGCGTCGAGGACCTTGTCCACCTCCGGGTTCTTGTAGTGCCACAGCGTGTTGTTCCACGACCCGCTGCTGTGATACCAGGAATAGGTCATCAGATCGGGCGTTGCCCGGCCATAAAAGCCGTCGGCCGAAAACCGCACCTTGCCTTCCATCTCGGCGAAGAACTTGTCAGGCGGCGCGATGCGCAGCTGGACGTTGATGCCGGCCTGCTTGGCGGCGTCGCGGAACGCGGTTGCGAGCCGCTCGCGCGGGGGATTGCTGCCCGGCACGTACATTTCGAGATCCCAGCCGCTGGGGATCCCCGCTTCGGCCAGCAATTTCTTCGCACCGGCGATGTCGGCGCCGCCGATCGGAATGTCCTTGCGGAAATACGGGTGAAACGGCGGGATCGGCGTCAATGTCGGGGTGGCGTGGCCGAACATCGCGATCTCGGCGATGGCGGGCTTGTCGATCAGCTTGTTGAAGGCTCGCCGCACGCGCGAGTCGTCGAACGGCTTCATCTCGCAGTTCCAGATGATTCCCTGCCACCGTCCGGCCTGAACCTCCTCGACATGCGCCACGCTGCTTTTGGCGAGCTTCTCGATGTGCTCCGGCGGCAGGTCGAAGACTGCGTCGACCGCGCCGCTTTCGAGCGCCGCGACGGACGTGGTGAACTCCGGAATGATGCGGATGATCACGCGATCGAGCCTCGGCACACCCGGCAGGAAATAGTCGGGGTTGCGCTCCATCACCAACTGGTCGCCCGGGCGGTACTCGACAAATTTGAACGGCCCGGTGCCGATCGGGTGGGTGGTCAGCGTGTCGAGCGTGCTTTCATTGACGATCGCCGCCTGGTAGGCCGCCGCCGCCGCCGGCAGGTCGGCATAGGCGACGGACAGATTGAACCTGACGGTCAGCGGATCGACCGCCTCGATGCTGTCGACGATGCTGAAATTGACCCGCAAGACGGAGCCGACGTCCTTGTCGAGGATCCGCTTGAAGGTGAAGACGACGTCGGACGCGTCGAACGGCTTGCCGTTATGGAACTTGACCCCCGGACGCAGATGGAAGGTCCAGGTTTTCAGATCCTCGGTCGCCTCCCAGCTGGTCGCAAGGTCGGGCTGCACCTGCAGCTTCGGGTCCTGTGCCGTCAGCCGGCTGAAGCAGTTGTAGACGTAATTGTAATCGACGCCCCCGACGCGCATTTTTTGCGGGTCGAGCGTTGCCGGCTGGATCGCGAAAGCCACGCGGAGGGTCGATGGCTCAGCCGCCCGAGCCGGTTTGATCAGGGCCGGCAAGACGGCTGCACCAGCCATCTGCAAAGCGCTGCGGCGGGTGATTCGCGGTCGCAACAAGGCATCGCGCATCGGGGAGCCTCCTGATCCGGGATTTATCCTCGATAGCCACGCAATTTACATGCCAGGCGCGAAGCGGCGAGCGAAAATGTGCAAACGCCGACGGGAGCCCGCTTGCCCGTCGAGCCGGTGCAGGAGCGGGCCGCCAGGCACGCCGGAGACGCTTCCACATAGATCTTGTGTCCGGGTGGGCAGGTAACTGACGGGTAGATGAGGCATTCGTGCCGGTCTCAGAGCCCACCGGAACCCACGGCTAAGCCGGCAGACGGAGAGAATTAGTCAATCATCAACACGAGGACTTATGGAGCACTTGGGAAAATATGTCGTAATGCATTTTATGCGGCATTGACAAAAACGAGCGAAGGCGCGACGAACACAACATATAGTTTTCGAGGGGGGAGCCATGATCCGCACCATTGCCGCCGCCGTGTTCGCTTTGCTCACTGTCACCGCGCCTGCTTATGCAGCAAATCTTATTATCGAAGATGTAAATCTAAACTTTGGGAATGGCAATACAG
>Ga0210408_10001289_pt1 | contig 26792 bp, 24 predicted proteins | sample IncBWH4MmetaG_FD_155471 | JGI IMG/M metagenome (GOLD analysis project Ga0210408, IMG submission 155471) | Forest soil microbial communities from Barre Woods Harvard Forest LTER site, Petersham, Massachusetts, United States - Inc-BW-H-4-M | ecosystem: Environmental > Terrestrial > Soil >...
TCGACCAACTGCCATTGTTCATCGCTCAGCAACTTCTGTCGCTTCTTCATGACAGAAGTTCACCTTCAATCTGCCTCACACATAAGTATCTCTTTTGAGGCCGAACCTATTTATGAAACACGCTCTATTATTTGTATGAATTCAGGTGTTAGCATTTTTCCATCAGTATCCTATTGCCTTGTGGAGGCAACATAATGAGTATCAGGAAAATCATCATTCTCCGGGCTGTTCTGATCATCGCTCTATCAACAATTACTTTGGCACAAAACATTGTGGTGAACCCGACAGCCACTCAAACTATCACTCAGCCAGCTTCTACGACATTCAACATAAATCGGTTTGAAAATATCCGCTTTGCTGATCAGTTCGGCTCACTCCAGAATGCTGTGAACGATGCCCCAAGCGGGGGTACCGTGATGGTCCCGCCTGGATACACTGAGACTCTCTCACAAGACCTTACACTCAACAAACCGATTGTGGTTTGGTTCGCTGGGTCTGCCACCATTAATCAAGCTGGACATCAGGTCATAATTCCGGCCGGCACAAGCTATGTGTCAATAATCAGCAACTTTCCACTGAATGGAAATGCCGCCACAAATCCAGTTTCTTTTTCTGGCTACACTGGTAGCGGCGCAGCGCTCCAGATTGGTGGCCCCTCTGCCTTCACAAGCAATATATATCTTAGAGGCATACGCATAGACATATCGAATGCCGGATCGGGAGCGCAAGGGATCAGCTTAACGCGCACGTTTCAATATTGGCTGGAGGGCACAGGAGTAAACGCCAGCATCGGCTGCGGTGGCGGATGCGGATCCGGCACTGGCATGGTGGGTATCTTAATCGACGGCATCGGCACGAGCCAAGACCTATTCAGCGGCATTGGCGAGATCAACTTTCCCATCATCAATATCGGCCAAAACCCTTCTGGCTCTGCCAACAGCGTAGCCATTCGGGCCAAGAACGCAAGTACACACACGTTAGTGATCGGGGGCCACATACAGATGGCCGGCACAGGCACCGCATGCTTTGATGTGGCCGGCGGTCTTGCAAACGCATCTGAGCTGACCTTTTATGCGCCCAATTGCGAAGCCGCCAATACGGCATTGACGGTGGAGGGGAATGCCCACGTTGTCGGTGATTTGAGAATTGATTCCGGGGTAGTTACACTCGCGAATTTCGCAGCGGGCACGGCCAGCAACAAAATACGGTTTGTGAATGCTGCTGGCGGCACTGTCGTCGACAACGGTAGCAATAACTCCATCGAGTTCCCGTCGACGAACCAGGTCCACGGCGACCTCTGGCAAATTATGGCGAACAGTTTGTTTTGGGGAGTGAGCCATATTCCAACCGGCAAATCCAGGCTTTTCTTTAATTCCGCAAACACGTTCATCAATGGCGAGGGTGGCGGAGGCATCCTGTTCAATAACGGCGGCGGAAACGGAGTGTATTTTTACGGTGGGAGCACTCAAGTTGCATCCATCGACAATAGTGGCGCTGCAATTTTCAATCAGGCAACAATCAACGGCAATCTCTATGTAAATGGGGCCATTTACAAAGGAGCAGACTACTTTAAGATCGATCATCCACTCGATCCGGAAAACAAGTATCTCTCCCACTCCGTCGTTGAATCATCAGACATGAAGGACATATATGACGGAGTCACATCTCTCGACGAAAATGGTGAAGCTGAGATCAAGCTCCCAGACTGGTTTGAGGCCTTGAACAAAGATTTTCGTTATCAACTGACCTGCATTGGCGGCTCAGCCCCCGTTTACGTCTCGCGAGAAGTAAGAAATAATAGCTTCTCTATCTCAGGGGGACACCCAACCTGAAAGTATCATGGCAAGTGACGGGTATACGTCACGATGCCTTTGCCAACGCCCACCATATTCTAGTAGAGGAAGAAAAATCACCCAAGGACCGCGGACGCTCTTTGTATCCGGAATTATTGACCCCAAAAAACAAGTAACCCGTGCGTAGTGCGTTTTTGAACTTTATCTTAACCTGTCAAAGGCTTATGCCTGGTAAATCATATGGCAGGAAAAGAACGTGAGATCATGCATCCGCCATGAAGCCGCACGCTCCGTTTTATTGTGGAAAATTCGCCGTGGCCCTGGTGCAAACTGTTTTACTTCGCCTTGACCCGCCAACCGTTCCGGTGGAAGCGGCTCCAGGTAAAATATTGCCCAAGATTGAACAATTCGTGGGTGTACCGGCTATTTCTATGTTCCATTTTGGAAGTTTTACAATAGCGGCCATCGTATTAAATGTGTTGCCAATAATCTTGAGATTAGAAACTCCAGCAGCCACAAAAATATCATCAAAGCTGTTATTACCCTGCAGGCTGTTGTTACCCAGACGAGCGCCAGAGAGATCAAAATCCTGGGCCGCAACAACTCTGACCCCCTCCTGCCGGTTGAAACAAAACTTGCCGCCATGCCACGCTACTCGAGTTCCCGAATTGACCAGAAGGCCACGAAGCCCTGACTGTGAATCAACGTTCGTAAATTCAACGTCGAAAGCGGAATCGATCACAACAGTGCTTTTTGTAGGGCCACCTTCGAAGGTATCGTTCGAGAACTTTATTCCAGACGGACGATTGCCGCCATTTACCAGTTCCAGGTGCACTGCAACCGCATCAGCGAACCCGAGATTGGCAACCGCCTGGGAATCGCTGATGGTGATCGTATCGCTACCGTCCTGAATGCAGATTTGGGCATCCGCAAACGCTGGACCACTACTGGACATAAGCAAGTGGTGAAAAGCATTGCCCGATACAGTACCCAAATGTATTCCACCATTGAGTATTCCGCAGTTCCATGCTGCGCCAGAGCCACCACCTGTCAAGTACAGTTTGTCGACGAGGTTTCCGTCCGAAGCACCTGCCGAATCAAATACCATGCCATTCCATATAGGCAAAAGGCCGATACGCTCAAAGGTATTGTTCCCACCCTGAATATGCATCCCTGCTCCAGCAGTGCGAACGACGGAGGATTGTACCGTTAAATCAGAAAATTTATTTCTGCCTGACACCGAAGGTAGGTAGAGCAGATCCGCCGTGGCTGAGTTGATCGAAAGGATTGTGCTGCCGTAAGTGGCCCCAGAGAGATAAGAGTTGCTGGCAGTCCAATTTATTCCTGGATTACCACTCATTTTAAGTGTTACGGCGCCAAGCAGAATACCAACATTGTTTTTCGTGACATTGACGGTCTTCGCTGCTGTCTGTGCGCCTTGCAGAGCAGTAGCATCGCAGATTCCGCCACCCGCTGGGAGGGCAGCAATACAATTATTCAGTTTGTCCCCCATGTCTATGCCGGGTTGCTGGTCAACCATGATGCGACTGGTATCACCATTCAAAACTGCAGACAGGACTGAACCAGCCATTACGATCAACAAGCGAAGTAAGATCATAGTGGACATCAGTTTATATTATTGCTCTTGTTCGCACTTAAGCCATTCACAGTTTTGCCCGCGCGTAAGAATCGTGGTCAGGTGAATATATGCCTTTAATCCGTTCGCTGTACAGTCTTTCATAGCATTGTGCAATAACCGGCAAAGAGAATTCCCTCTCGATCCGGCCCCGTGCTGCCTCGCCAAGTTGCCGCATTCGACCGGAACCAGCTTCAATAAGTTGAGAGATAGCTTCCGCTAAGGCCTGCGGCGTGCGCGGGGGGACGACCAACCCTGTATCAGCCACAATAGACGCACTCTCGCCAACATCGGTCACCACACATGGAACAGCGCAGGCCATCGCTTCGCCAATGGTATTTGAAAATGCTTCAGCCCATGAAGATGAGCACAAGATATCAAGGGCGGCAGTCAGACGAGGCATGTCGGACCGCTCACCCAATAGAAAAACACGGCCCGGGAGTTGATGTTCACTGATGATTTTCAGCAAGGCAGGCTGTTCCACAGTAACGCCATTTCCTGCAAGCAGAAAGAAAACGGAGGGATGGGCCTTGGCCACAAGGCCGGCAGCGTGAAGGAAACTGGCATGGTCTTTCATGGGATGATACCGGGCAATAAGACCAACCAGGACCGCGCTATTGCCAATGCCCAGTTCCTGGCGCACCGCTTGCCGCGCGTCTTCATCGGGACGAAATACCTCGCAATCAAACCCATTAGGGATCAATACGCGTTTTGTATCGTCATAACCGATCGCTTCGTGCTGCCGTGCGCTGGTCTGGCTGTTGTAGATGATGGCCGCGGGACGCCGGGAAAACGAAGCGCCAACGCGAATCATCCAGGCCGTCAGTCGGCGCTCCTGGGTAAGATCGTAGACGGACTGGCGAATATTCCAAAGTACCGGTTTCCCGGAGCGATACGCCGCGACGCTCGCCATCAGATTGCCGTGATACATCCAACCTTGAATGATCTGTGGCTGGAAGTCACGGAGCAACTTTCTGATGGCCATTATGCGAAATGGATTGGGCATGGAACGCCGCAACCCCAGAGCATGGACTGGAATGCCGAGCTGCGCGATATGCGGTCCAATCGTCCCCTTGTCTGTCAAGGAGACAACGATTGATTGGCTGGCACGATTGGCTGAAAGCAGCTTCAGGAGCATCATCTCTGCCCCGCCAGTCGCCAGCCCGGTGATCACGTGCATGATGCGCATAGACAAAGTGGATGTCCCTCAGCGCCGTGGGCCGGCTCTACGCCCGGGCCAAAACACGTAGACACGATTATCGAAAAATGCAAAGCAGTCCCTGCCAAGAAAACATGGTAGCGTAACCAAGCGCTGGCTTAAATGACTAGAGCGTGTTTCATAAATACCCTGTTCGTGGACAACAGCCGAGAACCCAGGGCCGAAGTACTGATTTTTGCTGGCCTTTTGTTCTCCGCCACCAACGTCAGTGCCCCTCAAAGCCTATTTATGAAACACGCTCTAGAGCTTGCGGGCGGAAATCACAAATCCGTTCGCGATGAGCATTGTCAGCCGTGGAAAAGCGTCCCAAAATCGTTGCAGCGGCAGCGTCCTTCTGGTGCTGATGAGGTCGATGGCAAATCCCATCTCGCGGAAAATGCTGCATAGCTCAAAAGGATCAAACATTTTTTCGATGTACATCTGGGTGACCGGGTCGATGGGACAGACACCTTTCCTGTAAGGGGCATTGGGCAGCGCTCCATGTGCGGCATACCTCCTGGTCGCTTCCTCTACCTCTTGAGAGATGAAGCAAAACGTGTTCTCGGCAATCGCTTTGTACGCCGATGGGCTCAGACCCGGTACCGTGCGCTCCGCTATCTCGCGGCGCGTGTCGATATATGGCTTCTTGACCAAGTGGGTGTGAATGGTTTCTCCGGGCGCAGTTGGAGGCCCGTTCTCGAAGCGGTCCCAGATTTCCTGATTGACCTTGCGTCGATATGGAGAATATTGATTGTTGCCGTCCGCAATGTAGATGATGCCGCCTGGCTTCACCACTCGGGACATCTCGGCGAGAAAGGCCCGCAGGTCAGCCAGAATAATATGTGAAATCGCCTCGATAAGAAGCAACGCATCAAATTTAGCATCTGGATGCGGCAAGGAATTTGCGGCATTACCCTGCTTAAAAAACACCGGCAACTGGGGATCGATTGAGTCCCGCAGTTCATTGGCCTTGGCCACAGCGCGATCGATCAATTCCACGCCATGGGCTTCTTTTGCCCCTAGCAGTCCAAACAGAATGCAGGTCAAGCCAAACCCGGAACCAACCTCCAGAATCGCCTTGTCTTTGCCCTTGATTCTCGCAAAAATAGTTTCGAAATACCCAAGACTCGATGTGTCAAACGTTACCCAGGCATCCTGGAGGTTGTTGCGCAGGCTTATAAGCCGCTGTATCGGATCACAGCTCACTGTACTCATCAATCTTAAATTTTACCCCAATCTGTACTTCGCTGGGTCATGCGAAAACTGACCGGCAGAAATACGGTGACAACAGGCCAACAGAGACAGTTGAAGGGAAATCCCGCAGCTGTGCATCATGAACATGCCCAATGGTGGCGTCCAGGAAGAATGCAAAAAATTCACTGTGACAACCTGCACGCGGAAGAAGCAGCCATATCGCTGCTGACCACGGCGCCCGTAAATCTTCTGAACTGTTTCCACCGCGCCGGGAAATAATATACCACCCAGGTCAAAAGACACAGTTTGGAGAAAAAATATAGCCGCCCAGAAAAATACTCTGTGAACGTGCTAAAAAAAACACCGTATAGCAAGGTTGCATATAACATAATGCTGATGCGGTGCCCTTTGATAGCCCGATGGTAAACCCACGTAACAATGAACCCTATAATGCCAGCTACTGTGATGCTACCAGCGTACCCCATATCTAAATAAGACCAGTACATCGTATACACATTGTCTTGAAAAAACTCTTGTGGACCAATCGAAACAAATTCAGCGTTTTCATGAATTTCAATATCGCTGGCTCCAAGCTTCCTGGCAATGCGAAGGACGGTCACGACCAACTGGTCGAAATGCGGGACTATGTGGGGATCTCTTACTACACGGTCAAATGCCACTAGGCCGCCGGACGAGTAAAGAGGAAAGGCATCCACAACGCTTGGAAGCGTCTCCGAAAAGGAGCCGCCGCCAAAATGGGAATAGAAATTAATGAGACCCGCTACAATTATGCTAAAAATAAATGTAGTCAACAATATTTTCCATTGGATACGCCGAGCTTTGATCCAATAAATAACAACCAGCGCAACAATAATTGACAGCGGCCCAGCCTTAGAGCCAGTAGATATGCTCATGATAAGCGCAAAAATGATTGCAATAGTTGAACGCCTAGGATGGTTATTTCTTTCGAAAAAAGCCAGCATCGCGACCATGAAGGAAAGCTCGCCGAGCGTCCCGAACAAAGTAAAGGTGGTGTCTTGGCCCATCAGTTCAATTGATTTATTGCGTGTCGCCTGAAGAAATGTCAATGCGCTTCCCAACGTAAGATGAAAAAGCCAGTAAAAATAAATCGGCGTACCTACAATAACGACAAGGAGCAATACAGTGATGGTTCGGGTCACGGACTTCTGAAACACCGGCGTAACTGCCTGCCTGGAGGGGCGCAAGGACGAGGTCATTGTTGCTGCCCATGCCCCAGCTGAAAATGCCAATGCCCCACAAAGAAAGAAAGCCAGCGTCTCGGGCAACATTGGATAAAAAACGCTTTGAAACACCCAGATGATAAAAATGGACGCTGCCCATGTCGCACAGAAAACAACCGGGGGATAGAGAATGGCTTTTTTTGAAACCCCATAGTTAATAATGGCAAGTAGCGATAAAATAAATACGGAGATCAACAGCATCGCGGCCTTAGTTCCTTCTGAGCGAAAGTGGATAACCTATCGTAAATCCTCAAATACACGTTTGTGATTCCAGCAATTCGGTATTGCGGCGGAGTCTAACAAACCAGAGCCTCCTGGACGTACAACTCTTTTAAGCAGCCCGACTGTTTTGCTAAAAGAGTTTACCGTACTCGTTCAACGCCTGCTGCAAGCTGAATCTACCCATGCGCTCCCTTAGTTGCTCCTGGCTTTCGCAGCCGGTTCGACCTTTTTCGCAGGCCGAAATGATGGCTTGGCCCAAGGCGGCAGGATTTTCTGGAGGAACAACTGCCAGCCGTTCATCACAATCATGGACCTCTCGTATCGCTCCTGGACAGTCGGTGGCGACCACCGGCGTCCCTAGCGCCAGAGCTTCCAACAGGATATTCGGCAGGCCTTCGTAGCGGGAAGATAGAACTAAAAGATCAGCATGCTTAAGATATCGCCAGGGGGCTTGCTCGAAGCCAGGAAAGCGCACGGCCTCCGTGAGATTGAGCCTGCTTGCTTGTTCGGCCAAGCTGGAGCGCAGCGGCCCTTCACCCAGGATGGTAAGCCGGGCGCCAGGAAAACGCTCAAGAACCACAGGCATGGCATCCAGCAGCACATCAAAGCCTTTCTGGCGTGCCAACCGACCCGCCGCCACCAAGTGCGGCCCCGGTCCTGAGTAAGGGGTGCTGCCGACTCTCGCCAGCTCCTGTACTCTCTCCGCGTCGACCGGATTGTAGATTCGCACCAGCTTTTCCCGGGGCAAACCGAAGTGCTGGACCATGTCATCCACCATCGAATCGGAAAGACAGATGATCTTGTCTGCTCTCCCGTAGAAATGCCGGTAAAACCACTCCCACATGCGCGGATGCTGGGTCTCTTCCGGAAGCACAGAACTGGCAATCACAGCTTGACGCACCAGCAACCTGGAACCCGGTGGCAGTAGTGGTTTTGCCAGAATTAAAGCAAGGTTTAAGTGCCCCAGCGTGGATAGCAGGGCCTGCGGTCTCAGACTCCATGCCAGCCTTAGAATGCTGGGTAAGGCGTAACGTACCCGGGAAACCTTCAAATCGTGTACGGTCACATCATCGGGAATGTCCCTCAGGTACGTGCCCTGTGCCTGCAGAACTGCCAGATGGGGTTCAAACCGGCTGCGGTCCAGGTGACGAAGCAGGAGCGAAAATACTCGTTCCGCTCCTCCGCCTTCCAGAGAAGGGATCAGAAAAAGTACTCTCCTGCGCTGTGAAATCACTTTGGAACAGATTCCGCAGATCTGTCAAACACAAACTCGTTGTTGCCAAGACCACCTCCTGCAGTCTTCAGTTTCACCAAATCAAGCCCTCTTTTTCGAAAGAAGTCGAAAACTTCTTCCGGCTTTGCAACTTCAAAGGGATAACCACCGAGCCAGTCGAGCAGATCGGTAAAATAGGACATTCCTCTCGACTTTTTATATTGCCGGTAGCGATTCAGTGGATTCCTGAAAAGCAAGAGGTCCACAACCAGCCCACGTCCAGCGAAATACACAGCAAAAGCAACCGTGATCGGCCCGCGCCAGGCAAAATTGCTGCTGTAACGCCGTTTGACTGCTCTCCAAAGGCGTGAGTAAGTGCCTTGATCGTTGTAAAGGGCGATGAACAGCTTGCTTCGCGGAGCTACGGGCATAACGACATTTTCCAGGGCCTGCCACATGCTGCCGGTATGGTGAAGGACACCCCAGGAGTAGACCACGTCAAATTGACCCAGGCGGACCATATATGCCGGATCAAGCACGCTGCCCTGCTCAATGGTCCAATTGCCGGCGTCATGAAAATAACGCCTCTTCAACTCTTGGGCGCAAGCCACGCTGTTGGGGTCGTAGTCGAAGGAATGCACCCTGGACGCGCCCAGGCGCATGGCCGCAAGAGAAAAAAGACCGCTCCCCGACCCGATATCGATAAATGACTTGCCCTGCAGGTCATCTACTTCAAGCATCGAGCGTAACGACTTCTCTGCTTCGGCAATCCGGTCTTCATTTAAGACGCGCAAAAAACGCTGCCAGTTCTTGCCGAAGGCGAACCTCGCCTCCGATACAGCTTTGCCTTCTGGAATTGCCACTTCCGTAGGAGCACTCACCGTCAATTACACCTCTTAGAAACTCTTGGCCCGGGTTTCTGGCCCGTTCCAGATCGTTCAATTCGGAATTCTCAACAACTGCGCTAACTGTGCATCAATAACACCTATCACCTGATCGGCGGCTGCTTTGGAAAGATGATAACCGTCCGGGAAATTATCTTTATTCTTTCTCATTTGATCGAGCACGGGACCATTTAAATCTATGATCGGCTCATCGGGCAAAAAAAATGACCTTAAATTTCTATGATAAATGTCGAATGCTCGGCCTTCCAGCTTCAATCGCTGCATTTCTATTGGTGGAATAATTCCAACGATTCGGACGCCCCTTACACGCGCAAGTTGCAACAAGTCTCGATACTCTTGCAAGGACTGGGGATCTGCAAAAAATTCCGACCGTTTGATCCATGAAGGGTCACGGTGAGGCACTTCATAATTCTTGTACCCAAAATCATTAAATTCTCCAGCCTCGTGGCGGACCGACAGCAACCATTTGGAGAAATATACTCGAAACAATTGAACTGAGCCTAAAGCTCCCCAATATTCCTGGGGATTCATATATCTCGATTTACGGCCATACGTTTCCGTAAGATATGGAAAAATCAGGACCAGTAAGATCTTAGGGCGGCCCTTTTGCAGAACGTTGTCAGCGATCAGGGTCTCCTCCGAAATATTGGCCCCATCAATCGAAGCGTTATAAATACGAAAGCTTGAGATTTTTCTGGTGTCCCAGTTTGCAGAAATTGACGATCCGATCAACAGGCCATCAAAGTTTGCTGGAATGTATTTATAGCTGAAAAGATATTTTGTGGTCCGTTCGTTGTCGTACACAATGAATTGTTTTCCCTTAATATCGCCGAATAAGCCATAAATATTGACGCAATAATTCCCTGCAGCGACAATCACTGCCGCAACACAGACACTGCTGAGAACAATCCAGTTCCACTTCCTGCAACGAGCATTCCAATCAGAACCCAAAATAAACAAACTCCTTGGCAACATTCGAATTCATAAAGATAAACGATATAAGCATCAAAAGCGAAATAACAAGAGCTGTGCTAAATGTTATGCGAGGTTTCAGCGCAAAGACATTTGAGTTTTCCCCAAACAATGCAACTATGATGCCAGCAATCGCCGGGACACAAATAACAGGCATCTCTATCATCCGGATTGATCCAGCAAAAGCTTTCAGCGTAAACAAATCGTGGAAAGAAACAAGGGCCCGGGAAACCTGCAATCCGGCGGCCAGATTCGGTGCCCGAAAAAAAATGAATGCGAAATTCACAAACAGAAAAGTCAAAATCCATGACAGCAGGCCCGGTAACCTGATTCTTGCCTTTCGCCGCCACACCTGGTTGACAGCTAGAGCAATACCATGCAGCAAGCCGAAAATAACAAAAGTGAACGAAGGGCCATGCCATAGTCCTGCGATTGTCATCGCCAGAAGAGTGGCTGCCGCTGCTTTTACAAGCGTGATTTTTCGGAACGACCGGAGGATTGGCGTATAGAGATAGTTTGTGATGAATTGAGACAGGGTAATATGCCAGCGCTGCCAAAATTCTGTAATGGACAAAGAACGATAAGGTGTATTGAAATTAATGGGCAGCGTATAGCCAAGCAACAATGCTATGCCAATCGCCATATCTGAGTACCCGCTAAAATCGAAATAGATCTGAAACGTGAAGGACAGCGAGGAGGCCCACGCCTCTAAAGCGGACAGTGATCCAGGAACGGTAAAACCGGCGTCAGCAATGCGGCCAACAGAGTCGGCCAGCACAACCTTTTTAAACAAACCAATCGCGAGGAGACTTATGCCCTGCGAAATCTTGGGGGCATTGGAAGACACTCCACTGATTAATTGGGGGACCATTAAGCGGGCGCGGGTCAGCGGGCCAGAGGCAACAGAAGGAAAAAATGAAACAAAAGCAGCATGCGCCAGGAAACCATTGGCAGGAACTATTTCTTCATAGCAATCCACTAAATACATTATCTGTTGCAAAGTAAAAAAACTTATGCCCAGCGGAAGCTCCCAATCCGGAAAATGAAATTTTCCCTGCAGGTATGGTAAATGCCGAAGCACAAGGTTCCAGTATTTGAAGCACGAAAGAAAAACAATATTCGCCACGAGAGCAACAACCAAGAGCTGTTTGCGTCTTTTGCCAGCAAGTCTCGCAATGCCCCGGCCAAACAAAAAGTTGGCGACAATCGATGCGAGCAGCAAAGGGAGATAAACTGGTTTTTGAAGACCATAAAAGACAAATGAAACAATGACCAGGCAGATCTGCGCAATCCGAGCTGAACCATGGCGGGCACAATAGTAGTACACAGCCCCCACGATTGGAAGAAACACGCATAAAAATTGAAATGAATTAAATAACATCAGTACGCGGTCCCGCCAGTGACTGGAATATTGACTCCGTTGAGGCAATCCGAAGCGGGCGAGAGCAGAAACTCGATCACTTCTACTACTTCATGCGGCGTCACCAACCGATGCAGAGGACTCTGTGCTGCCGCCAATTCCCTTGCTTTTTCTGGGATCTCGGACAGAAACTGCGTTTCAACCATGTAAGGTGAGATTGCGTTTATGTTAATGCTGGTTCCAGCGTATTCTGACGCCAACGCCCGTAAAAGACCAAACTGTGCGTGCTTGATCACCGTATAAAAAGACATGAATTTAGGCGGGATCCCCAAAGTAACACTGGAAAGCATAAGCACAACTTTAGTTCGTGTCTGCGATTGAGCCATCGCCGGCAAGAATTCCCGCAAAAGCCGCATTAAGGCAAACACCTGCACTGAGAAATCGCAGGTAAACCGGCTGAGATTGGCTTCGTGAAATCGTTCCAGGCGTAACTTTAAGCCAGCAAAACATATTATCTTCCGGGGAAAACCGGCTTCGCGACGAACTTCGCTGATCAAATGCTCCACTTCCGGGGCCGATGCCAGATCAGCCTGCAGAGGACAGATCAAGCTGGGGAACTCAGCTTTGAGTTCATCGATCCTCCTGGCTCCCTGGTGAAAATGTGCCAGCACTCTTGGAGGATGGCTGGTTTTCATAAGGCTGCGTATCAGGCCCATCGCCAGGTCGGAAGACGCCCCTGTGATGAATATGGCCTCAGTATTCATGCAGCCCTACCCGGATCTTTGCTCTTGATACCAATTCGTTCCCGCCATTTGTGATCGACGCTTTCACTTCAATGCGACGATATGCTTCATTGAGATGAAAAATTTCTCCTTGCACCAAGAGCCTGTCGCCTGAAAAGACCGGGCCCACGAACTCAACATCGATACCGTGAAGAAGGCAGTAACGTCCCGGCAGATATACGCCAACCAGCCGTGAATACAAAGAAGCGGTAAGCATGCCATGCGCCACCACGTCGCGGAAGCCGGCTTGAGCGGCGAATGTCTTGCTGGTATGCAGGGGATTATTATCGCCGGACAAGCGCAAAAAACTTCGTATCATGGCCCCAGTTAACTCGACTTCGAATGAGTGCTGGAGCCCGGGAGACAATTGACTCCAATGGTAGCTGTTCATTTTGCCGCGAGTTTCCGCTCGATTAAGTCGATCATATCACCGACGTTTTTCAGTTCTTCAAGTTCGCCCAGCGCAAACCTCACGCTGAACTCCTGCTCAATCGCCGAAATAAGGTTAATGTGCGCCAAAGAATCCCATCCACGAACAGTGGCGGCGTTGGAACCCCGATTGATTTGAAGATTAGGGTCGTCCAGGACATCACGAAAAATCGGCTGCAATGCAGCTAGAACTTCACCCATTCACAAGCTCCTTTATGTGTTTGTTCCTAGTAACATATTTCTCAGGCAACCGCAGCTTCCAGAGCGAGCCCCGATCGCTTTCTCCCGCATGCTCGAAGCCCAAACAGGCATAATGTTCAGCTACCAGCATGTTTTTTCCTGTGGCCATGTAATAGCCGTAAATCTCAGTAATGCCGTGCTGCCGGCACTCAGCGACCAGCGAATCCAGCATGGCCAGTTCCATGCCACGTTTCAGGACACGGCAACTCATGAGCCATAGATCGATGTGAAGTTGATGTCTATTCTTCAAAGCGATAATGACTGAAACCAAGCCGTTGTCACCGAATTTGTCGGCCAGCCGGCCATAGAGTGTGATGTACGCCGGATCAGAAGCAATCCTCTCGATCTCGGCGATGGTGTACCGCCTGGCAGTCAGATTGAATTGGTTCGTTTTGTTAACTAATTGCGTGATACGTTCAAGATATATCTGCTTGAAAGGGGCGATTTCACCGGTCATTGCGAGTGACTCCAGGTAAGCGTCATAGCTTTCAAATTTACTCTGGAGAATTGCGCGCTGAGCGTTCGACTCGTATTGACTCGCCCGGCTGAGATCTTCTTTTGAGAGTCCTATCGGCTCGAAATAATGTCCCTCTTCCAGAGCGGAAATGAAATCCGTGACCTCACTGCCCACGTCAGGTACGGCAACCATAGGAAGCTGGGCCGAAACGAGTTCACGCTCCGCTGGATTATCATCCACAAACACAAGGCTATCAAGACCAATATTGAGTTCGTCAGCTATCTTCTTGATGTTTTCATGCTTGGGTTCCCAGTTTGCCTTGAAAGAGGAAAAGTGGTGAAACTGCAGGATCGAATCGGGGTGCTCAAAGCCCTGTCGCGCGACTTGCTCCGAATTCTTTGAGCACGCAGCAAGCAGGACGCCGCGGTTTCTCAACTGCAGGCAATATTCCTGAAAGGCCGAATAGGCTTCGCCCAGGGCGGTATCTCTGCCAATTTTGATTTTGTCCGGGCCGTCATCCCCAATGATGCCCCCCCACAACGTATTATCCAGGTCGAGCACTAAGCATTTGCGGGAACGCCCATATATGCCGCTGATGATTGCAGCCACTGACTTGGCAATTGCCAGGCTTGCTTCTGGCGTCGTAAAAATCTTGTAACTGAACCAGCGTCTTGCATCGTGGAACTGTTTGCAGCCAATCCTGGCCGCAATTGCATGCAGATCATTGAGGAATAGCTTACGGCGTGTACTGGCTTCATGCGCAAAACGGTCATTCAGGGAATTTATGAACCTGACACGCCCGGCAGGACTTACAGCATCGAAGTTGCCAAGAAGACGAAATGGAGGAAGTTCAAAATTGTTTTGAATGATCATGCTTTCCATCTTCTCGTCCAGCGAACTCCAGATGGAAGCAAAACGGCCGCTCTCGGCAGCAATATGGGCATTCAAGTCGGCGTCGGAACCCTCAAGCGGCAGAGTGCCTTGAATGTTATGTGAGGATGTGTGGATGTAAACAATGTTCGGACGAAATGCTATCAGTTTAGCTGGATCCAGCACGGCTTCTTCAAAATATTTGTCATAGTCCGAAAGATAAAAAACCGGCCGGATGCCCTGATCGAGAAGGAGTAACTCAATAAAATCCATGACTTCATTGGCTGTCGAGCCGGCCAGCACGGCCACACGAACATCGATCAGATCGTCTCTGCTCCTGAACTCGCGGCGCCAAGCTTTCTGGTTGTGCAAAAACAACTTAACGGAAACGTCGGCGATTCTCATACCTGGAAGCTGTGATACATCTCGATTTTACCGGGCTGGCCAAGACGGTCAAGGGCTTCACCCACCCCTCCAAATTCATTCAATTCCATGCTCACGTTTGTTGAATTTATTTGATTACCCCATGGGCAGCGACAGCAGAGAAATATTCCTGGTCTAACATCCTTACGGACCAAGCCCCCAGGAAGCAGAATGCGAACAACAAAACCAGCGATGTAGACAAAGCAATTCCAGCAATTCCCATTTGCTTCATCAGAACCAGGTTAAGCAATACATCCAAGATCAGGCTGATGGCTGATCCGTACATCAGCAGGTCGTTGCGTCTGATCGAGGAGAGAAACCGGGCAAACAACATTGCGCAAATGTAAAATGGTATCTGAATAAAGTAGCAAACTTGAATCCGGCTTACCAGATCGGTATCTGCACTGGTAAATGAACCCCGCTCAAAAATGAGCCGCACTGCGGGCCGTGAGAATGCAATCAGAACGAGAACAAGAGGCACGGTGGTCGCGAGAACCAGCATGGAATATCGTTTCAGAGTATGCCGGCATCCATTCCAGTCCTTCTGGGCAACCATGTCGGAAAAATAGGGGAATGCGGCGGTGCTGAGAGCAGTCGCGCCGATGGCCAGTATCAATCCGACAATCTTGCTGGCATAGCTAAGGGCTGCCACACTGCCTGAAGGCAGCATTGCAGCCATGGACTGGTCGACAACCGCAGTGCCTCCAAAGAGAAAGGACCCTGCCAGCATCGGCGCGTATTGGCCCAAGACGCTTCGCACGCCAGAGTCGGCGCCATTCCAGCGGAAACTCAGCCGCATTCCGTGTCTTGTCAGGGCCCGGAGAAGGAGGGCAGCCTCCAAAACGCTCCCAGCTACCATTCCACCAGCCAGCAAAAAAACGCCCCAGGCCATAGGCCCCAGCCAAATCAGCATTATTGTAACTACAGGCGTCACAATAGGGATGAGAACGGGCAAGGCAAATCTTTTGTCGGCGTTCAGGACAGCGGACACAAAGATGGCGAACCCGTTAAACAAAACAAAAGGAAGCAGGCAATATAGCAGTTCGCGGGTGAGACGCAGCTTTTCGGCCCCAAAGCTGGACCCCAGAAACGGTAGATAATAAGGTGCTAACGAGCCAAGAAGCGCCGCGATCAGCGTCAAGGCAATCAAGCTGAGAAACATGAAGCTGGAAAGAAGTTTTTGCGCTCCATCAGGTCCTTGCTTCTGGCGGATCTCGACAAACACCGGTATCAAAGCCGACCCCAGTGCGCCCATCACCAGGTTGAGCGCATACGACGGCAGCAGCAAAGCAATCAGGAATGCGTCCAGAGCATCATTGCGGCCAAACGTCTGGGCAACAATCAGGTCTTTGGCCGCGGCGCCGGTTTTAGCCAGGGCACCCAGCAGCCCTACTGTCAGGGCCGCGCGCAAGATCTTGCGGTTGGTCGACTCTTGTTCCTGCGCTCTTGAGAACAACCAGCTCACGGTTTACGCTGGCCGCCCAGATAAAACTTAAAGAGCTGGAACTGTGCCGCGAAGTGCGGGTCTTCACTGGCTTTTCCCATCCATTCTCTCAAGAATGCGGCTGCAACAGCGAGAAGGAGAGCAAGCAGCATGCTGGCCAGCACGATAGCTGCTCGATGTGGCCCAGACTTCCGTTCCGGAGGGACTGCATCGTCTAATTGCTGGACAATGAAAGCGTCTCTGGCCTCGTCGATTTTCGCCGCTTCATATTGCTTCGCCAGCAACTCAAACAGCGCCTCGCGATACTTCACTTCGCGCAGCTTGCGAATATATTCCAGCCCCGCAGTGGGCACGTTCTCAATGGGAACATCAGTAAATGATCTCTTGCCTCCGCCGCCTTCCAGGCGAGCCAGTTGTCCCCGCAGTGCAAAAAGTTCCTGCTCGGCACGCACCAGGTCAGGATTCTCCGGGGTAGCAAAAGAGCGCATGGATTGCACCTGAACTTCTTGCGCCGCAACCCGGGCACGCAAGGCGCTGAGCGATTCGATCATAGCGCGAGACTGGCTATCCAGCAGGATAAGTCCGGTTTTTTCCTGGGTCTGCTTGAGGGCCAACTCGGCGCTAGCCAGATCATCACTCGCCATCTTTACTTCGCGTTCGAAAAAAATTCTCCGCTTGCCGGCTTCGGTTACAGCCAGTGTTTTTGTGAGCCTTTCCAGTTCTTCGACGTATCCATTGGCAATCTCCGCAGCTCGCTTCGGGTCGCGATCTTCCACTGAGATCGAGATTACCCCTTCTTTTCCAGCGCTTATCTCGGCATGTTCTTGCAGCCGCTGGACCGCATCTATCCGTAATTTCTTGCCGTAGACATCCATCAGGTGAAAACGATCGATCAAAGCATCAGCCACCGTGCGGCTACGCAACATAACAATATAGAGATCACTGGGACTCTTCAGATCCAGTCCCTTACTGGCCAAGGAGGCGAGAGGGCCAAGTTGGCTTAGTAGCGCACCTGCAGAAATGGATTGATTCTGTTGTGGTGGCAGAATTTTAGAACTTGCCGTGTACGTTCTTGGTAAGAGAAATGAAATGCAGACACTCAGAATTACGGCAATCACAACGAATTTGACGATGAAAAACTTGCGCTTGGCCAAGATAATCAGGGGTTCCGGAAAATGCACTTTCTGCACTTCACTACCCTGTTCCGCTGCCCGCGGCTCTTCAGCCATATTTAATGGTATTTCTGTCCTGGTATTTTGCGCCATGTGCTTCAACAATCCCTATGGAAACAAGGTCCTTATCGCCGCAGCGCTGATGAGCAGTGGTGAAAGTATCTGGGTCCAGTCCTTGAGCCCACGCAAGACTGCGCCACGGTCCAGTTTCTCTGGAACTACTATCGTATCGCCGGGCATGAGCCTGAGGGTATTAAAATTGCGGCTCAGCAGCACCGAATGTTGCTGGCGGCTCACCGTAGAACCGTCCGCGCGGATCACAAACTCCCGGCCTTTGTCACCCTCGCGCCGCGCCCCTCCTGCCAAGCGCAGGTAATCCGACACTGTCTTGCCTGTCTTATAAACAAAGGCATTGCTCGTATAAACCGATCCAATTACGCTCACGGTAGCAGGACGAAATGGAACCAGCAAGCGGTCTCCATCTTCCAAAACCAGATCAGGCAAGGCATCGATGTCGCCGGCATTCGGCTTGAGTTCCAGGACGATGCGCCCGGTCGCCTGTAGTTTCTTCAGTTTTTCGACCAGATTGCGCTGGCTTTCGGCCTGTGCTTTGGCCGCAGCCACTTCTGTAGGATCACCTGAAGACGCCACGGCTGTAGCGTTGTGCTCGATCGACCTGTCCAGATCGTTGATGTATTGGTCGAGATGCTGCTGCTGGTCGATGCGAGTTGATTCTCGGATAAACTCCGCTCCATAGAGATATGCCTGAGGCGTAAAACCGCCGATTCGAGTGACTAGATGGCGCAATGTCTCTCCCGGCTGGATCTGGTAAACACCGGCTTCTTTCACCTCTCCTTCCAGATGCATGAACTTGCTTTGCTGCCCGATCGGCACCTGAATGTCCGCCTGGGAAAAGATAGTAACCACATCGCCAGGCTGGAGAAGAAGGTTTTGCTGCGGATCGCCCTGAATGGCCTTGCCTAAATCAAAGGGCAGAAGGCGCGAGGTAAGTTCCTGGACGTCGAAACGCTGAACGACTGCATATTGCCAGTTGATCTCCGCGGACACTCGCTTTACATCATTCTTCAATTCAGCCTGGTTCGTGCGAAAATCGCCGGCCTGGGCATTGACGGCAAGCTGGTTTTGCCGCTTCCAGTATTCATCCGTCACCAAAAAGGCGCGGTCGGGAATAAGATCGTGCACGCGCATGTCCTGATGCCATGGATAACGTCCGGGTAAGGCCACATTGCCTCGGAGAGTCACAGCATTCTCAAACTTGGCGGAGATGCGCAGGATGCGGACCACATCTCCATCACGAAGTTCGCGCCCCAGCCCCTCCTGGGTAAGCGGAAATTCATCGGCCTGACGGATGTGACGGTTGTCGATACGCTCAACGACTGCATGGTCTCCGGCTGCGGTGTTGGTAAGGCCCCCTCCGTATGCGAACAATTCGCCTAACGTGCTGTGGTCCCTCAACTCAAAAATTGCCGGAGTATTGACGCTGCCTGACAAAGCCACCAGAGGCCCTACCGGTGGAACATAGATCACGTCGCCCGGCATGAGCTTGGCGTCCTTTGTCTTGTCACCATTCACTATCAGGTCGTAAAGGTCAAAGGTAGTAATCAACTTTCCATCGCGCTTCAGTTGAATACGCCTCATTGAGCCCCGTTTAGCGGGGCCACCAGAGGCAAAAAGAGCGTCCACCAGCGAGCTAAGCGAGCTGATGGTGTAGGTTCCCGGCCGTTTTACCTGGCCAACGACAAAAATTTGAATTGAGCGCAGCTGGCCCATGCTTACGCTGAGCTGGAAATTCTTGAAAATCCGTCCAATCTCCGACTCCAGATAATCATGCAGCTCGTTGTACTTGATTCCCGTAAGGTTGATATTGCCAATCTTAGGGATGAAGATGGCCCCTGAGCGGTCCACAGTTGCCCGCCAATTTACATTGACCTGCCCCCAGGTCCTGACCAGCAATTCATCGCCAGGGCCGATGATGTAATCTGCCGGCACCTGCACACGATCCAGCGGAGCGAACGTGGAAGGCACACTTTCAAACAAGTTGCGTCCAAAAATTGGAAGCCTCTTCCCCAAAGCGCTGGTTACAAACTCCTGGAATTCCAGGTCCGGTTCCGGCGGAAGAGGCGGCATGCCCTGATTGGTATATCTCTGATAGGACTCATAATTTTGAAATCCCCGGTCAGCATTTTGAGGATTTCTTACCTGGTCTTTTGCTTCCTGGCCGGGCGGGATATTGGTGATCTGCGTAGGGTCGTTGTGGATCTGAGGTAGCGTCGCCGGTATTTGACCGGTCCCGGTAGGGGGCATGTTGGCGTCTTGCGGTTGCCCGGGTTGGGTCTGGGGAAGGGGCAAATCCGGCGTCTGCGCCAGCGCAGAGGCATACATTGCAAGAAAAATGCAAATAAAGAGTGCGGTTCTCGACAAAATTATCCTGTCCTGTGACAAAGTTCGATAAGGGGATTCTTGGCTCCCCGGCGTATCAAAATGTTATTTATGTGCCTGAGGAATTGTAACCTTAAAACGTGTTGCTGAGTTTTTCAAGCTGCAGCAGCTCTTCGCTCTACACAACCGCGCTGGCGGCAGGACTGAGACGAGTTTCCATCTTGTACCACTCCACTGTACGTCGAAGTCCTTCTTCAAACCCAATATCCGCCGTATAGTGCAAGTATTTACCGGCGCGAGTGATGTCAGCCTGGGAATGCTTTACATCGCCTGCTCTGGACGGAGCATACTTTACGTTACCCTCAAAACCAATGATGTCGCGCAGCATCTTAAAGGTTGAATTTAGAGACACGCGTCCACCAGTGCCAATGTTAAAGATCTCCCCAACCACCCCGGCAGCAGGAACATTCGCCGCTAACAGGTTGGCCTTCACTACGTTGTCCACGTAGGTAAAATCCCGGCTCTGTTCTCCATCGCCGAAAATAGTTGGCGATTCTCCTTTCAGCATCTGCGTAATGAATTTGGCCATGACACCGGAATAAGGCGAACCTGGATATTGACGCGGACCAAAAACATTGAAATATCGCAGGCATACGGTTTCAAGCCCATAGACTTTGGCAAAACACCGCATGTAGTGTTCCCCAGTCAATTTCTGTACCGCGTAGGGAGACACGGGAGCCGGTAACATCTCTTCTTGTTTCGGCAAGATAAGCGTCTCTCCATAAGCGGAACTGGAGGCTGCATAGACTACCCTCTTTACCTTCGCCTCCCGTGCTGCCAGCAGCACGTTGAGGGTCCCGGTGATATTGATGGTATGGGTCCGGAGTGGTTCGGCAACCGAGAGAGGCACGGATGGCAAAGCAGCCTGGTGGAGAACATAATCGACGCCCGCAAATGCTTTAGACAAACGGGCAAAATCTAGTATGTCAATCTCCAGGAATTCCATCCTGTCGAGCAGCGGAGCAATATTCTCGCGTTTTCCGGTTTCAAAATTATCAACCGCCTTGACACGTTCTCCGCAACCTACCAATTCGCGCACAATCGACGATCCTATGAAACCTGCGGCCCCGGTCACCAGATAGGAAGCCATCAAATTGCCCTTTCCTTTTCAATGGAACGCCAGTCCGGCGCTTTCGAAAAAGTATCGCTTTGCATGTTCATTGGCGCGGCAGGAGCAGCTTTCTGTCAACCCATCATGCTTTTGCTATTCTGGAACGGACATGCGATGTTTTCAGATGCCCATTGTTCTGAGCGACAGGAAGTTGTTCAACATGGTACTTGATGGTGTTCAGCAGAATCTCTTCCAGACTCATCGAAGGCCGATAGCCAATGAGGTTCTTGATCTTGGTCAGGTCAGGAACGCGGCGCATCATGTCCTCAAACCCCTGGTTGTATGCGCAATCGTAGGGGACCGTGATGATTTTTGAATCCGACGCAACCATCTCCTTAATGGTATGCGCCAGTTGAAGAATGGAGATTTCCTCCATCGAGCCTATGTTATAAACCTCACCGTTTGCGTCAGGATGTTCGGCAAGGCCAATCAAAGCACTTACCGCATCGTTTACGTGGGTAAAGCACCTTGTCTGCGAGCCATCACCATAGACTGTAATATCATCTCCCGCCAGCGCCTGTTTTACCAGGCTGGGAACAACCATGCCATAGCGGCCAGTCTGTCTTGGGCCCACAACGTTGAACAGGCGAGCCACAATCGTGGGCAGTCTCTTCTCCTTCCAATAAGCCACCGCCAAAAATTCATCAATCAATTTGGAGCAGGCATAACTCCAGCGTCCTTTATCTGGCGGCCCGAGGACCAGATCGTCATCCTCACGGAATGGGACATGGTTCCGCTTGCCGTAAACCTCCGAAGTCGAGGTAATCAGGACCCGCTTCTTCTTCTTGGCCGCAAGCGTCAAAACTACTTCTGTCCCCCGAATATTGGTTTCCATCGTGTGGGTCGGGTTTTCCACAATAAGGCGCACGCCCACAGCGGCCGCAAGATGATAAATAACGTCCGCCGCATCAACCAACTCCGCCATCAGATGGTAGTTGGTTACACTATCCACGACACATTTGAAGCTCTGTGAAGCTTTGAGGTGTTGAATATTGAGGACAGAACCTGTAGAAAGATCATCAATGATGGCAACGTGGTCTCCACGGTCCATCAAACGTTCTGCCAAATGTGAGCCGATAAATCCTGCGCCGCCAGTTATAAGGACGTTCATTGGTTCCTTGTCTTTGAGACGTAGTTACAGAAAACGCACGCCGGTACCCGAAAGCTATCTAACCATACCCTTCAAGCCGAACACCTTCGATTTGTTGGGGAGAAAATTGAAGGCAACTTTATAAAAATCCGTAATTTGAGATGGCTTCTGTACTTGCATTAGGGAAACACGATCTGCTGTAAAAGTTCTCTGTCAGGTATTCGATTATTAAATTATGGTCGCTTTTAAATCTTAGTACCGTTGCGAAGATGCCCGAGGCCCTTGTGGGTCCGTCATGGCCGCTCGTCTTTGCGCAACGACAGAGATTTTCTGTCCGCCAGAATATCCACCTTTTGCCAGAAAATCCAAGTCACTGTGTTTCAAGTTTATTTGAGCTGTGAATTGTTTGTCTAGCGTATATTTTTCAGATGTCCTTCTGCTTGAGAATTCTGCCCCTCGTTTGCGCCTTTGCGAACACCACGGTTGCCATCCAAGAAAATGCTGGGGCTTTATACAAGGTCCAAACCAAGCAAGATGCTGAGAATCCTCGCTCTGACTCCACTTTTGCACCGGCGCCGGCGTCCATGAGATCTCTCTCATCTCCCTGGATCAAAACCATTTTCCCCCTGCCGAATGCCTCAAGCTCTTCTTCGCAACCGCCGGAAAAAGAGGAGGTGACAATTAAGAGTGTGGTCCGGAGCTTGCCCAAAGACCAACTCACAATCTGGACCAGCCCGTTTCGTATTCGCACACATGATCTCCAGTGGTTGTTTCCTCTGGCCCTGACCTCAGGTGTCCTGATTGGAAGTGACAGCCACAGCATGGCGCGCGAGCGTTCGAACACTGTGGCGATCAATCGCAGCAATCAAATCTCGAACTATGGCCTGGCTGCTATGGTAGGCGTGCCCGCTCTTACCTATGTTGCCGGCCAATTCAATGGTTCATCGCATGCGCGTGAGACCGGACTGCTTGCGGGTGAGGCAGTGGTCAACAGCTACATCGTAAATCAGGCATTGAAGCTGATTACCGAAAGACAACGGCCTGCTCTGACCGGTAGCGGAGGTGGACAATTCTGGAGCCAAACCGGCAACAACAGCTCCTTCCCTTCTGCACACTCCATGCTGGCTTGGAGTATAGCCTCGGTTATCGCCCACGAATATCCAGGACCGCTGGGACAAGCGCTTATTTACGGCGCTGCCTCGGCAGTGAGCCTCTCGCGGGTCACCGCCCGGCAACATTTTCCTTCCGATGTGGTCGTGGGCGCGGCGCTCGGATGGCTGATCGGAAGGCAAATGTATCGAGCGCACTCTCCCAATAGCGATGATGACCGCTACGGGAAGTTCGTGCGCAACAGCGAATCCAACCCATTTAGCGGCCCATCCGCCTATGAGCCCCTGGATAGCTGGGTCTATCCGGCATTGAAGCGGCTGGCCGCCCTAGGGTATGTCCGGACCCAATTCAAGGGTCTAGAACCTTGGACAAGGCTGGAGTGTCTCCGCCAGCTAGACGAAGCAGAATATCTGGCCCAGGACCTGCCTTCAGAATCAACTCCCCGGCAGCTAATTGATGTTTTGAAAACCGAGTTGAGTCGAGGAAGCGACCAGGACCGCTACGCTCAGGTCGATTCTATCTATCTCCGCTACATGAATATCTCCGGCGCCCCCTTGCGGGACAGTTATCACTTCGGCCAGACCATTTTCAATGATTTTGGACGACCCTACGATCAGGGCCATAACCTGCTAACAGGCGCCACAGTCAGCGCCGTCTCCGGTCGCTTCTTTTTTTACGCCCAAGGAGAATATGAACATGCCCCTGGCCGGGCCGCCAATACGCCAGCCACGCAAAATCTGATCGCCCTGCTGGACTTCAATCCTGTGTTGCCGGCTGCACCTGTCCGTGAAACCAACCGTTTTTATCCGCTGGATATATACGCCGGCGTGCAATTGGGCGGATACGCCCTCACTTTCGGAAAGCAGAGCCTTTGGTTGGGCCCAGCCGAAGGCGCCCCGCTGATGGTAAGCAATAATGCCGATCCAATGTATATGCTGCGCCTGGCGCATTCCAGCCCCTTTTATTTGCCGGGGTTTCTCAGAGTCCTGGGGCCAGTAGAGGATGAATATTTGTTTTCGAAGCTCTCTGGTCATCAGTTTCCGGCGCGGCCATTTTTCAACCTGCAAAAAATCAGTTTGCATCCCACTAAGAACCTGGAGATCGGATTCACCCGCTCCTCTCTTTGGGCCGGCGTTGGCCATCCTTTTACCGGACGCAGCCTGGCAAAAAATCTCTTCTCGTTTAACGACAATCCCGGCACTTCGCTTGGCCTGAGCGATCCAGGCGATCGCAAATCCGGGGTTGACTTCACATATCGCGTCCCCGGCTTGCGAAACTGGCTCACCATCTATGCCGACGCTTACAGCGACGATGATCCCTCTCCAATCGCAAGTCCTCGACGCGCTGCAATCAGCCCTGGAATCTACCTTTCTCACGTTCCCGGAATACCCAAATTGGATTTGCGTGTTGAAAGCGTGAACACAGAAACATTATCTGCCTTCGATCGGGGCGGGGGGTTTCTTTACTTCAACATCACCTATCACGATTCCAACTTGCAGAAAGGCTTTCTCTTCGGCAATTCCACTGGTAGGGACGGCCGGGCCTACCAGGCTTGGAGCACATATCATTTTGCCCCCGGAAGAACACTCGAATTCAGCTACCGCGAACTGAAGGTCGGCAGTGCTTTTCTGCCGGGTGGCGGCACCCAAAGCGACGCCATCACCAAGGTTGCATGGCGAATTGGGCCGGAGTGGACAATTGATTCATTCCTCCAATATGAACGCTGGCTGGTTCCTGCGTTGCGCCCAACTGCGCAAACAGACATCTCTTCAAGTATTCAGGTGACCTTTCATCCGCACTGGCAGCTCAAAGGAAAACCCGCTCATACCCCATAGCCTGAGATAGCCTGGGACGGATACAACCAACTCTGAAACGGCCATAAATCTCGCGGCCATAGGCTTGGCACTCCGAACCGCCCAATTCCAATTGGGCAACGAGAAAGGATTTTGAAACGTGAAAAAAAGAGTGCTTTTGCTTGCGAGCCTCGGCGCCATGTTTTTGAGTGGTGCTCTGCTCGTGACACCATCGAGTACAAGCTCCATTATTCACCGTTGCTCATTCTGCTCGAATGCGACGAGAACGTCAGCCTGCGAGCCAGTCACGGCGGACAGTTGCGCCTGCCCGCTGCCACCTCCGCTTAAGACCAACAGTTGCTTCGAGGCCAAATCATGCGCATTTACCTTCTTTTTGCCATTCTGGGTCTCATGGTTGTGGAAGCGCTCCTGCTTCCGCGATCGCTCCGGGACTTCAGGATCATGCAAAAGATGCGCCGCGAGACAGCGCCCACGCAAGGTCTGCCGTGATCGCTTGGCCCGTTTGCCGGCTACGATACCAACGGCAGGCCTTTGGCGCTGGTAACAGACGATGCCCACTGGATTGTCCCCTGGTTATCCATTCCGGCCAGCTATCCTCAAACCTCGACTACTTGGTCCGACTGCGCAAGGCGCTCCCGAACCGGGCGATTACCTTCGTCGGCGTGTGCGACAACAGCCGGTGCTGCGATGGCCAACGTCTGAGGTTCCCCTCCTCGCCTACAGGTCCTATGCCCCACTTCAAGATATTGTGCGCCTGGACGGCCAGGGCCAGGTCTTGCTTCTGAACCAGTTCTGGGGCATAACGAAATCGCTGCATCGCACTTCTTCCATGGAAAATCTGGCGGCCGAGATACAGCAGGTGACTGGGAAATGAAGTGGATCAAAAACCTCGAATTCTGGTGTTTTTTTCTTTTGCTTCTCAATGTGGCCACGGCTGCTGCTGATTTCTATTTCCGTCGCAGTGCCGTTGCGCTGCTACCGCTACCGCCCGGGCAGAGTTTGGCCGGCCCTCCGGGCATCACGCTTGCGGGCAGGCCTCCGGCAACCGCCACCTGCCATCTCGTTCGCTACGCCAGTATTAAGATGCTTCGCAGGCAGGCTATCCACCAGGAATTCTTGGTATTCTTTTGGTGGAAAAGGCAGTCTGAGAAGAGCTACAGCTCTTCTGAGGTTCCAGAAAGGAGTGTTTTATGGCAAGAAAATTTATTTTTAGCTTGATGCTGATGAGCGTCCTCTCCGCAGGGGCCGTTTCATTCAAACAAATCTCTGCTGTGCCGCAGCGCTTCCCCGCTTGCAGCAGCGCGTTTTGCACGGCCGCCCATCCTAACGTTTGCGGCGTATGCATCTGCAATCTCCCTCAAGGTGTGTGTACCCGGGACCCACTACCGTAGACAACTTAACAGCAGACGCAGCCAAGGCTGCGTCTGCTCTGCAATGGCCTTGTGCTCTGGTTCGGGACCAAGGGGGGTCGGAGGTTCAAATCCTGTCTCCCCAACCAATATTTTCAATGTCCGTTCCGGAGACATGGGTAACAGAACGTTCCGGAGACATAGGTTACACTTTTGGCCCGAAGGGGTTGTCCAGGGGCTGCAAGGTTTTCTCCTCCAGATCAATATAGCCAAGATCGTAATTCAT
>Ga0210408_10001291_pt1 | contig 26780 bp, 19 predicted proteins | sample IncBWH4MmetaG_FD_155471 | JGI IMG/M metagenome (GOLD analysis project Ga0210408, IMG submission 155471) | Forest soil microbial communities from Barre Woods Harvard Forest LTER site, Petersham, Massachusetts, United States - Inc-BW-H-4-M | ecosystem: Environmental > Terrestrial > Soil >...
CTTCGCTCCCACGAAGGCCGCGCAACGTATTCTGGCCGAGGCGATCGCGCGCGAGTTGGGTCCGAAAGGGGTGCATGTCGCCTACCTAGTTGTCGATGCGGTGATCGACCTCGCTTGGACGAGAGAGCGCTTCAAGGACAGGCCCGACGAATTCTTTGTTAAGCCCAAGGCAATCGCGGAAGAGGTTTGGCATGTCGTGCACCAAGATCGCAGCGCGTGGTCGTTCAATGTGGAATTGCGGCCTTTTGGCGAAACGTGGTGAGCGCAAAATTGCGCACACATCGCCGACAGGCGAGCTTATCTATTTAGCCGCGGACAGGCCAATGAACCATGCTGCCCTTCGTCTATGGGAAGACGGTGCGTCAATTGACTCCACACTCCATCCCGATAGCGCGTAGCATAGATCCCGTGAACCGTAGGATCGCCAAATAGGTCATGTTCCCAGGAAGTTGAGGAGAGCCGTAATGAGACTTTACGACCTAAAGACCGGCACCAATACGAGACGAGTGCGCATTTTCTTGGCCGAAAAGGGCGTGAAGCTGCCGACCGTCGAGGTGGACATGATGAAGGGCGAGAACAAGGGTCCAGAATATCTATCTAAAAATCCTATGGGAACGATGCCTCTCCTAGAACTAGATGATGGAACGCAACTCGCAGAATCCGTAGCGATCTGCCGATATATGGAAGAGCTTCACCCAGATCCGCCTCTTTTCGGAACGACGCCGATTGAACGGGCTCTGATCGAGATGTGGAATCGGCGAATGGAGGCAGAGTTGCTGAGACCGATAATTGATAATTTCGTACATTCGTCGGCGTTCTATAAAGAACGCCTCTCGCAGGTAGCGGAAATTGCGGACCACGGCCGCATGCACGCACAGGCGCGGATGCGCTGGCTCGACGACGAATTGGCGATGCGGCCCTTTATCGCGGGTGATCAATACACGATTGCCGACATCACAGCCCAGTGCGCTCTTATACTAGGCAAGAATACCGGAACGCCAATTCCCAACGATTTGCAACATCTCGTACGATGGTTCAGTGATGTCTCAAAGAGACCTACCGCTCGAGCATGATGTTGTCCGGTCAAGTGCACCTCTGGCATCTCCTCTCGCCGAATCAGGTGTACGCCAAACGAACGATGACCTTAGCGGCGATGGCAGAGGAATATCCGCTGACATACTTTCATCGGCGCAAAGGGCGATTCCTATTTCGCAGAACTCTGTTGTTAGACCGATTCCAGGCCGACGAAATCATAATCGAAGCGTGATCGGGCTTCAGGAGGGCGCTGATTGGAATGCAAAGATTTGTCTGTGTGGCATGACCTCACGGCACAGAAGGCGTCAGCGTCCGCTGCCGACTGCGTAAAAGGGGTTGGCCTCACCCGGAGGTCAAATCGCTTATGCTCGCCTTTGGGCTAACGACGATAAGAAACTGCGGCCAAATTGAGTGACCAAAAGCCGCTGACAAAGATGAATAGGAGCGGACATCGCACATCATCCCGCTAATTTGAGTGAACGTGAAGTCGCGACGCCTTGGGGTCTCTGCCGCCGGAACACACATGATCGACAGCGGGCAATCCCTTCCAGCCCCCAGCCGCCCGCTGAAACGGTCCCAGCTCGCCCCCGCCCGCGCGACGCTGGGACCGTTCGGGCTCACGAAACGAGCCGTGCGGGCCCGGAGCAAAAATGCGATGCGATCTGCTTTTGCCGTAGGCCTGTTGATCACCCTGTGTGCTTCTGCCGACGCTGCAACGGTGCAACGATCGCGGGCAGAACGTCTGCGCGCGCGCTAACACGTCATCGTTCACTTTAGCCAAGGTGTGACCGCACCCGCACGCCTCGCCGTCCCGGGGACAGACGAACAGACCCAGCAATGGCTGGATAACGCCACCTCCTGCGAGGGCTGCGGATAGCGGCATCTAAAACGAAAAACCCCAGCGCGAAAGCTGGGGCCTCGCGATGCCACCCACGTACATCCGGCGAGCGACATCGGAAGATCAATCTAACCGGGATCTTTGAAAAAATGATGAGCGGTGTTTGGGCGGTCCAGCACGCTTTGCCACCGCGATTGCTTTCCCCGCACCGTACCCGAGCAGATTTGCTCTTGCGGAGCTCGAAAGCGTGAGCCTCACGGCGTGGTGTATCGGCAACGTCAATCCAGGTTCTCTTTGCGGAACCGCATTTTGGACTCCACAAGGACCAATGACAGCGAGACATTCAAACCGCAACCGGGGGCAGGGGCATTGCGGTTCGCTAAGCGATTTTCCCGGGAGGGCCGTCGATCACTCGGCGGCCCATTTCATTTCATGATCCAATGACGCGACGGCCTGATCAAGTCTCAAACAAAAACCGGACCGTTATGCAGCAGCCATCTGCATAATGGTCCGGCCTGACTGTTTGTTGCGCGGATATTCTGTCGGCGAAGCTGCCGCCTGTCCGTGCTGCAAAGCGCGTAGCGGACCTCAGATGCTATCCGGATGCAATGAGGTTTCGTTGAAAGCCTACTTCTTTTTCTTTTTCGCTGGCTTCTTCTTTGCCTTCTTCGCTTTCTTGGCCATGTTGCCCTCCGTGATCCCAAAAGTTGGCTTGATGCAAGTCGACAATCGACATGCATACATTCAGACTACACCACAATTGCAAAATTGATACTTCGCGCTTCGAAGAAGGTAAACGACCGTCACACCGTTGCGACTTGCGATCTGTCGATGTCCCCGCGTGGTGCGTGGACACGGCGCGCCTTGCGGGATCAAGACGGGAAGAAGTTCTCAGGTGGTCGGAAGATGAAGCCGCCGACAGCGCAGCCGAACCGTCCCTTGGATTTGTGATCGTTAGCGACTATTTTCGGCGAAAGTCGATGCGAGACCTTCGGATTTCTCGGGGCACGGTAGCGGATCTCTGCTTGTCGAGGGCCGGTCATCCAACCATCATGTTCTTATTGATGCCGCATCGAAATAGTCGTCAAATGCGCGTCGTACGATTGGATGGCAAAGCGAATAAAAGAGAAGTCGCCGACACGTTTCTGCTTGCCTCACTTAGTTGTGTGGCCTTACCCCAACGCCAGCTTAGGGGTTACTTCTTGAATGCTGGGGCGAAGGTTCGTCAGGACCACAAACAATTGCTGATTAGCTATTGATTTCGTTGGTCGTACGACCCGCAACCAGACCGTTATGAGCGACAGAATATCGATGAGCTTCGTTGGTTTTACTGACGTTTCTTTTGATTTCGATCGCGTTCGTTGCACTTTGTCGAGATCGTTTCTGGTGCAAAACTGGTGCGGTCGGGCTGGAGCCGAAACTGAGATGGGCGTTTCTGGCGACCTGAAGTCAGTCGCTTGCGTGCGGCCCTCCAGCCTCATAACCTGAAGGTCATAGGTTCAAATCCTATCCCCGCAACCAAGAAAAATCCCACCAACTCAATGAGTTGGTGGGCATTTTCATGCTCTAATTTGTGGCAATCGCCCCCACATGGGCCAATTCAACAAATGCTAGTGAATGCAAGGCTTCCTAAGCCGTAGCATCGCGTACCGGGTCGTCCATGTCCCATATTCGGCACATGGAAAGCGACGCTCTGTTCGCCAAGCGTTCGTGCATCAAGAGTTGATCGCCGCCGGCGTAGTCATCGCGTGCCGATACGCTGCGTAGCTCGTAGCGAATGGACCCGTGGGTGGCCGGTCTGGTGAAAAACCACGCCGGCGCGACCACCAAAACCAGCCAGCACCGCACCTCCCGAATGTCTCTAACTCGCGGTCGGCATAAAACACTTCGATAGCGTCGCCCGTCCGTGGATCGATGTCATAGAGGAACTCATGGGCAGCACACTGCATTGGGAAGCCTCCATCGGTGCCAACGATGCCTCCTCCAACAATCTCAAAGGCGCCGGGTTTCCCGGCGGTGAGTTGCAGAGATTAACACCAACCGCGCGAAGTCATTCCGAGCGTTCGGCACGTCTATGCCGCGTCGCGCAAGCACATCAGGGAGGGTGCAAAATTTCCCCCGGGTAGCATGGACAGGCCCCCCCGTCTTCGCGCGCGAGACGGAGTTGAGAAATTTGTATGAGGTCAAAACCCTCGTTAACTATGTTTGCGACCCGATAGTAAGCGCACTCTTGCCTCATGCTCGCGGAGCGCAGGCTGAAAATATTATGGCAATTCGGGCGGCCCGGTGACACCGTTCAATCCGCCGACTAAATCGGGAGATGTTTGCTATGCAGTTTGCCCGGCTCACATTCAAATCCATCAAGGCGAGAGCGGTCGTGCTCAAGCTAAAGCGTCCTGTTGTCGCGCGGATCGCCACCATCACCGACTGGCCGCTGATCCTGATCGACCTGATCACTAAAGAAGGCATCGTCGGGCGGAGCTATCTTGAGCCCTACACAATCAAGACGATGCGCTATTTGATCCCGGCACTGCAAGATTTCGGCGCTATGCTCAAAGGCCGACGTGTCGCGCCGATCGAGCTTTACGATCTCGCACGCAAGTCGCTGCACTTCGTGGGTTATCAAGGGCTTTCCATGATCGCGGTGTCCGGACTGGATATGGCGGCTTGGGATGCCTTGGCGAAGGCGAGCGGCGTGCCCCTTTGTGTTTTGCTGGGTGGTTCGGTAGGACCAGTGAAAGCGTACAACAGCAACGGGCTGTGGCTTCAGGCGCCGGAGGTTGTGGCAGCGGACGCGATCTCGTTGCGTGACGAAGGAGGCTTCACCGCGCTGAAGTTGCGGCTTGGCCGCGATCGCGCGAGCGACGATCTGGTCGCCATTCATGCCATCAGGGCCGCTGTTGGTGATGACATGGAACTGGTGGCAGATTTCAACCAAGGCTTACATCTTGGAGAAGCCCTGCAGCGGTGTCACATGATTGATGATGAGGGTCTGGCGTGGATCGAGGAGCCGATCGTTTATGACAATCTCGATGGCTACGTACAGTTGACCGCCGAGCTAAAGACCCCGATCCAGATCGGTGAGAATTTCTATGGCCCCCGCGATCTCCACACCGCACTCCAAAGAAAGGCATGCGACCTCGTTATGCCGGATTTCATGCGCATTGGCGGCGTAACCGGTTGGCTAAGGGCATCGGCTATTGCGGGAGCAGCGGGCATACCGATGTCGACACATCTTTACCCGGAGGTGGCCGCGCACGTGATGCGGGTCACGGAGACCGCGCACTGGTTGGAATGGCAGGACTGGGCCGATCCTGTCCTTCAAAAGCCCTATGAAATCCGTGACGGATTGCTTCACATTCCTGATGTGCCTGGCGTTGGCCTTGAATGGAACGAGGAAGCAGTCTCGGCCAACCAAGCCAATCTGTAGGCTCATCGTCTCCTAGCAAGGTGACGCCGAAGATTAACGTTGACGCTTGCTTAGCTGCGTGGCTTCCGCTCTGTTCAACACCGGCCGGCATTTCGCGGTTCGACGGTTAAATGGGGGTGCATGCTATGACGCTCAGAGTGTTTTTTACGATACTCGCCGTTCTCTCCTTCCTCTTCGGCATCGGCTTTGTGCTCGCTCCTGCTCAGTTCTCGTCAACTACGGCATTGAGACTTCGCCTGCTCTTGCGCTGCTGGGAAGGTTATTCGGCGGGGCCTTGTTGACGCTGGGCGTGATCCTCTGGTTCGCTAGGGACTTCCGTGACGAGGCCGCCGTGCGGGCGGTGCTGCTCGGCGCACTCCTAGGAGACGTCGTAAATCTCGTCGTCGCAACTATGGGCACCTTATCCGGCACGTCGAACGCGTTGGGATGGTCGACTGTGGTGATCTACCTCTACGAGACACTCGGAAGCGGACACTTCCTCGCGGCGCGAACATCACGGCTATCGCCGCGCTGAACCATACACAAGTCGCTCGCCCATCGGTTCTAAGGTAGGAAGCAAGGTGACAAGGTGAGACCGTCGAACCCTCCTCGAGCACTAAGCTCATTTATCCACAGTTTAAGTGCCCCCTCCGACGCCTGTCGTAGATGCGACTGTGCAAGACTGAGTTTGTTGTTGAATGGGGGATTGCCGTGGATATTAACTTCTTGAAGGCGTATGCCGAACGTTGTCGCAGTCTTGCGGAGAACACAGACGACTTTACCAAGCGACGATTGCTGGACCTCGCGGCGAACTACGATAAGCGGGTTAAGGCTGCTGGACCCTCGGCCACCACGCGCGCTCTCATAACGCCGCTCCATCTCGCCGAGACACCAAAGCAAATCTGAGCCTCGCTTCCCGGGTTGCTGCCGTCGTCTTGCGACAGTGCCGCAACAACAAGCGGCAAGAACCTCGAACGCTACGAGCACCAAGATGGTGGCGATGGAGAAACTGACGTCTCCCTCTCAAGGTTGAAACAGGGGTTCGATTCCCCTAGGGAGCGCCAGTCTTTTCAATAGGTTGGTCGGCAAATTCAGGGTCACGGGGGTGCCGTCTTCAACTTTTCTCCAATCGCCACTTCAGGTGTTCCGCCCGACATTTTTTTGATCGTGTTGCCTGCGCTAACGAAGTACGCGCGATCAGGTTCTTTGAATGCCGCGACTTCCACACAACCACGCCAAACAAATCGCGCGACCAACCGCCAATCAATGTCCGTTATGCGGGCTTGATCCGACTCTCTGCGATGTTCATTGCCCACTTCCGAGTCGAGACCCCACATCGGCAATTAGAAACTGATCTTGTGCCGCTAAGCATCGAGCGCATAGCTCGCCAGACCCGCCTGCAACATCTTTAACATCTCATCTCTGGTGGAATCACGGGATCCTCGAGTCCACGCCGCTGCGAGTGGCAATCTATACTCGCCAGATGCCTCGAGCGGCACGTAACAAACACCGCGTGACGAAATGCGCGATGTCCAACGAGGAACGATCGCAACGCCGAGGTCTTCAGCGACCAAGTTCACGATCGTTTGCTTTTCTTCAGCGTATTGCGCGATGTGCGGCTGTAGACGCGCTTCGGCAAACAATTTGATCGTGAGGTCGTGACTGTGGGGACGCGAGCGACGCTCCGCAACAATTAAGGGTTGATTAGCGAGGTCTTCGATCGTGACTCGCGACCGTCGCGCAAAAGCGTGACGCTCAGGAAACGCAACCACCGGCGTCTCGTAAAATAGAAATAAGAATTCGATCCGCTTATCCTGAACTTCGGGAGGTCGGACCAACGCGAGATCGATCCGGCCCGAAAGCAGTTGTGGCAGCAAGCGAATAGTTTTGTCTTCAAACAACCTTATCTCGACGTCTGGTCGCTGCGTCCGAAAGTCGTGAAGGAGCCGAGGCACCATACCCACCGCCGCGCTGTCGATAGCTCCGAGGCGAAGGGTTACAGACTGCTTTCGTCCGCTTGCCCGGAATCGCGATTCAAGGCCAGCCGCGTCGGCAAGCAAGGCTCGGGCGTGATCTAGAAGAACAGCCCCGTCGCCGGTAAGGGCGACGCTGCGCGTGGTGCGATCAATGAGCCGCGTCGCCAACTCTTCTTCGAGAAGCTTGATATGGCGCCCGAGTGCCGCAGGCATCATTCCGAGTCTCTGCGCCGCACGTCCGAAATGCAGTTCCTCCGCTGTCACCACGAAACATCGTAGTTGCTGCAGATCCATGCGGCCCTCTCCCACAGCGCGATTATATCATTTTTCTATATAAAAGAACCCGAATTGATGCTGCCGCTCAACGGGTCTAATGGAGGCTACCGCTGTGCAACAAGGCGTGGCGAAAGAAGATAAAGACGGAGGAGACGGCATGCCGAGCGAGCTTGAAACGCGCGTGATGCGAAAAATTAGCTTCCGCATCGTCCCGTTCATTATGCTTTTGTACTTCATTGCGTTCATCGACCGCGTGAACATCGGCTTCGCTGCGTTGACGATGAACAAGGACCTAGGCTTCTCGCCGGCGGTGTTCGGCCTCGGCGCAGGCATCTTCTTCCTCGGCTATTTTCTTTTTGAAGTACCCTCCAATTTGATTCTCAATAAGGTCGGAGCGCGTCTGTGGATCGCGCGGGTGATGATCACTTGGGGCATCATTTCCGCGATTTTCGCGTTCATCAGGGGAGAGACAAGCTTCCTAATTTTACGCTTTTTACTGGGCGTTGCCGAGGCCGGCTTCTTTCCCGGCATCATCCTTTATCTCAGCTTTTGGTTCCCTGCGCGCTACCGCGCCGGGGTGGTTTCACTGTTCATGGCTGCTGCTCCCATATCGGTAGTTCTTGGCTCGCCGCTTTCGAGCGCCTTGTTGGAGATGGACGGTTTGCTTGGCCTCAGGGGTTGGCAGTGGATGTTTATCATGGAAGCCATCCCGGCGTTCCTTCTTGGCTTCGTCGTCTTGGGTTATATGACCGACAAGCCGGAAAAGGCGACGTGGTTGAAGGATGACGAGCGTGAGTGGCTAGTTAACGAGATGAACGCAGAACATGCGGCCAAGGCTTCCACCGCCAGCCACAGCATCTGGCGCGGATTGGCCGACATGCGTGTCCTGGCGCTGTCGCTGATATACTTCGGCACTTCGGCCGGCCTTTATACCCTCGGCATCTGGGCGCCGCAGATCATCAAGGAATTTGGCCTTTCGACATTTCAGGTTGGGTTTCTCAACGCCGTCCCCCCGACTGTCGCCGTTGTCGCAATGGTCCTCTGGGCCCGCCATTCGGACAAGACCAACGAACGCACTTGGCACGTCGTTGCAGCCTGCATCGCCGCAGCTGCGGGCCTTATGCTCGCAGGATCCGCCGGATCTTGGGTGTCGGTCGTTGCCGCACTCACGCTCGTTAACATCGGCATTAGCTCAGCAAAGCCCCCGCTTTGGGCTATGCCAACTATGTTCCTGTCGGGGTCTGCGGCCGCCGCCGGCATCGCAACGATCAACTCGATCGGTAACCTTGGCGGGTTTGCAGGGCCCGCGATCATCGGCTGGATCAAGGATGTGACCGGCAGTTTCCTGGGTGGGCTCTATTTTGTATCCGGCCTGCTCGTCCTCTCGGCTGTTCTCACGCTGGTTCTCTCGCGCTCGCAACGCACGGTGCCAACGTCGGCTCAACCCCACTTCGATCACTAAGCGTCCGGTTTATCCCGGAAAAGGTAAGGCAGCACACCTTCCGCTGAGGGTGAGCACATTCCAAAGAACCGTTCATCAAACTCAAGGAGCAACAAATGCGTACTCACCGGATTGCCGCCATGGGCGGAGATGGAATCGGGCCCGAGGTTGTCGCGGCTGGTGTGCAGGCTCTTAAAGCCTGCGCAGAGCGCGACGGTCAATTTAAGTTGGACTTTCAGGATTTCGATTGGGGCTCGGACTACTACAAGAAGCACGGCGTCATGATGCCGGCAGACGGCGCCGATCAACTGCGCAAATTCGACGCAATCCTTTTTGGTTCTGTCGGCGCTCCCGACATCCCGGACCACATTACCTTGTGGGGCCTGCGTCTGGCGATCTGCCAGCCCCTTGATCAGTATGCCAACGTACGTCCGACTCGGATTCTACCGGGCATCACCAGCCCTCTGCGTCACGTCTCCGGTCCGGAGCTGGACTGGGTCATCGTGCGCGAGAACTCCGAAGGCGAATATTCCGGCGTAGGTGGCCGCGTGCACAGGAACCTACCGGAAGAGGTAGCCACCGACGTTTCCATCATGACAAGAACCGGAGTGGCCCGGATCATTCGCTTCGCCTTCAAGTTGGCGCAGTCGCGTCCGCGCAAACTGCTGACGGTAGTGACCAAGAGCAACGCGCAGCGCCATGCCATGGTGATGTGGGATGAGATTGCTGCCGAGGTCGCCAAGGAGTTTCCGGACGTGACGTGGGACAAAATGCTGGTCGATGCGATGACCATGCGAATGACCATGAAGCCGCAAACCCTGGACACGATCGTTGCAACCAACCTCCACGCGGACATCCTGTCGGATCTCGCGGCGGCGCTAGCTGGTTCGCTCGGCATAGCCCCGACCGCGAACCTGAACCCGGAGCGGAATACGCCTTCGATGTTTGAGCCCATCCACGGCTCCGCCTTCGACATCACCGGCAAGGGCATCGCAAACCCGGTCGGGACGTTCTGGACCGCTGCCATGATGCTAGAGCATTTGGGCGAGAGGTCGGCTGCCAAGCGACTCATGAAGGCAGTAGAGCGCGTGACAGCTGATCCGTCGCTGCACACGCCCGACCTCGGCGGCACGGCAACCACGAAGCAAGTTACCGAAGCCGTGTGCGAGGAGTTGCGAAAGGCCAACGACTAGAAACCGTTCTGCCGGCCCGCTTCTCGGGCCGGCAATCTTTCAGTTTGATGCCACGGCGCCTTCCTGTTCGTGGTGTCGCAGGAAAAGTCCAATGCTCGGTGAGCCACGACAACTGCTCAAGGCGATGTTCGATGCGGCCATTCGCGCCGCTTCGCCCAAGCTTCGGATTCCTGCCTATCTTCCTCCGCCGCCGAAGGGGCGCACCGTCGTCATCGGCGCGGGAAAGGCGTCGGCTGCAATGGCTAAGGCGGTCGAAGATCTCTGGCCTGGCTCGCTGACAGGACTCGTCGTCACGCGCTACGGCCACGCCGTTCCCTGCGAGCGGATAGAGATCGTCGAAGCGGGACATCCCGTTCCCGATGAAAGTGGCCACCAGGCGGCCAAGCGCATAATGGAGATGGTCCAAGGACTCGGACCCGACGATCTCGTTCTCGCGCTGATCTCGGGCGGCGGCTCGTCCTTGTTGAGCTTGCCCGCCACGGGCCTGACATTGGAAGACAAGCAGGCTGTTAACGCCGCTTTGCTCCGGTCGGGCGCGTCGATAAGTGAGATGAACGTCGTACGCAAGCATCTCTCAGCCATCAAAGGCGGCAGGCTTGCAGCAGTGGCTTATCCGGCCCGCCTCGTAACTCTCGTGATTTCGGACGTGCCCGGTGACGATCCAGCCTTAATCGCCTCTGGTCCGACAGTCCCAGACAGCTCGACCTTTGCAGGAGCTCGCGCCGTTATGGAAAAATACCGGATCACCGAACCACGTTCGGCAATTGAGCACCTGATGCGTGCCGCGGATGAAACTCCGAAGCAAGGTGCCCCCCGGCTGGCCAACACCAGCACGTCCATTATCGCCACGCCGCAGCTTTCGCTGGAGGCGGCAGCTGACGTGGCCCGGCAGAGCGGAGTGACCCCACTCATTCTGGGTGATGCACTTGAGGGTGAGGCGCGTGAGGTCGGCCGGGTCATGGCGGGGATCGCGCGTCAGGCGGCGTTACGCGGCCAACCGGCACCACCGCCCGTCGTCTTACTGTCCGGGGGTGAAACGACCGTCACTGTCAGAGGAACCGGACGCGGAGGCCGCAACGTCGAATTTCTGCTTTCTGTGGCCGTCGAGCTTGACGGGCTACCGGGCGTATTCGCACTGGCCGGGGATACCGATGGCGTGGATGGGGCCGAAGAGATCGCCGGCGCCATCGTAACTCCCGACACTCTCAACCGCGCAGTCGACCGCGGGATCAATGCCAAGGCGCGACTAGCCGACAATGACGGTCACTCCTTCTTCGAAGCCCTCGGTGACCAGATCATCACCGGCCCCACCCTGACTAATGTCAACGATTTCCGCGCCATCCTCATCCTCCAAGCCCAGGAAAGGCCGGCCAGTTAGGCCGCGACATAGAATGCGCCGTCACCGCAACGCCAAGATCATCGCTACCCTCGGCCCCGCAAGCTCTAGTCCGGAAATTGTACGTGGCCTGTTTGACGCTGGGGTGGACGTGTTCCGCTTAAACTTTAGCCACGGCACCCACGAGGATCACAAGAAACGCTACGACATTATTCGTTCTATTGAGAAGGACGTGGGACGGCCCATCGGAGTTCTTGTGGATCTGCAGGGGCCAAAGCTGCGAGTCGGCACGTTCACCACCGGCCGCATGACCCTGACCACTGGTGCTAAATTTGCTCTCGACCTTGATGGCGGTCCCGGAGACAAGGAGCGGGTAAGTCTGCCGCATCCGGAGATCTTCCAAGCGCTCTCTCCCGGAGTGCAGCTCCTGCTTGACGACGGCAAGGTCCGCGTGGAAGTCGAGTCTTGCGGTCATGATAAGGCAACGACTCGGGTTCTCGTGGGCGGCGCATTGTCCGACCGCAAAGGAGTCAGTGTTGTCGGCGCTGTCCTGCCGCTCTCCGCTCTGACGCCCAAAGACCGAGTTGACCTAGCCTACGGTCTTGAACTTGGCGCGGACTGGATCGCGTTGTCGTTCGTTCAACGTCCGGAGGACGTAGCGGAAGTCCGCAGCATCGTCGCGGGACGCGCGGGGGTGATGTCGAAACTGGAAAAGCCCTCCGCCGTCGAACACCTCAAGGCGATCGTGGCTCTGTCTGACGCTGTGATGGTCGCGCGCGGTGATTTGGGTGTCGAGATGGCCCCCGAACAAGTCCCGCCGATCCAGCGGCAAATCGTTCGCGCATGCCGGCACGCCGGCAAGCCCAGCATCGTGGCAACGCAGATGCTGGAATCGATGATTGAGGTTCCGACACCCACACGCGCCGAAGCCTCAGACGTAGCCTCGGCCATCTATCATGGAGCCGACGCGGTGATGCTTTCCGCTGAATCGGCATCCGGGAAGTTTCCACTAGAAGCCGTGACGATGATGGATCGCATCATCAAGGCGGCGGAAAACGATCGCGGTTATTACCGGCCGATGAGCGATGCGGCCCGACCCGCGCCCTCCGCTACCATTCCGGATGCGATCTGCGCAAGCATGAGGTTGGCAACCGAGCTGCTGCCGATCGCCGCCGTCGTGACCTACACGAGTTCTGGATCGAGCAGTCTGCGGGCATCCCGTGAACGGCCGGCGACTTCCATTCTCAGTATGGCCGCGAGTGTGGAGACGGCACGACGGCTGACCCTTGCATGGGGAATTCATTCGGTGGAAGTGCCCGCGATTGGTTCCCTAGACGAGATGAGCTCGTTTGCTTGTGAGACAGCCCTCAAAGAGGGATTTGCCAAGAAGGGCGACACCATTGTCGTTGCGGCCGGAACCCCAGTCGGCATCTCTGGGACAACGAACATGCTTAAGATTCTGCGGGTGTAATCGCCGCAAGTTAGGAAACGATCATGACTGAAATCATTGGAATCCATGCCCGCGAAATCCTGGACAGTCGCGGCAATCCAACTGTCGAAGTGGACGTGACGCTCGACGATGGCGCGACCGGCCGTGCCGCGGTGCCCTCCGGCGCCTCGACAGGAGCCCACGAGGCCGTCGAGCTTCGCGACGGCGATCGCAAACGCTTTCAGGGCAAAGGCGTTCTGAAGGCAGTCGAAGCCGTTCGCAGCCAGATTGCAGATACTGTCCGCGGAATGATCGCAACAGACCAAGTCGCCATCGATAGTGCGCTCATCAAACTCGACGGAACCCCAAACAAGGCTCGGCTTGGAGCCAACGCTATCCTTGGCGTTTCACTGGCTGTGGCGAAAGCGGCGGCGCGGTCGACGGGCCTTCCGTTCTATCGCTACGTTGGCGGTACGCAGGCGCGAAAGCTGCCGGTACCGATGATGAACATCATCAACGGGGGCGCTCACGCGGATAATCCGATCGATTTCCAAGAATTTATGATCGTGCCGGTCGGGGCGGCGGCAATTGCCGACGCCGTCCGTATGGGATCGGAGATATTTCACACGCTGCGCAAAGCGTTGAGTGATGCCGGACATAACACCAACGTCGGCGACGAGGGAGGCTTCGCACCGAATTTGTCGTCCGCCGAGAAAGCGCTGGACTTTATCATGACCTCAATCGAAGCCGCCGGTTATAAGCCCGGCGACGATATGATGTTGGCGCTCGACTGCGCTGCGACGGAGTTCTTCAAGAACGGGGAGTACCACTATGAGGGCGAAGACTTAGTACGCGGGCCGCAAGCCCAGGCCGAGTACCTCGCCGACCTAGTTGGCCGCTACCCAATCATGTCAATCGAAGACGGGATGTCTGAAGACGACTGGGAGGGTTGGAAACTCGTGACCGACCTTGTGGGCCGGCGATGCCAACTCGTCGGTGACGATCTTTTCGTCACTAATGTCGAACGGTTATCCGCCGGTATCGTCAAGGGTGTCGCTAATTCCATCCTCATCAAGGTAAATCAGATTGGCTCGCTGACAGAGACGCTGGCCGCCGTCGATATGGCACACCGAGCCGGATATACGAGCGTGATGTCGCATCGCTCTGGTGAAACAGAAGACACTACTATTGCCGACTTGGCGGTGGCCACCAATTGTGGCCAGATCAAAACAGGCTCACTATCGCGCTCCGACCGCTTAGCCAAATACAACCAGTTAATACGGATCGAGGAAGAACTCGGCTCTTCAGCTTTTTATGCGGGGAAAAGCGTTCTCCGCAGAGGCTAGTTTGCAGTTCATTGATCGTACCCGGGGCGACCAATCATCTCAGCCGCTCTGTAGATAGACGTTCGGCCGAAATAGGAGACGACATTGGACCAAGATCGCGATCCCGCAGAAACACGTGAATGGCTCGATGCGTTGGATTCCGTTGACGCCTTCGAAGGCATCGGTCGGGTCGATGAACTGTTGGACGGCATTGTCCAAGCGGCCCGGCGCAAGGGCGCGAAGTTGCCCTTCGCCGCCAACACGGCTTATGTCAACACCATCGCGCCACAGGACGAACCAACCCATCCCGGCGACCGAGCGATTGAGCACAAGATTCGTTCCCTAATCCGATGGAACGCGGCCGCGATCGTGCTGCGCGCTAATAAGACCTCTTCTGAACTCGGCGGGCATATCGCCAGCTTCCAGTCCGCAGCAACGCTCTATGACACAGGCTTCATGCACTTCTGGCATGCTCCGACCGACACGCATGGAGGAGACCTCGTTTACTATCAGGGTCATTGTTCGCCCGGCATTTATGCGCGCGCATATCTCGAGGGGCGGTTAAGTGAAGAGCAGCTTCTAAATTTTCGTCAGGAGGTCGATGGCAAGGGGCTGCCATCCTATCCGCATCCTTGGCTGTTACCCGATTTCTGGCAATTTCCCACGGTGTCGATGGGCCTTGGGCCATTGATGGCGATCTATCAGGCGCGTTTTCTCAAGTATCTCGATGCTCGTGGCTTGGCAGATACAAAGCCTCGCAAGGTCTGGGCCTTCATGGGGGACGGCGAGATGGACGAGCCGGAGTCGCTTGGCGCGATTTCCCTTGGGGGACGGGAGCACCTCGACAACCTCGTGTTTGTGATCAACTGCAATCTGCAACGGCTCGACGGGCCGGTGCGCGGCAATGGCAAGATCATTCAGGAACTGGAGGCCGATTTTCGCGGCGCCGGCTGGAACGTCATCAAGGTATTGTGGGGGTCGGGCTGGGACCGATTGCTAGCCGCCGACACTACCGGCCTTCTGAGAAAACGCATGGAAGAATGCGTTGATGGAGAATACCAGGACTATAAGTCGAAAAACGGGGGCTATATCCGCGAACACTTCTTCGGGAAATACCCCGAGTTGAAAAGCATGGTCGCTAGTATGAGCGACGACAATATCTGGGCGATGACTCGCGGCGGTCATGATCCCCAAAAGGTTTACGCCGCTTACAAGGCTGCCTCCGAGCACAAGGGACAACCCACCGTTATTTTGGCAAAGACCGTAAAGGGCTACGGCATGGGTGAATCCGGCGAAGGCCAGATGATCTCGCATCAGGCCAAGAAAATGAACGAGGAGGCCCTTCGACAGTTTCGCGATCGCTTCCAGATTCCAGTTTCTGACGAACAGCTAAAGGACGTGCCCTTCGTGCGCTTCCCTGAGGGCTCGGCTGAAATGAAATACCTGGTCGAGCACCGCGCCGCGCTCGGTGGATTCCTCCCGACCCGGCGCCGCAAATCCGAGCCACTTGAAATTCCGCCTCTATCCGCCTTCAGCGCCCAGCTGAAGGCTACCGGAGGGCGTGAAATTTCGACCACGATGGCGTTTGTGCGCATTTTGACGACGCTATTGCGGGACAAGGCGATCGGCAAACGCATCGTTCCGATCGTGCCTGATGAGAGCCGCACCTTCGGCATGGAGGGAATGTTCCGTCAGTTCGGGATATTCTCGCAGGTGGGGCAGCTCTATCGACCGCAGGATGCCGACGAACTCATGTTCTACCGCGAGGACAAGACCGGTCAGATTCTCCAGGAGGGCATTAACGAACCGGGGGCCATGGCGTCGTGGATCGCGGCAGCAACCTCGTACTCGACATCGAACACCCCGATGGTCCCCTTCTACATCTACTACTCTATGTTCGGGTTTCAGCGCATCGGCGATCTTGCCTGGGCGGCGGGCGACATGCGAGCGCGAGGATTTTTGATCGGCGGCACCTCTGGCCGCACGACGCTCAACGGCGAAGGGCTGCAGCACGAAGACGGCCACAGCCATATTATCGCGTCGACCATTCCGAACTGCGTTTGCTACGACCCCACCTATTCCTATGAGGTGGCGGTCATTGTGCAGGACGGCCTACGCCGCATGTACGGCGAGAACGAAGACGTCTTCTACTACATCACGACGCTGAACGAGAATTACCCGCACGGCGACATGCCCGAAGGCGCCGAGGACGGCATCCGCAAGGGTATGTACAAGCTGAGGTCTTTGGAAGCAAAGAAGAAGGCCGTTCGTGTGCAGTTGCTGGGCGCGGGCTCAATTCTGCGCGAAGTCGAGGCCGCCGCCGCCCTGCTGGCGAACGATTTCGGCGTCGCATCCGACATCTGGAGCGTCACGAGCTTCATGGAGTTGCGCCGGGACGGTCTCGACGCCGACCGCTGGAACATGCTGCATCCGACTGCGGCGCCAAAACGCTCCTATGTCGAGACATGCCTCGAAAAACCTGGCGGTCCGGTCATTGCGGCAACCGACTACATGAAGCTGCTCGCCGACCAGATTCGCCCCTTCGTTCCAAGCCGCTACCGCGTCTTGGGCACCGATGGTTTTGGCCGTTCCGACTACAGGCGAAAGTTGCGCAACTTCTTCGAAGTCGACCGATTCCATGTCGTCGTGGCTGCGCTGAAGGCGCTAGCCGACGAAGGAACGGTGCCGGCCACGCTCGTTGCCGACGCCCTCCACAAATACGAAATCAATCCCGACAAGCCGAGCCCCGCTCTGGTCTGAGATCAGGAACGCCCGCCCTGTCGATCCGAATATTGCCGCTGCTTAACGCCGCGCAGAGTCCAAGGAGGTTGTTTTGACCAACATTATCGATGTGAAAGTGCCAGATATCGGTGATTTCAAGGACGTGCCAATCATCGAAATCTCGGTGAAGCCGGGCGACATCGTCAAGCTGGACGATCCGTTAATCACCTTGGAGTCCGACAAGGCCTCAATGGAGGTCCCGTCTCCATCGGCTGGCACGGTCAAGGAAATTTTGGTGAAGGTCGGCGACCGCGTCGGGAAAGACTTTCTCTTTGCTCGACTGGAAGGCGGCGAAGAGGCGTCACCGGCGCAGGCAGCACCTACAGTGATGCAGCAGCAGGAAGAACCTCCGTCAAAGAGTCCGGGACCGTCGACCGCAGCTCCAAAGACCGCCGGTTCGGACTTTTCCGGCGCACATGCTAGTCCGGGCGTTCGTCGTATGGCGCGTGAGCTTGATATCGATTTGGCCACGATCAAGGGGACAGGAGAAAAAGGACGCATCACGAAGGAAGATCTCAAAGCCTCGCTCGGCGGCGCCAAGGGCTCATCTGCTGGCGCGCCATCAGGTGGCACGGGAATTCCTGAAATTCCCGCGGTCGACTTTTCGAAGTTCGGGCCGGTCGAGATCAAACCAATGGTGCGGATCAAGCGCATCTCCGGACCGTACCTCCATCGCGCCTGGCTCAACATTCCGCATGTCACTCATAACGACGAGGCGGATATTTCCGAGATCGAAAAATACCGCAAGGAACTCGACGACGCCGGCAAGGCCGACAAGAAGAAGCCCTACCGAGTCTCGCTGCTTCCTTTCCTGATGAAAGCGTCTGTCAATGCGCTCAAGGCGTTTCCGGACTTCAATACATCGCTCACGCCGGAGAAGGACGCTCTTGTCTACAAGAAATTCTATAACATTGGCATCGCCGTCGACACCCCGGAAGGCCTGGTGGTCCCGGTGGTAAAGGATGTCGATCGCAAGGGTGTCATCGAGATTAGCCGCGAACTCGGAGAGATCTCGGCCAAGGCACGCGACGGCAAGTTGACCCCATCCGAAATGCAGGGAGCGACATTCACGATTTCCTCGCTCGGCGGCATCGGCGGCTCGGCGTTTACTCCAATCGTTAATGCGCCCGAGGTGGCGATCCTGGGCGTTGTGCGCTCCAAGATGGCGCCAGTATGGAATGGCGAAGCCTTTGTGCCGCGTCTGATGCTGCCGCTTTGCCTTTCCTACGATCATCGCGTGATCGATGGCGCCGCTGCGGCGAGGTTCGCTCGGCACCTTGCCGCGGTTATCGAAGATGTGCGGCGGCTCGTCCTCTGACGGACACGAACGGGAAAGAGACGATGACAGATACAATCAAGGTTCCCGATATCGGTGATTTCAAAGATGTGCCGGTAATCGAGGTGTACGTGAAACCGGGTCAGCCGATCGAGGCGGAAGAGACGCTTATCACGCTGGAATCCGACAAAGCGGCAATGGATGTTCCCGCGCCCTCGGCCGGAGTCATCGGCGAGGTCAGGATCAAGGTCGGTGACCGGGTGAGTGCGGGCTCGGTAATCGCGACATTTGTCGGTGCGGATTCAGGGAAGGCAGCGCCCCCGCCTGCAACTTCTCCCTCTTCCCCAAAGGGCGATCTTCACGCCGAGGTGCTCGTGATCGGCGCAGGTCCAGGTGGCTATTCAGCTGCGTTCCGTGCGGCCGATCTCGGCAAGAAGGTCGTGCTCGTCGACAAGGGCGCTACCCTGGGAGGGGTTTGCCTCAACGTCGGTTGCATCCCGTCAAAAGCGTTGTTGCACGTAGCCAAGGTGATCGACGAAACGCAGGAAATGACCGACCATGGAATTGGATTCCGCGCTCCCTCCCTGGACATCGACAAGCTTCGCGGCTGGAAGGACGGCATCATCAAGAGGCTGACGGGCGGGCTCACGGCCTTGGCCAAGCAGCGCAGGGTAACTGTTGTAACCGGCTTCGGCACATTTATTTCGCCGAAATCAGTGCTCGTGAAGACTGCCGACGGGGAAAAGACGGTATCGTTTGATCAAGCAATCATTGCCTGTGGATCCGAACCGATCATGTTGCCCTTCATTCCCCACGACGATCCGCGGGTCATTGACTCAACGGGCGCCCTGGAACTTAACGGCCTACCCGAGCGGCTTCTTGTAGTTGGTGGAGGAATTATCGGACTTGAAATGGCGACGGTCTATCACTCGCTCGGCGTCAAGGTTTCAATCGTTGAACTGATGGACCAGATCATTCCGGGCGCTGACAAGGATATTGTTACGCCATTGATGAAGCGGATCAACAAACGTTACGAAAATATAATGCTGAAAACAAAAGTCACCGCAGTCTCCGCCGAAACAGGCGGCCTCCGCGTGACGTTCGAAGGTCCGAACGGGATCTCGAACGATCTATTCGATCGTTTGCTCGTCGCTGTCGGCCGTCGCCCCAGCGGCAAGATGGTTGGTGCGTCCGCCGCGGGCGTTGCCGTCGATGAACAGGGCTTCATTGCTGTTGACAAGCAGATGCGCACAAACGTCCCGCATATCTTTGCCATTGGAGATGTGGTCGGCCAACCGATGCTCGCCCATAAAGCGGTACACGAGGCGAAGGTTGCAGCCGAAGTGGCCGCCGGTAAAAACAGCGTTTTCGACGCGAAAGTCATTCCGTCGGTTGCCTACACTGATCCGGAGGTGGCCTGGGTCGGCCTGACCGAAATCGAAGCCAAGGCCAACGGTGTCAAATACGGCAAGGGAGTCTTTCCATGGGCGGCGAGCGGACGGTCGCTCTCGCTGGGACGTGATGAGGGCATCACCAAAATCCTGTTCGACGAAGAACACGAGCGGATTATCGGATGCGGCATCGTCGGACCGTCGGCAGGAGACCTCATCGCCGAAGCGGCGCTCGCGATCGAAATGGGCGCCGATGCTGCCGACATCGGTCTAACGATCCATCCCCATCCGACGCTTTCCGAAACGATCGGCATGGCTGCCGAAGCGTTCGAAGGAACGATCACCGATTTGTACATGCCAAAGAAGAAATAGGGAGGTGAGCCCGGCGGCATCCGCCCCGCGGATCAGCAGCAGATGCTAGTATGGCACCTTGAGCTTCGACTCGCGCGAGCGGGTCTGAAGTGCCGCAAGTGGTTACGGTGCACAGAGGCGACCAGATTAGGAAGGTGGCGTCAGCTCGATTATCACGCGATCCCTCGTAATCCGGTTGCGACCTGTCGAATTCAGGCGCCGCTGCAAATAGTGAAGGATTTCGTATAGAAATGCGGAAGCTGGTGTCTGGTCTAACTCGGTCTCGGCAGATGTGCTAGTGCCGACCGTCTGACGTGCCACTCAGCTTGTCTTGTCGCCGCTCGCGCCCGAGTGTGTTGGATCCGAATGCTGTGATGCAGCGAAGCTCTGTTCCATCGTTTTTTCACGAAACCAGAAGCGGATACGAAAATCCCTCGTCTGTCTAATTCGCTCGCTACGAACCGTCACGTCCTTGTCGATTGCCGCTGCCTCTGTTCTGAGCCGCCGGAGTGTTTCCATCTGGTTCGGACCAGCCTTCAAAATTTGTTTCATCATTCAAACGTTCTCACAGATTTGGGCACACCCTCCGTTGGGAGATACGAACAGGTTCGCTCAATAATTCTCTCGTGCACCAGACATCTACTGGTCCTACCTGATGCGGGCAGTCAATAATACACCAATGAGGGGGAGGGGACTATGACGTAGGCGGGCCGCTAGGCGCGGTCGAAAGCCTTCGGCGCCTAGCTTAGAGGCGCGAGATCTTAGAATGGCTAACATTATACGTCCGTGCGATATTGGTCAGGACCTCTGCCGCCTCTGCTCGACGACAGGAAGTAATCCCATGGGCGTTGCTAATAAGCCGGGCTTGGAATTTTGCAGCGCAACGTCAGGCCACGCGGAGGCGCAAGGGCAAAGTGCAAGAACCCTATGTCAATTATCTCGCCGAGGTCACTGAGCTTGTATGAGACTCGGAAACCGTTCTCTTCGAAGGGCGCGTTCTCGTGAACGACAGAAGATATGAAACGGCAGTCCACGAAGCCGGGCATGCTGTGATTGCTAGGGTGCTTGGCATTCCAGCTGGGGAAGTGACGATACGGCCGACCCAGGATCACTCGCTCGGTCATTCTGTTTTTGCCGATCCCCGGTTTGATTGGAGACGCGGCGACGGTTTCGAAAGCAAGGGCTGCGAACGAGTTTGCAGTCGCACTTTTTGCGGGGGCCGAAGCGGAGCGTATCTTATTGGAAAGCCAAGTTGTCGGCGGTGGAGTAGACCAAGAGTGCGCTACAGCCTGCCTCGCTTGGGCTGGGGCTGTTCGGAGCGCATCATTCGTTGGTGACGAACATTTTGATCGTCACGAGGCCAACTTGCGCAAGAAATCTGTCGAGCTCGTTCTCAAATATCGCCCCCAAATCGAGCTTTTAGAGCATGTTGTTTTTTACAGGAATCGGGGATTCCCAGTAGGGGGAATTTCTGATTCAGACTCCATGCTGGGAACGGGGGCCAGCATGGATGACAAGACCCTATTCGGAAGACATTCGCGAATGTGCTCTGGCGCGGCCGCGCGGAAACGCATCGGGCTCGAAGTCGGAATGACTGCTTTGGCACAAAACTGACGTAACCGCCGCGCCGAGGAATGTCCGTTGTTGAGGGAAGAGCAGCCATCGAACGCTCGCGGCTTGAGGTCTGTTTTTGACCCAGACTGTGTGAAAACTCGCGCGAGCCAAGAACGCGCAGAATTGTTTTCTCAATAAGCGTCTTGCGACAGAAGTACCGATGCAATTCGTTTGCGCATCGATGAAATTGAGACAGATATTCTACACGCAAGTTGAACTACGGACTTTTCACACAGTCTGGACCCACAGCGGACTTCCCTTGACAGAAGACGGCAGGGGTTCCTAAAGGGCGAAAGTCTCATTCAGGCGCGATGGACGCGCGGCCGGCATAGGTTTTGGATTGACACTTAGCCCGGCGTTGCGCCAAAATTTCCGGTAGGTTGATACACCCGCCGCCTGCGCCCTTCGGGGATGGTGAACGTATCAAATACGATCCACCCCTCGCCATTGGCGAACGGGTCGGCAAGGCAGGCCCCGATCTTTTCCGTTCGCCGATGAAGAGGTGTTCTCATGCGCGATTTCCGCGATGCGAAAGCCATGGCACATACCTTGCGCGATGCCTTAAAGGCGAAAGCGATCGAAACCACCCACAGTGAGTGCTTGGAGTTGATCGCAAAGTCGTTCGGCCACGACAATTGGAATATCCTGTCCGCCAAGATTGAGGCGGCTCAATCTCGCACTCCCGATGGAGGCGCGCTTGCGTTCGCCGGGATCGTCCCTAAGCCAAATCACACTCTCTATTGCTCGTTCTGCGGCAAGTCGCAGCACGAGGTGCGCGAGCTCGTCGCAGGGCCAACAGTTTTCATCTGCGATGAGTGCGTCGCGCTATGCAACGACATCGTTGAAAATGAGGAAATCCTGCGGTTGTTCGCAGTGGACAGCGAGGAAGAAAATCAATCCCACCCCACCGGGTCTGAGTATCAGCCGTCCACCGAACAACTCATATCTGACGTAGAACGCGCCAAGAGGCACGTTGGGCGTTGGCGCCTTGCGCTGGAGCAAATCAAGCGAAAGCTTTCAATGCGAGACGGCGAAGTGCTGATGGCGGGCGACGTTCTGGCCTCGCCGAGTTTTGCCTACCTTAAGAACAAGTCAAGCGATGACCTTCTTGCTCTTGCGCTGCAACATGAACGCGCACTGAAGCGATATGAAGATGCGCAGTTCATCGTGGCGATCGTCCCTGGCGAACGCGGGCAGTGAATTCGTAGAACGAACATCCCGAGCGAATCGACGACTGCTGTCTGTCTCGCGCTCGGGACAACTGTGCGGATCAACAAAATGTCGGAAGTTGGCACGAAACGGACCTCCCGCGATGTCCGCAGTTTGGTCGCTATCGGGGGGTAACGCAGACATCCCGTTTCGATGGCGTCAGGACCGTTTTTGACCCGAAGGCGACATCAGGAAATTCGCTTCAGCGAACAATGGTGCTATAAACTGGCCCCCTTAAGGGCTGTTGAGCGAAAGGGGACGGGGTTTGCTGTGGAGCGGAAAAACGAGTTAGCATTCAATGAGACGGCCTTAGGTGCGGAGCGCTTGGCCAATCTGCTGACATTGTCCTACGAACCGATGCTCGCGTGGCGACTAGACGGGCCGATCGAATTCTGGAACGCTGGGGCCGAGCAGCTTTACGGTTTTACGCGGGACGAAGCGGTGGGGCGTAGTAGCCACGCGCTACTACAGACAACATTTCCGATCGATTTTGCTGAGTTGCGCTCGCAACTCCGGAATGGGCAGTCTTGGTTGGGCGAGCTGCGACACATCCGCAAAGATGGTGGCGAAGTCGTCGTCGAGAGCCGTATGCAGTTGTTCGGTGACGGCACCGTGCTAGAAGCCAATCGCGACATCACTGAACGCAGAAAAATCGAAGTCGCGCTCCGCGAAAGCGAGCAACGGTTGCGCTGGCTGGCCTCCATAGTCGAGTTGAGCAACGACGCGATTGTGAGCAAGAATCTCGATGGCATTATCACAAGCTGGAATAGAGCGGCTGAGTACGTCTTCGGCTACTCGACCCGCGAGGCGATCGGTCAGCCCATTACACTTGTGATCCCTGAGGACCGCCAAAGCGAAGAACGTGATATTTTGACGCGCATCAGACGAGGTGAGCGCGTCGACCATTTTGAGACTATTCGGCAACATAAGAATGGCAGCTTAATCGACGTTTCACTGACCATTTCTCCTGTCAAAGATGCCAACGGCAAAATCGTTGGCGCATCAAAGACCGCGAGAGATATTACGGAGCAGAAACGAAATCAGGAGCAGATTGGCGTTCTGGCTCGCGAGGCGGAGCACCGAAGCAAAAACATCCTCTCGAACGTACAGGCAATCGTTAATCTTTCTCAGTCGGATACTCCCGAGGGCCTAAAGCGCGCGATCAGCGGACGCATCCAAGCGATGTCAAATGTTCACTCGCTGTTTGTCCAAGCGCGATGGATAGGTGCCGAAGTCTCAGCAATCGCGAAGCAGGAACTCGCCCCTTATCTCGATGAGCACGAGGCGCGGGTACGGATAGAGGGTCTGGAAACCGTGTTAGAACCCACCGCCGCGCAGGCGGTTGCTGTGGTCTTGCATGAGTTAGCAACCAATGCTGCCAAGTATGGAGCGCTGTCTCACGCGAAAGGCCAGATAAGATTGACTTGGTCGCGCAGCGAGGATGGACAACTGGCCCTCCGCTGGACCGAATTGGGCGGGCCGAGGGTTCATGCGCCCGAACGCGAGGGCTTTGGTAGTCGCCTCATCGAAGGAACGATCAGCCAACTAGGTGGCAAAGCGCGCTTTGACTGGCGCTCGGAAGGGCTTGTTTGCGAAATCGCCCTGCAGGCGTGAAATCCCGTCGAGCTGTGCCTACCGCGAGAGGAATCATTAGGGCATTGCTACACTTCCGCTCGTGGCAGGCACTTTTCGGACCTGACAGGTCCGGCTGACCATGTCCGGTCTTGAGAGCGAAGCGGACTTCCCGGCTGCGCGCCCGGACTTCTGAGTTTGACCCAAATTACCGGACCTACCGCGATATACTGCCCGATCATGTCAGCCGGCAGACTGATCTTCATGATGGCTGAGCTGCATTGCAAGCTCGCGAACATGAGTCATTCCATTAACGTTCGTGTTACTCGTGTGTTAGCCTCAGCCAATTGGAGGTTTCCGGGGGAGCAACCGAGATGCCGGAAGATCGAGTGGACCGCAGGCTAGCGGCTATTTTGGCAGCCGACATCGCTGGCTATAGCCGGCTGATGGGGACCGACGAAGAAGGCACGCTGCGCCAGCTCAAGGCCGACCGCAAAGAAATCGTCGATCCCAAGATCACCGAGCATCGTGGCAGGATCGTCAAAACGACCGGCGACGGAATGCTCGTGGAATTCGTGAGCGTAGTTGACGCAGTCCGTTGTGCGGTGGATATCCAACGCGCCATGGCCGAACGCAACGTCGGGATCCCGGCAGACTTACGGATCGAATTCCGCATCGGCATCAATGTCGGCGACATTATTTTCGACGGTGATGACATTTTCGGAGACGGCGTCAATGTGGCGGCGCGGCTCGAGGCCCTAGCCGATGCTGGCGGTATCATGGTTTCGAGCGTTGTGCACGATCAAGTGCGCGACAAGCTCAGCTTTGGCTTTGAGAGTCTCGGAGAGCAGACCGTCAAAAACATTACGCGCCCGGTCGGCGTTCACCGTATCCATTTGGCCGAACAAGTTACTGCAGACAAGTCGACTACGGCCGTCGGCAGGGTAGAGCGCATGGCTTCCGATCGTCCGTCTATCGCCGTGCTTCCGTTCGTCAATATGAGCGGCGATACCGAGCAAGAGTATTTCGCCGATGGGATCACCGAAGACATCATTACAGCCTTGTCGAAGCTGCGTTGGCTGTTCGTTATCGCGCGCAATTCATCGTTCGTCTATAAAGGAAAGGCAGTCGACATAAAGCGCGTCGCGCGCGACCTCGGCGTTCGCTACGTGCTCGAAGGAAGTGTTCGCAAGGGTGGTAGCCGCGTGAGGGTCACCGCACAGCTAATCGATGCGTCAACAGGGAATCACATTTGGGCGGAACGCTACGATGGGGACCTGAGCGACATTTTCGATTTGCAAGACCAATTGACTACCCGCGTCGTCGGCGCGATCGCGCCGAAGCTGGAACAGGTCGAGATAGAACGCGCCGCTCGCAAACCGACCGAAAGTCTCGATGCATATGATCATTTTCTGCGCGGCATGGCCAGCCTTCATCAGTGGTCCAGGGAATCCAGCGATGAGGCACGGAGGCTTTTCTACCGAGCAATTGATTTGGATGCCGGGTTTGCGTCGGCTTACGGAATGGCAGCGTGGTCCTTCGTCGTGTCAAAGGGGAATGACGCCATGGGTGACCGTGCCCGAGAGATTGCCGAAGCGGAAGGGCTCGCACGGCGGGCGGTGAAACTGGGCGCTGACGATGCGGCCGCGCTGGCGGGAGCAGGTTATGCGCTCGTCTTTGTCGCGCACGATCTCGATGACGGGCCAGCCATTCTCGATCGAGCCCTCGCGCTCAGTCCCAATTTGGCGGGGGCTTTGATCAGCAGTGGATGGACAAAAGCCTTCCTCGGGGAGCCGGATCTGGCCATTAAGCATATCAGCGATGCGATGCGCATGAGCCCCCTCGATCCGATGAGTTACCGGACGAAGGGCGCCCTTGCCTTCGCTCATTTCGTTGCCGGTCGATATGACGATTCATCAATTTGGGCCGAAAGGGCGCTCCAGGAGAAGTCAAATTATCTGCCCGCGCTACGAGATCTGGCGGCATCCAAGGCGCTCGCGGGTCAGGATAGTGGATCAAAGGCAGCCATGACACGCTTGCGTGAACTCGCCCCAGCGATGCGAGTTTCGAGCGTTAAGCAATGGCTGCCATTTCGCCGGCCCGACGATTTGGCAAGGCTTGAGGAGGGCTTGCGCAAGGCTGGCTTGCCCGACTAGCAGTCACCCTGAATTTTACATCGGGCTGTTTTGAAGTCCGGTTATGGCGTGCGCCGTGCAAAGGCGGCGCTTTCCAGTGGGTGCAAACCCCACCCGACAACCGCTCCAGCCGGAAGCAATCGGAGCAGTCATGGAGGTAACGAAGTGGCTGGAAGCCTTCGATTAGCGTGTC
>Ga0210408_10001292_pt1 | contig 26776 bp, 25 predicted proteins | sample IncBWH4MmetaG_FD_155471 | JGI IMG/M metagenome (GOLD analysis project Ga0210408, IMG submission 155471) | Forest soil microbial communities from Barre Woods Harvard Forest LTER site, Petersham, Massachusetts, United States - Inc-BW-H-4-M | ecosystem: Environmental > Terrestrial > Soil >...
AACAACAAGCGCGAGCCGCACGCTGCCCGCCGATGGAACAGGAAGACTGAAGGAAGCGCGTCCGGCTTCGATGCTGAGCGGAAGACCGGCCTCGAGTGTGACGGCGAAGTCGGCTGGTCCCGTGAGCACAGCAGTGTGCGTTCCATTCTCCAATTCGAGAGGCAAGCTCTTCCCTTCCTGTCGGGCATCGAGAATCGCCATTCCGGTGGTCAACGGAATCTTGGTGGCGCCCTTATGAAGGATTTCTCCCTGCAATTGCACGGTGCCTTGGACCGATTCGCTGGTAGCGCTGAATTTCAAGTCGGCGCGCTTGATGGTGAAAGGAACCGGCGGCGCGTCCGGTTTCCCTGTGGGCTTGCTGGCGAGTTCGACGAGCCGATTGTATTCGTCTAATGGAAGTGTGACGTTGCCCGCCGCCGGCACTGGCGGAAGCGCGACATCGTCCGCCGCCACTGCGAAACCAGGGAGAACCAACATCCATGCCAACAGTACTGAAAATATCTTTCTCATTTGCCACCCGCCTTTGCCTTTTTCTCGTGCTGATACGTTAGTCCCGCTGAGGGAGCCTGATTTTCGCCGGTCAGTTCGGAGACCAAATAGAGCGAAGGACCAAACGCTGGGAAAGAAACGCGAATGGGAAGAATTCCGGCGCGCTTCCTTGCCAACGAGTCCGCCTTGAATTTATCGAGAAGGGCCTCCGTTGCTGCCTGCGAACGTTTTCGTTTGGCTTCGTCCTTGGCATCCAGGTCGGAAGAAGACGTTCCCGGAGGAGCAGGTGGGAGTCCCGTTATTCCTGGGGTCATCGAAGCGATGACGCCCCCGCGTGCACCACCAGCTACACCCGCGCCGACTCCGAATACCGAACTCTGTGGATTGAGCGCGGACGAGATCGGATTTTCATAAGGTTCCATCCGAAACGCGCCGGACTCCGCCGTCACTTTAAAGAGCGGTGGATGATAAACAAGGAGTCCCGTGCGAGAGACAGGCAGATCAAGAGCAGGCAGCGCCAACTTGAACTGGCCTTTGTCATTCCACGCAGTGCCGCGGCTCAGATAGACCACCTCAACCGCAAACTCAGGCGCTTCTTCGCCAGCACGCGCCTTGTCGAGCGGCAGCAGCAAGCTGCCATCCGGCGACTGCCCCGGGCGCACTGCTTTGCCCGCCAGCGACGCGCTCCAAAGCGTGGCGCCGGGCGGCAAAGTAATCTTCAGGAAGTTGCGTTGGTTGTTTCGAACCGCGTAGCGCGCCTGAACCAGCGTTTTCCCTTCGCTGCTGATCAGAACCTGGTAGCGAGCCTCGGAAACATTGGCGAGCAGAACAGCTTGAGGCGTGTAACGTGCCACATTCAAGCTGAGCGCGCGCGCCAATTTCCCATCCCCGGCTCGAAAACGAAACGCCACCAGCGAAGGAGACTGCCGACTAGAAACCATGTCGCCGAGGTCCGTCGCGTCCGCGCTTTCGAGCCCTTCGGATTTGAGGTCCTTGATTTCCCCTGCCCCGAGAACTTCCACCGCGACGCCGCCGGTTTCGCGCTCCGTATTGAGCAGACGAAGGAGAGGAATATCAATTTCCCCTTCGCGAGGGCTGCGCGTTTCTCCGGTCACGACGAATCGCGCGTTTTGCTCCACCGGTTCGAGAAAGGTCACGGAGAGTTCGCTGCCCTTCACTTCCCAATCGGCCACCATGGCGCCGAGAACTTGATTGATGGTCACGCGATCGGGGATTTGAATGGTTGCCACGCGCGCCGCGCCTTGAGTCACTTCCAGGTTCACTTCGGCGTTGATGGAAGTCGAGTCTTCGCCAAGCCCCAGAAGCTGCGTCAGGGACCCACGCATACGCAAAGGCTGCGTGGCGCGATGATCTTCGGTCTTCCGTCGCCAGGCGAAGGTGAGCGCTTCGTTTCCGCGCCCGTAAGCGATCCACTTGCTTTCCGCAGCGGATTCTGATTTCTCAGCAAGCAGGCCGCCGGTCAGCCGGACGTCCACACGCTGGCGTGGAAGCTGCACGGAAGCGCGGGTAACGCCGGAAGCGGTCGACGGCAAAGCAATGCTTTCTTCACCAGCCGCAGACGCCACGGGAATGGCGATATCAAGCAGCAAGACCGCGCGGCCGGAATGGGAAAGAAGCGCCGAGAGCTGGCCGCTCGCTTTGCCGCCAGCGCCGGGAATCAGCGAAACCAGTTTGCCGTCCAGCCGCGCCTCCCGAACCAACAAACCCGCCGGCACGGGAACGCGCACCCAGCCATCCTTCAAAACATCGACCGTCAGGCTGGCGCGACCGGAAGCGAGGTCCCCATCGATACGCAGTTCGTAATCAACGCGAGTGAGCGTGGCGTCCACGGGAGGCGGCTCCGGGTCGCGTTCGATGGGATAGGCCCGAGCGTGAAGGGTGCGGTATTCCTCGACAGGCAGAACGACCCAGCCGGGCGAGTGGGCACCGGTCTGACCGAGCACGCTGGACGGTGAAAGGGATAGCAGGGCCAGGAAGACAGCACAAAACGGCGCCGGCGTGTGCCTTTTTTTCGGGGGGAAATGTCGTGAAATGCGAACGAACATAGAAGTAGCCTCCTTATCTTCAAGATGCACCAGCGAGTGATTTATTTGTGCGACCCAGGGACGGAGCGTGCTATTGAGTGGATAGGATGGCGCGCTGCGTGAAGAAGGTTGTTCCATAAAATAATTCCTACGCGAAAAAGTCGAGCGAGTCCGGCATACGACTGCCAGTACTCCATTGTTAGAACGGCGAAGGAACATTTTCTTGCAAGGCTTAGGCAGGGATTTCTGCGAAGTCAAGCGCCCTTCCAGACGCTTCGCGGTGGTAGCCACTCACCTTGGGCTCCATTCAGGTTTGCACTTCCACTGGTGGCACGCAGGCTCTGCCCTCAGTGTGGATTCCCAACGCCCCGATTTTCAGTACACCGACCACGTACCCAGAGTGGCGAGTTCGAGCAAGTGGCGGTCGGGGTCCCGAGAGTAGAGGCTCCAGCCGCCCGATTCCCACGGACGTTTCTCTTCCACGGCGATCCCTCGCTGCTGGAGCCACGACTCGCATCTGGGCAATTCGGCGGGTGGAATTGCGAACGCGAGGTGCAGTTCGCCATCCCCCTCGTGAGGCGATGTCATTGCGCGCGAAGCGTCCTTGCTGCATCAACCCCGCGAAGGGCGGATTTGGGCAGGCTAACGGTGTAAGGACAATCGAGCCATCGGGACTTATGGAGCGGGCGATGGGAATCGAACCCACGTCCGAAGCTTGGGAAGCTTCTATACTGCCATTGTACGACGCCCGCTCTGCTCTCTAGCTTGTTGATTATACATAACCAAGCGACTGCTCGTACAGACCGCCCGTTTTCCATATTTTCCAATTCTCTGCTGGAAAAGCCCGCCCGCACTTCTTGGCGTCGAATTCCTCCGGTATAGCCCCTACTTCGGAGGCATCACCGTTTACTCTTGCTCCCGAAACACCTGCCCGTAGGTCTTGCCATAGGGATAAAAGCGATTGTGTTCACCACGTTCCCAAGCGGCTTTCAACTCCGGCCTAGTGATGTCCCAGTCCGGACGGCATTTCTTTAACACAGCACGCAAGTCTTGCCGAAGCTCTTCGATGGTCGGCCGGCCAAAAAACCAGTAGCCGTTGTAGATCTTGAATATAACGAGACCAGGTTCGAGGGCGATGACATGGGGGATCATCGGATTGTGCTCGGGGTCCGTGTACTCGGCGATGTCGAGATCCTTCTGAACCTTTCGTCCCGGATCGGATAAAAATGTCCAATGAGCGCCCACGCCGGTGCGGTACTCATTCGTCAGAAGCATGTTGTCGGTACTGATGGTGACTAGCCGGCAGTAACCGACTTCCATCTCGTGGTGAAGTTGGACCAGACCCTCGGCCTGGCGGCGATCCTTTGGGCAGAATCCTCCCCGGCTAAGCACAACGATCATAGGATCTGGGCCCTGTAGATCCGAAAGCTTGCGACGTTTGCCCGTGTGATCCGTCAGCTCATAATCGGGAAATGTTGCGCCAGCTACAATGTCAGCTCTCATGCGGTTCAACCTCCTGGTAGAAACTGCAATGTATCAGCTTTTTGTCCGCCAGTCGCTTAGGTCGCGAACAACCCAATATGGCCGCCACTTCCGATGGGCGGGTGTATATTGCTTGCAGCGGTGTGAACAAGGCGGGCGTGGTGGAACGCGCCCCCTGAGTGCCCTTCCCTGCTGCATTGACTCTCGTGCCGTGGAGGATGCCATGAACGCAACGGCTGTAAAACCCAAGGAACAACTCTGTCAGGCAGTCTCGCGCGTGGATGAACCCTGCGACCACAGCGCCCAGCAGTATTGCGAGCGCTGCGGCCAATGGTATTGCCGGGCTCATTTTCCTGACCCGGACTGGCATCCTTGCGCACCAGAACAAGGCGTGGGCTAGTGCGCACGTGAATTCCCACCGAAATGGGCATTAACAATTGCACAGCAGCCGCTACGCGAATTCTTGACGCCGGCGTTCCCCTCCGTTAGCGTCAGAAGATGCGGAGTGCCGCCACCCTCCGCCCGCGCGCCACGCGCAAACCATTCCCAGGCGAGAGAATCCATTGGCCAACGCGATCATCACACTCACAACCGATTACGGCACCAACGACCATCTTGCCGGAACGCTGAAGGGCGTAATCCTGAAGATCAATCCCGACGTAACCATCGTGGATATCACCCACAACGTCACACCCTTCGACCTGCTCGACGGAGCCCTGGCCATCGGCTCCGCCTATTCCTACTTTCCGCCGAAAACCATCCACGTTGTCGTTGTCGATCCCGGTGTCGGCACCGAGCGCCGCCCTCTCCTTGTCAGCGCCCAGAATCAGTATTTTATTGCCCCTGACAACGGCGTGCTCTCCGTCATCTACGAACGCGAGCAGGAAACTCTCGTCGTGCGCCACGCCAACGTCGAACATTACTATCTCCATCCCGTCAGCAAAACCTTTCATGGCCGGGACATTTTCGCTTCCGTGGCTTCCTGGCTTTCCAAAGGCTGGCAAACTCCCAGCATGGGAGACGAAATCACCGACTATAAAAAGTTTTCGATTCCTCGCCCAAAGGAATCGGACGGCGCCATGAAGGGTGTGATCCTGCGCGCCGACGCGTTCGGCAATTTGATCACCAATTTTCGCTCGGAAGATTTGCCGGAATCGGCTTTCAACGGGGGTGCGATCAATCTTCAAGTGGGAACCCACCAGGTGGCGCGGCTGGTCGATACCTACGCAATCGGCAGCAACGGCGAAGCTATCGCTTATGTGGGCTCAAGTGGATATATTGAAATTGGCGTGAACAAAGGGAGCGCGGCGCGCACTTTGAATCTAGGCCGCGGCACTCCGGTCATCCTCACTAAGTAGCCCTTGGGCTTTCCCAGTACGTTCCTACCACATTGATTTGCGCCCAGCGACAAGAAAGAAAGCGGCTGACCGAGATTCGCGGAGCGAGGGTCGGCCCGCCACCCGCCAAGTATGTGCCACGAGGAGGTGAAATCCTCGAGCCTTGGGGGTATTATCTAGCGTATTCGGCCGTCAAGTCAGGTTATGGCAATGACCACACTATTTACATGGCTGTGGGGCCTCTCGATCATTGCGGTGGTAGTGGTTTTCGTGTCGATTCCTGTGATTCGGATGGTCTGGAGGCGCTTCATCCCGCTCGGATTCTCTGTCGCGGACATATTTGATATGTCCGCTCAACTTTCAACGTCCGCTAGCCAACTTCAAAAGGCTTATGACTGGACAATCAGTCAGTGGTCTAGTTTTGCCAATGCCGTACTGGCTGCTACGTTGGGCTTCATATCAACGTGTGTCGTTGAATTGTACAAAGAGTCTTTCAAGAAGCCGCATCTTTCAATTGCAATGGCTGCGGGCATCGGAGTCTCCCTCTGGCTGTACATAAGGTGTGAAATCAAAATCAATGAATTGAGAAACGAATTTATTTACCTTTACGAGTTGTTGCTTTGACCTTGTGAGTGGTAATCAAGCAATGACAATTGCTCTTCAGCTTCTGATATTCGGATACATCGTCGCCATGACCGTGGTCTTGGTGGCCAGTATTGCGGTTGAGCGCAAAAGAAAAAACTACGAAGAGAAAGATGCCAGTGACCTTGAGAAAAAGCTGAAGCAGTTTCGAGAAATGCGGTCGAACCTTAAACGAGTCAGCGATCTCAAATTTCTATTAGAGAGTCGATTCCCGATTAGTTTCTACGCCAAGCGCTTTCACCAAAGACATGAATTACGAGACATCTTGAGCACGGTAGCAGAAACCAAGGACAGGCTCGAGAAGACCGGGAATGAGAAGACCGAGGACAGTCGGGACGTTTTCTAAGATTCATATGACATGGCCGGTTTGGCTCGGGTTTATTCAGAGCCTCAGCCAGATGGAAACTTCCCTTCTCTCCCCATCTCCCCCAGCAGTAGATGTGTTCAGCAGACGGATACTGATCAATTGCGTCCATTCATTTGCGCTTGTCCAAACGAACACCACAGCTGCTGTCAAACGTGGAAAGGAAGATTAGTTGCTTCAATTCTTTCCGCGGCACACTACGATTTACAAAGGCATGGAATGCATCAGTGGTAAAAAACCACGTGACGCGATCGCCTTGCATGGCATCTGGAACAGGATGCGCTTCCGGGCTGGGTTCATCAGCCAGGGGGGACAAATTTATCACCAAAGTTTTGCTGGCATCTTTCCATACTCCCCCGGGCGAATCGAATTGTAGAACCGCCGATCCATACCGTTCCGTAACGGCATCCACCAATTCTTCCATCGAAACATTCTTATCGTACAACGCAATGATGCCGTTGGGGCATGGGTCATTCCCCAATCGTTCAATGGTCACACGCCATGGAGTAATGGCACCGGGTTTTGCTCCGACGGTGGACCACATCTGCGCGCACTCTCCGAAACGGCAATGAAGCAATTCCGGATTGGGCAGAACAACTCTGCTTTGTCCCGCGTGTTGAGAAGGCTCAGGATGAGAAGGCTGATGACACGCGATCTGCATTCCGTTCAGAAACACCACAATCACCACTAAAATGATGCTGCGTCTTTTCATTATTTCTCCGGCAATTTTCGGCCATTTCTTCAGAAGAAGATGACACATGAAGACTTTCCTAGGCAGCGGCTGGCGCCGGTTGCTTCCGCCTGTGCCAGTAACCCAATGCCGCGAACAGAAGGACCGCAGGCACGCCGGTCAGTCCGCAAGCGATAAAGAAAATGCCGTAGGCGTGAGTGAGGCCGTGCGTGGTGCTCAGGCTTTCGACCGCAGCACCGGAAAATCCTTTCAATATCTTTCCCAGCCAGGCATACGTAGAACTCAAGAGCGCATACTGCGTGGCGGTGTATCCCAGATTGGTGAGACTCGACATGTACGCAACAAGCGCAACGCCGGCAAAGCTCAGGCCGAAGTTGTCACCTGCCATGACGAGCGCGAAGAGAGGAATGCTCGTGCCCGCGAACGCGAGAGTCGCAAACGCGGCAGTCGCGGCTGCCTGCAAAATGCCGCCGATGACGAGCGCGCGCATGTAGCCGAGCTTCAGCGAGCAGAATCCGCCCGCTGCGATGCCTGCAAACGTAGCGATGAGTCCGATTGAGCCGCGCACCGCTCCGACCGTTTGCTTCGAAAGACCGATGTCATGGTAGTAGGGATTCGCCATCGGACCCATGATGAAGTCCGGCAACCGGTAGAGGCTGATTGCCGCTAACATCACAAGCGCGAGCCAGCCATGCGCCCGGAAGAAAGCGATGAACGGTCCCACAACAGCGTCGAAGAAACCGCGCCGCGTCCAAAGGGGCGTTTCGCGCTTTTTTTCATCCATCACCGCATCCGCGCGCTCCGGTTCCTTCGCAAACCAAGTCGCGATCATTCCAACGGCCATACATGCGCCGTAGATACCGTAGGACATCCGCCAGCCCACGGCCGCTGCCACGATGAGGATAAGGGAATCCGTAGTCAGGAGTGCCAGGCGGTAGCTGAACTGATAGGCAGATGCGAGGAGGCCTTGTTCTTCCCCGTCGTCTGCCGATTCAATTCGCCAGGCATCAACCACAATGTCTTGTGTTGATGAGGCAAACGCGACGATGAGCGCAAAAGCGCCAAGCCGGCCGAGCCCGGCTTTCGTGCCGGTTCCGCCCATGGCGAACAGCGCCAGCCCGACGACGATCTGCGAGAACATCATCCAGCCGCGCCGATGTCCAAGCCGTTTGAACAACGGCAAGTCGACGCGATCCATCAAGGGCGCCCACAGAAACTTCAGCGAATACGCAATGCCTACCCAGGAAAGAAACCCGATCGCCGTCAGGGAAGTGTGTTCATCGCGCAGCCAGAAGCCGAATGTATTGCCGACCAGATAAAAGGGAAGGCCTGAAGAAAACCCGAGCAACAACATCGAAAGCGTTTTGGGCCGCAGGTAATCGGCGAGCCGGTGCTTGTGCGGACTCACGCCTTCATTGTCCACCGGAGCCCCACGAAACTCAACGCGCTACATAGACACCTTTGCTGATTTGGCAACACGGAAAGATGGCGCGAGGATTAAGGGAGTTTGAATCCGGGAAGGCGCAAGGCTTTTTGGTCGAAGGTCAGGGTGAACGAACAGCCCGCCTTGGCGCCCAGAGCAGCGATGATGGCATCAGCGAACGAGTGCCCCTTCTTGAGTGCAATCATGGCGGTGAAAACCTGCTGCTCGTTTTCCACAACGAACGTGTCGGCCTGGAGTATTCGTTCGACGGCGGCGGCAATTTTATGGGTGGCGAGGTGATAAGCGCGGTCCAGTACCCAGACAGTTTCGACCATGGCAACAACGCTGATGAAGCCGGGGTTTTGTTCTGTTAGGCCGCGCTCGATGATTTCCGCCGCCTTTCGCGATTGAACCGGATCATCCTGGGCGAGGTAGCGTACGAGGACGTTGGTGTCCAGGCCAATCATTTGCGCGAAGAGCGCGGGGACGCATCGGCGGCGCCTTTCGCGACGGCTTTATTCATGTCCGCAATCGTGACCGGCCGCCGCCGGCGGGATTTGATTATGCCGCGCAAAGCGGAGGCTGGGAGCTTGGGAAGGAGGACCACGGTGCCATCGGGATGCAGGAAGAACTTGACGCGATCGCCCGGCTTGAGACGCAAATGTTTGCGAATCGCTTTCGGGATCGTTGCCTGGCCTTTCACCGTAATGGCGGATTCCATCGTGCCTCCATTACATATTTCTAAAAGTAATACCACGACCGGGATGCACCGTCAACGGCGGATTTGCAGGGCGGTCGCATTTAGGAGTCGCCGGGGGAGGGCTTTTGGCCTTTGGCCAGCTGGAGCATGACGTCAGCTGAGTTCGCAGGCGCGCCTTCCGTTTCGGGAGGACGGACGCGCTGGATTTTCACGCGGGCGACGCGCTTGCCGTCCATTTCGACAACGGCAAAACGATAATTGCCATAATCAAAACTTTCGCCGCCCTTGGGAATGAAACCCAATTGGTCCAGCACGAAACCGCCCACCGTCGCATACGCCGGATCCTCGGGCAAAGTGATGTTGTACTGCGCGTCCAGGTCGCGCACATTCAAGGCCGCGTCAAAAATTAGCGCCCCATCCGCCAGCGTCAGCGGTCGCTCCACAACATCGAACTCGTCGTGAATCTCTCCCACCATTTGCTCCAGGATGTCTTCCATGGTCGCCAGCCCCAGGATGCTGCCAAATTCGTCTACCACCATGGCCATGCCCACGTGCTTCGTGCGCAACTCCAGCAGCAGTTCGTTCGCGGATTTGGTCTCCGGAACGATGAGCACCTCTCGCAATACACGCCGCAAATCAAATGGTGGAGGCGGCAGGTTCTCTTCCAGGCGTCGCTCGCGGTCCAGCAGGATCCAAATCATGTCCTTGATGTGCACAAAGCCTAGAATGTGGTCCGCCGTGCCGCGATATACTGGGATCCGCGAGCGCTGCGTGGTCGCGAAAACCCGCATGACCTCGTCCAGATCCGCTTCCACCGCCAGCATGTGGATGTCTGGCCTCGGCACAATAATCTCCCGCACCTGGATCTGCGCCAGTTCCATGGCGCTGAGGATGAACTTCTCCTCGCCCGGCGCGATCAGCCCCCGCTCGCGCGCCTGTTGAATCTGGATTTGCAGCTCTTCGGTGGAATGCGCCACGCCGTGAACCTGTGCGGAAGTCACTCCCAATGCCTTCACAATCGCGCTCGATATTCCGTCCAGCAAATGGATGGCCCAATGAAACGTGTTCAGGAACCACTGGAACGGCCTGGAAACCAGCAATGCCACCCGCTCCGCGCGCGCCAGGCTGAGCGTCTTGGGAACTAACTCCCCGATGACCACGTGCAGCGCGCTCAACAGGGCAAACGCGCAAACGATGGCGCTCGCATGGGCGAATAGAACGGTGCGCGCCCCCAGCCCACCCGGCCAAATCGCCTGAAACATCTTCGCAAACGTGGCTTCACCCAGCGCCCCGATTGCCAGGCTCGTCAGCGTTATGCCCAACTGCACCCCGGAAACAACGCGATGCAAATCGCCGAGAAGCGCTTCCACCACGCGCGCCCGCGCGTTTCCCCTCGCCACCAGTTGCCGCACCCGTGACAATCGCACCGCCACGAGCGAGAACTCCGTCGCCGCAAAAAAGCCGTTCAGCGCCACCAACGTCAGGACGCCGATCAGCCGCACTGCCCACATAGGCGGATTCTTTCTCCCAGCCGCATTGTAGCAGCATGCCCTTCGCCATACGCGTGCTCGTTCCTACCTGTGTTCGTTCGGACGCGTACAAGTCCGCAACTCCCATCGACCCAGCTCTTCCTTTTTGCTGTCCTGATGCGAAGAGCCACCCAACTGCCAAACCTTGGGACAGGCATCATGCCGCTCGCCGCACGTTCGAGTGGCCGGCAGCTAACTTCGGCGCATCGCGCGGTCGGAACCCGACTCAGAGGTTCGTGATGGCCACCTTGACATCTGCGGCCTACTCAGGCATAAATGATATAGCTGCGGTTGCGGCGACACGTGGCGATTTAGGGCAACTTGCTCCACGTAAAAAACTGCTAAAGAGCTTTTCGAGTTTCCCAGAAGATTTTCTGAGACCCTCCGAGCGCTTTGGCACGGAGGGTTTTTCGTTCCCCCCTCCCTGCTGCCCTAATCGAATTTCACGTTGTACGCGGCTGTGATTCCTGGCCCGGGACAATTTTCATCCTGAGCGCAGCGAAGGATCTCAGCCGATCCAGCGCCGCGGCGTGTTGATTTGGCTGTTCCGTGCGAACCGCTGCACGCGGCTTTCACGGGTCACGCAACAAGGATCACGGAAGACTAAGAAGACCGAGGAACTTGCACCATGTCCACTAACACGCCTTATGAACTCCGCTGTCGCGAATGCGGCAAAACTTGGGGCAACATCCCCCGCTCCTTCTGCGAAGACTGCTTCTCCCCCCTAGAAGTCGCCTACGATTACGATGCCCTCAAGAAAACCGTCTGCCGCGAAAATCTGGCCGCCCGCGCTTTCAACATGTGGCGTTATTCCGAGCTTCTCCCGCTTCCCGAAGGCTTCACCGCTCCAAATGCCGTCGGCGGCACGCCACTGGTCGCCTCGCGCAAGCTCGCCGCAAAATGGGGCCTGAAAAATCTATATTTCAAAAACGACGCCGTCTGCTTCCCTTCTCTCTCCTTTAAGGATCGCGTCGTCGCCACCGCGCTCTCCGCCGCGCGCCGCTTTAATTTCACCACGGTCGGCTGCTCCTCGACCGGCAATCTCGCGAACGCCGTCGCCGCGCAAGCCGCGCAGCAGGGGTTCGACGCGTGCGTCTTCATTCCCGCGGACCTCGAACCCGCCAAAGTGCTGAATACGGCCGTCTACGGCGCGCGTATCGTGCGCATCAACGGCAATTACGACCACGTGAATCGCCTCTGCGCGCAAATCGCCGATCGCTTCAACTGGGGCCTCGTCAACGTCAACCTGCGCCCGTACTATTCCGAAGGCTCGAAAACCCATGGCTACGAAATCGCCGAGCAGCTCGGCTGGACGCTCCCCGACAACGTGGTCGTTCCCATGGCCGGCGGCTCGCTCATCACCAAGATCGCCAAAGCCTTCCGCGAACTAGTAACTCTCGGCTGGGTCGAGCCAAAGCCCGTAAAATTCTTCGGCGCGCAAGCCACCGGCTGCTCGCCCATTTCCGACGGTGTGAAGCGCAATCTCGCCCGCTTTGAGCCGCAAAAGCCGAACACCATCGCGCGCTCCCTCGCCATCGGCAATCCCGCCGACGGCCCCTTCGCTATCAAACAAATCCGTGAATCCGGCGGCTGGGCCGAAGACATCTCCGACCCTGAAATCGTTGCCGCCATCAAGCTCCTGGCCGAGACCGAAGGCATCTTCACCGAAACCGCCGGCGGTGTCACAGCAGGCGTAACGCAAAAACTAATCGCGCAAAATCGCATCAAGCCGGACGAGACCACCGTCGTCTGCATCACGGGCAACGGCCTCAAAACCACCGACGCCATCGCCGCCGAATTCCCGGCCACCGAAGCCATCGCCCCGCGCCTGGAAGCCTTCGAGGCCTACTTAGACGCGCAACTAGGCGCCACCGCCTCAGCCGCGAAAGTGTAGGGGCGCAGCATGTTGCGCCCCATCTCGAGGCGAACTTCGGTGATCAAGGCAACGACAGCCACGAATTGAATAATCTTGAAAGGGAAAGAGGAGAACCACCAATGCCAGTAACCATCGAAATCCCCACCGCCTTCCGCCGCTTCACCAACGGCGCACCAAAAGTGGACTGTACGGCAGCGACCGTCGCCGACGCTCTCAACGAACTCACCGCACGCTTTCCCGATCTCGGCCGCCACGTCCGCGACGACCAGGGCCAAATCCGCCAGTTCCTCAACGTGTACCTCAACGAAGAAGATATCCGCTTCCTCGGCGGCGAATCCTGCACCCTCAAGGAAGGCGATCGAGTTTTGCTAGTTCCATCGATTGCAGGGGGAGCTTCTCGCTAGGACCGTATCGAGTGTTGGAACCTTCGCGATAGACTCCGACTCCGTCCGAGCCGTGCCATCCTCTTCCTTTCCCCGGCCGTGGCTGTAGGCCACACGCAACGCTCGTGCCTCCCAGGCACGGAGACGACCGCAACATTTCGTGCACCGCGGTGTTCTACAGGCATGAGACCTCGGCTTCTCATTTACGCTCTTGCTTCATTGCTTCTTCTGGCCTTTCATGCGCCAGTGAGAGCGGTTGCTTCCCTCTTTTCGGACTTGCGCGAACTCTAGATACACTTCCGCCGAGAGCGCGTGTTTCCTAGGTTGAAAGAAAATCGTCTACAACAAACTCAACTGCTTGTTTTCCAGTTCGAGAAGCATCTTCTTCGTTGAAAGGCCACCGCCAAATCCCGTGAGGCTGCCGTTGCTGCCGATGACGCGATGACATGGAACGATGATGGGAATGGGATTGCTGCCGTTCGCCAAGCCTACGGCACGCACGGCCTTGGGGTTGCCGATGCGCTCAGCAAGTTGCGCATACGAGACTGTCTCTCCGTAGGGAATGGTGCGCAGAGCATTCCACACGCGAAGTTGAAATTCCGTTCCTTCCATCGCCAGCGGTAAATCGAAGGCTTTCAATTCGCCGCGAAAGTACGCTTGCAATTGGCGGATCACTTCGGCAAACGGCTTTTTGTCCAGCTTCCATTCCGTCCGCGGCGCCGCCGAACGCTTGCTGCTCGCAAAGCTCACGCAGCGCAGAGCAGCCGATTCACCAGCAAGAAGCAACGGCCCCACAGGGCTTTCGTATGTTGTGTAATAGACTGCTTTCACATTTTCGCCTTTCGTCTGGCTCGGTCTAGCAAGTCGATTCATCATTATTTCATTATTTCATTGTTTCGATGTTTCGTTGCCGTCGGCTTCCAGGGCGTAAGGACTCCCGGCGCGATATCTCTTCTCAAACTCCTCCCGCGTGCACATCATTTTCACATCCGTGATGCGCTCCACCGCCAGAATCCCATCCAGGTGATCGATCTCGTGCTGAAGCAGCTCGGACAAATTGCGCTCTTCATTGGCGCGAACTTCATGCCACTCTCCGCGCAAATCCTGATACCGCACAGCGATTTCACGGTGCCGCTCGACTTGCATAAAAATGGAAAGAAAACTCAAACACGCATCCCACACCACGATCTTTTCTTGGCTGCGCCACATAATCTCCGGATTCACAAGCGGCCACGGCTCTTCCACAGGCAATCTCAGAAAAATCACGCGCCAATTTGCGCCGATCTGCGGCGCCGCAATCCCGCGCCCATATCCAGTGGTCTTTCTCCAATGCGCCAGCGTGTCCGCCAAATCCTCGACCAACGCCCAGATCTCCGGCGCTGCCGGATCGCTCACCCTCTTCGCGACCTCACGTAATCGTGGTTCGCCTAGTTGCAAAATCGTTCGGATCGCCATGTCCTCTTTACTCTTCGTCGTGTGAGTTTCCGCGCTGAATCATCTCACAGTTTCCCAGTGCCCCGATTCCCCGGCCCGGAAGACCGCCTCGATCACCGCCATGTTCGCGATCGCATCCTCCAGCGGCACGGGGACCTCGCTCCCCTCGCGAATCGCCTGCGAAAACGCATCTCCCTGCACCGTATATTGATCGCAAATCGGAATCGTCTCTATCCGTATTCCCCCGCCAAACACATCCCGCCCGTCATCAATAAGAATTCTCGTCGGACGATCCGGCGGCGCGTTAAATGGTATCTCCATCTCGATCCTTCCCGCCGTCCCCAGAAACTGCATCCGCTGGTAATGCACCAGCTGCGTGCTGCACGTAAACACGGATTGCCCTGAAGGGAATTCCATCACCACCGACGCCAGGCGGTCTGTCTTGAAATCCGGGTCAAACTCGATCAGCGATGCCACGCTCGATGGCTCCTCTCCAAAAATGAACCGCGAGGTGGTAATCGGGTAGCACCCGATATCCATCATCCCGCCGCCGCCCCACTCTGCAATATTCCGCACGTTCTGCGGATCGCGATTGAAATAGCTGAACGCTCCCACAATCGCCCGCAGCTCCCCGATGACCCCTTTGCGAATCAGCTCGCGGGTCCTTAGCCATTGCGGGTGCGTCTTCACCATGAACGCCTCGCCAATTTTAACACCCGTGCGCTCGCGGACCGGCAAAAGCGTTTTCGCTTCCGCCACCGTCAAGCTCAGCGGCTTCTCGCACAGTACGTGTTTCCCTGCCTCGGCGGCTTTGATTGACCACGGTACATGGAGATGATTTGGCAGCGGATTGTAAATGGCCTCGATTTCGGGATCAGCCAGCAACGCTTCATACGAGCCGTAAGCTTTCGCGATGCCCAGGGACTTCGCGGCGTTCTTGGCTTTGCGCGCGTCACGCGAGGCGATTGCGGCAACCTCGCTCCACTCGCCCTTCTGCATGCCCGGGATGACTTTTTTCACGGCGATGCCCGCGACACCCAGCACGCCCCATTTTACTTTGCCCTGCTGCACAGCGCCCCCCTGCGATTCTTCAACGCTCACTTTTATCACGCAACCTGGCAGGCGCCAAACCTCCTCGCAGACCATCCATTTGCACCCGCTTCCAGGAGTGCTAGAATTCGAGTGGAACCGTTATGACACCCAAGACGCTCTATCAAAAAATCTGGGATTTCCATGTGGTTCGCGAAGAGCCCGGCCAGCCCTCCATCATCTATATTGACCGTCACCTCGTTCATGAAGGCACTTCGCCTCAGGCCTTCGCTGGTCTGCGTGCGGAAGGGCGCAAGGTTCGCCGCCCTGATCTTACTTTTGCCGTGATGGACCACTCCGTCTCAACCACCGACCGTACGCTGCCCATCCTTGATAACGACGCCAAGCTGCAGTTTGATGCCCTGGAGAAAAATTGCCGGGAAACCGGCGTCCGCCTCTTCGACATGAACAGTAAGAATCAGGGCATCGTACACATCATCGGCCCGGAGCTTGGCATCACCCAGCCCGGGCAGACGATTGTCTGCGGCGACAGCCACACCTCCACGCACGGCGCGTTCGGCACGCTGGCTTTTGGCATCGGCACCAGTGAAGTCGAGCATGTGCTTGCAACGCAATGCCTCGTTCAGTCGCGCTCGAAGACGCTCCACATTCTAGTCCATGGCAAGCGGCCCAAGGGCGTCACGGCGAAAGACTTGATTCTTGCCATCATTGGAAAAACGGGCATCGCCGGTGGCAACGGCCACGTCGCCGAATATGGCGGCGAAGCCATTCGCTCGCTTTCGATGGACGGGCGCATGACCGTCTGCAACATGACCATCGAAGGCGGCGCGCGCGCCGGCATGATCGCGCCGGACGAAACCACCTTCGCGTATCTCGAAGGCCGCCCGTTTGTTCCGCGCGGCAAAGCCTTTCAGGAAGCCGTGGAACGCTGGAAGCTGCTCAAGAGCGATGGCAGCGCCCACTTCGATATGAAGGTCGAGTTGCAAGCCGAGCAGATCGCTCCGCAGGTCACCTGGGGCACGAATCCTGGCATGGTCACCAGCGTCACCGCGCGCGTACCCGACCCGCACGACTTCAAGGATCTCAACGATCAGAAGGCAACGGAAAGCGCGCTGAAGTACATGGGTCTCAAAGCCGGCACGCCCATCGTGGACATTCCCGTGGACCGCGTTTTCATTGGCTCGTGCACGAATTCGCGCCTCGATGATCTCCGCGCCGCCGCGCACTTTGTCGAAGGCAAGCACGTTGCCAAGTCGATCAAGCAAGCGCTGATCGTGCCCGGCTCCCGCGGCATCAAGACGCAAGCCGAAAAAGAAGGCCTCGACAAAATTTTCCGCGCCGCCGGTTTCGAGTGGCGCGACGCCGGCTGCAGCATGTGCATCGGCATGAACGCCGACGTCCTCCCGCCGCACGAGCGCAGCGCCAGCACCAGCAACCGCAACTTCGAAGGCCGCCAGGGCAAAGACAGCCGCACGCACCTCGTCAGCCCGGTTATGGCCGCAGCCGCCGCCATCGCCGGCCACTTCGTCGATGTACGTTCCCTCGACGACGTTTCTTCCGTCGAGTAGCCTGGTTCGACGATGCTAGTAGACACGCGCGGTTTCGATCAGGGGCACGTTGGCAAGCGAATGCGCGTCGAGCTTGCCGACGGAGAATTGCTGGAAATTCGGCTGCATGAGCTGACTGTTTGCGCCAAGCCCGAGCCTTGCTGCGGCATTACTTACATTCTGCTTTCCACGAATCGTTCTCATGGAAAGCGAGACACGGGCAGCGCGTATTGGACGGCGTTCGCCGAAATTGAGAAATTTAAAGTTTTGGGAGATTGAATCGCATGCAACCGTTCTCGACTCATACCGGCATGGTGCTGCCGCTCGACCGCGTCAACGTCGATACCGACCAGATGGTGCCGAAACAATTCCTCAAGGCGCTGACGCGCGAAGGCTTCGGCCGGATCCTTTTTTATGATTGGCGCTACCTACCCGGCGAAAAGCCCAATCCGGAATTCGTCATGAATTTTCCGCGCTACAAAGGCGCATCGGTATTGCTGGCGCGTGCGAATTTTGGATGCGGCTCCAGCCGCGAGCATGCGCCGTGGGGCGTGAAGGACTACGGCTTCCGCGTCGTCATCGCCCCCAGCTACGCGGACATTTTCTATAACAATTGCTTCAAGAACGGCATCCTACCCGCAACGCTCTCGGAAGCGGAAGTCGACGAACTCTTCCAGCGCACGGAAAAAGAAGAAGGCTATTCGCTCACAGTGAATCTGCCGAACCAGACCATCGCCGACAAACATGGCCTGATGTTCAAGTTTGAGATCGCCCCATCGCGCAAAGAAGTTTTGCTCAAGGGCCTCGACGACATTGGCACGACAATGCAACACGAGGCAGACATCACGGCCTACGAAAAAACCCACGCCGCCACCGCCACCATGTACGACGCCGTCGACGTGAAGTACTACTCCAACGGCCGCTGAACCAATCTTCAATCGCGCACTAAAAACTTTACAGCGCCGCCGTACTGGTGTACATGGTAGATACCATGGCGCCCGGATTACTTCCCTTCCGCCGCATCACCCTTGCCTTCCTACTGCTCTTGCTGCCGACTTCCGCGATGGCCGCGGACAACTGGATTGAGGTCCAGAGTCCGCACTTCAAAGTCCAAACAAACGCCGGCGAGAAGGAGGCACGCAAGGTCGCGGACCAGTTTGAGCAGATCCGCAATATGTTCCATATGGCTTTCGCAGCGCTTCGCGTGGATCCCCCCCAGCCCATCGTCATCGTGGCGGCGAAAAATGAAAACACGCTAAAGCTGTACCTGCCGGAAGACTGGGAAGTGAAAGGTCATCTGCACCACGCCGGCATGTACCAGCCGGCGCAGGACAAAGACTACGTTATCCTGCGGCTCGACACGGAGGGCCAAAACCCGTTCCACACGCTCTACCATGAGTATACGCACGCTCTCCTGCGCCTGAATTTCAGCAACCTGCCGCTTTGGTTCAACGAAGGACTTGCGGAATTCTTCGGGAACACGACGCTTGGAGACAAGGAGATCAAAACGGGGACCATCGATCCCGGACACTTGCAGCTCTTGATTGAAAGCAAACTGATCCCGATTGAAACGCTGCTGGAGGTTGATCACCGCTCGCCTTACTACAACGAAACGAACCGCGCTTCCGTGTTTTACGCCGAATCCTGGGCGGTGGTTCATTTTCTGATGATGGATGAAGACGCAAGGAAAAAAGAGCTGCTGAAGAACTTCCTCGCCGCATGGGCAAAGTCAGGCAGCCAGGTCGATGCGGCACGCGCGGCTTTTGGCGACCTGAAACAATTTGGGAAAAGGATTGAGGCTTACTCGAGACAGGGAAGTTTTCGGATTGGCATCGTGAAAGGAGGGCAAGGGGCGGCGGAGAAAACGTATGCGGCTCGCAGCGTTTCGGCGGGAGAAGCGCTGGCAACGCGCGGCGATTTTTTTACGCATCACAACCGCGTGGACCAGGCGCAGCCCGTGCTCGAAGAAGCGGTCAAGGCCGAACCTAATCTGCCGTTCGTGCATGAAGCGCTCGGGTACTTCCACTACCGGCGGCATGAAACCGAGGAAGCAGACAAGGAAATGGTGGAAGCCATCAAGCTCGGGGCGGCTGGATTTGCTCCGCAGTATTTTCACGGATTCTTCCTGATGCAAAAAGGCGGCTACGGGGGAGAAAACGCGAAAGAGGCCACTGGCATTCTGGAAAAGGCGGTGCAACTTAATCCCGAATTCGCGCCGGCTTTCGAAGCGCTCTCGCAGGCATATGCGCATTCACCAGAAACGCAGAAGCAGGCAGTGAACGCAGGGATCAAGGCCGTGCAACTTGACCCCGGGCAGGTCGTCTATTCCGTCAATTTGGCTTATCTGTTGTTAAACAACAACCGGTTTTCAGAAACGCGCATTATGGCGCAGAGAATTCAAGCGGCAGCGACGAATGCGGGAGAGAAACAGATGGCCGCTAATATGCTGCAACAGGTGCAGCAACGGGAAGAATGGGCGGCCAAGAATACGAACGCGCCTTGGTCGGCACCAGCAGCAAGAGTTGGTCCCAACACCACGCTGATGACGAGACCGGCTGAAATCGCCAGGCCGGAAACCTCTGCGGACGTGCCAGCTCAACTCAAGGGGCGGGAGTATGGGGTGGATGGAGCGATCAGCGCGGTGGAATGCGCCAATAAGCCGGAAGTGATGATTAACCTGGACCTTCCGAGCGGGCCGGTCAGCTTCTACGCTGCTGATTTTGGCAAAGTGAAGTTGAGCTGGGAGGACGGCGTGCCCGAACCCAAGCTGAGCAGTTGTGAAAGCTGGAAAGGCCGCCATGTAAAAATGTGGTTTTCCCCAACGTCAAAAAAAGATTACGCGGGCGAGATTTCACAGATACACTTTTTTTGATTCTGGCAGCACGATTCTTTTGCGTTGACGGCCGTTGACGAAAAGCAAGGTGTACTACGGCGCGGCTTGATAGATCGTGCGGCCGCCGACGACGGTGCGCAGGACGCGCGTTTTGGTGAACTGCGCGGGCGGAACTTTGGTGAGGTCGTTCGAGAGAATGATGAAATCGGCGTACTCGCCGGGCTTCAGCTCTCCTTTCTTCCCTTCCTCGAATTGTGCGTAAGCGGAGCCTGAGGTGTAGGCGCGGATGCAATCTTCCAGCGAGATTTTCTCCTGTGGCTCCCAACCGTTTTTCGGCCCGCCATCGGGGCGCTCGCGTGTGACGCAGGCGTACAAGCCGCGAAACGGGCTGATGGGCTCGACGTCGTAGTCCGTGCCAAACGCCAGCGGCACTTTGTTTTTCAGCATGGTGGCCCAGGCATAGGCGCCTACAATGCGCTCCCGGCCAAGGCGGTCTTCGGTCCAGCGCATGTCCGTGGTTTGGTGCGAAGGCTGCATGGATGCGATGACGTGGAGTTGCGCGAAGCGGGCGAAATCCATGGGCGCGACGACTTGCGCGTGCTCGATGCGGCCGCGGCGGTCGCGCTGGCCGTTGGCCTTGGCGACGGCTTCGAAAATGTCCAGGGCGATGCGATTGGCCCGATCGCCGATGGCGTGGAAGGCGAGTTGGAAGCCGGCCTTGTCGCGCTGAATGGCCATGGCAGTGAGCTTTTCCGGTTCGACGGTAAGGATTCCGCTCGTTGAAGGATCGTCGGAATAGGGCTCGAGCATCGCCGCAGTGCGGGAACCCAGCGCGCCGTCCAAGAAAGCCTTCAGAGCGCCGGTCTTGAGCCACGGATCTCGGTAGCCGGCTTGCGCGCGCCTATTCTGCAACTCGTTGAGCGGCAGATTGAAGGGAAGCCATTCGGTGATTCGAACGGTGAGCTTGCCTTCGTCTTTCAGTTGCTCGTAAACCTGATAATCGGCCCAATCAGAATAGTCCTGCACGGAAGTGACGCCGTTCCTGGCGACGTTTTGCAGCACCAGCTCGATCCCTTTGCGACGCTGCTCAGCGGTGGGATCGGGAATGCGCACTTTCACCAGCGACATCGCGGCGTCTTCCTTTAAGATACCGGTTGGCTGGCCAAGTCCATCGTGTTCGATCTCGCCGCCCGGAGGATTGGGAGTGTTCTTGTCGATCTCCCCGCTCTTAAGCGCGAGAGAATTCGCGACGGCGACGTGGCCGGAAACGTGCGCGAGGATGACCGGATTCTTCGGAGCAACGGCGTCGAGCTGCTGGCGATTGGGGAATCTTTTCTCCGGCCAGAGCGTGTGGTCCCAGCCGCCGCCGGTGATCCATTCGCCTTCTTTGTGCTGGGCAACGGCGGCGGCGACACGCTTCTGCATTTCCTCTGGGGAAAACACGCCGGTCAGCGGGACCGCGAGCGCGTCGGCGCCGGCGCCACCGAGATGCACGTGGGCATCATTGAAACCGGGCATCACAAATTGGCCCTGGAGCTGGACGGTCTCCGCGCCTTCCTTGCTGGCGCCGCAATCGAGCAGGACGTAGCCTACGTTGCCGATGCAAGCGATTTTACCGTCATTGACGGCCATGGCCTCGGCCCACGGATGCGCAGGGTCATTGGTGTAAATACGGCCGTGAATGTAAAAGATGGTGGAAGTTTTTTGTGCGGCGCTAGTTTTTGCGTGGAACGCGGCCAGAAGGGAGAGGGCTACGAACGGGAGAAAGCCGGCAAGGATTCGAACGCGACGGCGATTCCGCCGGAATTTCACCGGGATTTTTCCTCGGCGACTCCGGAAACTCCGAGGAGAGTGAGCAGGGCGCGCTTTAATCCAGCTTCGCGGCCGGCGGCATCGTACCATTCTTGCAGGGAGTGCGCTCCGCCGCCGCTGCCGCCCGCGCCGATGGAAATGGCTTCGATTCCCAGGGACAGTGGGATGTTCGCGTCGGTGGAAGACCGCTCGATGCGCGATTGATTGCCGACAAATTCGTCGGCGGCGCGAAGAGCGGCCAGCAGCGCCGAATCCGCGGGCAATTCCCCGCCCGGACGGCTGCCCAGCAGTTCGACCTTCCATTCCAGCTTGCCTTTCGAACGGTCGCGGGCGGATTCCATTTCGTCGCGCACGCCGGCCGCGATGCATTCGCGGAGCGCGGATTCGAGGCGCGCGAGTTCGTCTTCGCTCTCGGAGCGGATGTCGACTTTCAGGCGCGCCTCGTGGGGAATGGAATTTACCGACGTGCCGCCTTCAACCTGGCCGATGTTGAAGGTGGTGCGAGGGCTGGCGGGAACTTTGGTGTTGATGAAGCGGACGGCGCCGCGGACTAGCGCGTTGATGGGATTGGGCATGCCGAAGTCGGACCAACTGTGGCCGCCGGGACCGGTGATCAGCGCTTCGAGGCGGCGCGAAGCCAGCGCTTTAGTAGTGACGTGATCGGTGCCGGAGCCGTCGAGCACCACAGCGGCTTTGAGCTTCGCACGGTAGGCTTCAACGATCGCGCGCATGCCGCGAAGATTGCCCTCGCCTTCTTCACCAACGTCGGCGACGAAGAGAATGGTGCGCTGGGTCTTGAGGCGCGCGAATTGCACGGCGCGCGCCAGCGCCAGAAGCGCTGCAAGGCCGGTGCCGTTATCGGAGATGCCCGGCCCGTCCATGCGGTTGCCGGAGCGGTGGACATTCACGTCCGTGCCAGGAGGGAAAACGGTGTCGAGATGCGCGGCAAGGACGACTATTTCTTTTTCATTAGCCCCGCGCAGTTCACCGATAACGTTTCCGGCCCTGTCGATTTGCACGGACAGCCCGGCTTCGGCCAGCAGTTCCTTTACCGCGGCGGCGCGGGGCGCTTCTTGAAAGGGCGGCGCGGGGATTTCCGTGAGGCGCACTTGCTGATCGTTGACCCAGGAAATATTGGAGGCGAACCAATCGAGGGCGGCGCGGACGCGCGCGTTGTCGGAAAGGCGTGAACCCGGGGCTTGGTGCGGGGCGTGCGGAGAGGCGGCGGAGCGGACCGGCATATTCAGAAGAATAACGCAAACGAGCGCGCGTTTCACCGCTGGATTGCGCCACTGTTTTCCGGTCAATGGCGTGCGGCCTCGGCGCAGAGAGCGAAAACTTCCGCGTCCGAGAGGAGGCGCGGGGACTGTTTGGCGGCATCGAGGATGCGCGTTACTGTGGCGTCGTCCGCGGGGACGCGGTGCTTCTCGAGCCAGAACAGCACGTTGGACTTGCCGCTCATCGGACCGATCTCGATGAGCTGCTGGAGGCCAAAGAGATGCGCGGGGACACCGCTGTATACGGCGTTGGCAAGCTCGACGTCATCTTTTCGAAAGGCTTTGACGAGTGCGGCGGCGTGAACGCCGGTGGCGGTGCGAAAGGCGTCGTGGCCGACGACGGGATAGTTCGGGGGAATCGTAGTATGCGTGGCCTGAGCGACTTTTTCGCAATACTCCTTGAGGCGAGAGAGATCCTGTTGGATGAGGCCTAGGAGGCGAAGATTGACGAGCATCAATTCCATGGGCGTATTGCCGACGCGTTCGCCGAGGGCGTTGGCGGCAGCGTGAACCTGGTGTGCACCGGCAGCGACAGCCGCTAGCGAATTGGCGATGGAGAGGCCGCGATCGTTGTGGCCATGCCAGTCAATGCGGACTTTCTCGCCGGAAGGCTTCACGACTTCGTCGATGGCAAATTTCACGAGGTTGAATGCGCCGTTGGGCGTGGCGTGGCCGACGGTGTCGCAGAGAACGATGGCGCGCGCGCCATTTCGAATGGCGGTGGAATACAAACGCTTCACGGTGCCGGGATCGGTGCGAATCGTGTCTTCCGTGACGTACATGCACGGAAGGCCATTCTCTACGGCGAACTTGACGGCCTTCTCGGTGGTGCGCTCCAGATGATCGACGGTCCAGTCTTCCACCAGGCGGCGGATGGGGCTGGAGCCGAGAAACGTGGCCGCTTCAATGGCGATGCCAACGCTCTGGGAAATTTCGACGATAGGGCGAATGTCGTTTTCGTGCGTGCGCGCCGCGCAGTTGGGCTTGATCCTCATGTGCTGGACGGCGATTTCGCGGGCCAGTGCTTCCGTGTGCGCGTAGGCGCGCGGCCCGGCGCCAGGGAGCCCGATATTCACCGCATCGATCCTCAGGGATTCCATGAGGTGCAGGATTTCGATTTTTTCTTCGATGCTGGGGTCGAAGACGGAAGGATTTTGCAAACCGTCGCGCAGGGTTTCGTCATTCATCAAGACGCTCGTGCCGGGAGGAATGGCCGGCGGAGTGGCGGCGTTCCAGTCGTAGATCCATTCGTTCTGCGGCAAGGCGGGCCTCGATGGCTGCGAATTCGATAATGCTAGTTGCGCAAAGTATAGCTTTGCGGCTGCTGCACGGGATCCGGGCGATACAGCGTCTTGCAGAATTCACAGCGGTATATTTCGGCTTTCGAACCGATGATCGCCGCGACTTCCTTGGGGTACTCGTAGTAGCGCTTCAAATGGCCGTTGCAGAGTTTGCCCTTTTCGTCCTTTTCATCGCAAGCGCGCTGCTTGGGCTTGCGCGTTTTGATTTTGGGTGAAGCTGCGGTTTCTTCAGGCATGGAGTTCCTCTCTACCATCCGTGGTCGCGGAAAAAGGTTTTCATGGCGCGGCGGGCGTTGCGCAATTTCGCGCCGACGCCGCTAGAAAATTCAAATTGGAGAAAAGCGTCGGCGGCACGTTCCAAATCCGCGCCGTAGCGGTACCACCATGGTTTTTCGCTGTGCGGCAGGCCGTCGACATCCATGTATTTCATTTGCACCATTTCGAGGAGGCCGGCTTGCCCATGGGTGCGGCCCCACCCGCTGGCTCCGCAGCCGCCGTGCGGGGCTTCGGCAATGCCGAAATAGCTGATGGCGTCGTTGACCATGACCGCGCCGGCGCGGAGTTCCGTGGCGAGGGCCATTCCGTGGGCCTTGTCCTTCGTCCAGATGCTTGCTGCGAGCGCAAACGAGGAATCGTTTGCGCGCTTGATTGCTTCCTGCGCATCTTTCACGGCTTGAATCGCGAGGATCGGGCCGAAGGTTTCTTCTTGAAACAACTTCATCGAGGAATCGACGCCCGCGATGACCGTGGGTTCGAAAAAGTTGGGGCCAAGCTCGGGGCGCGCGCATCCGCCGCACAGAAGGTTTGCGCCGCGCGAAACCGCATCGTCGACCAGATCGATCATGCGCCGCACGTGTTGCGGGCGAATGAGCGGACCGACGTCGGATTGAGGATCGTTCCCGGGACCGAGGCGGAGCTTTCTGGTCTTTTGCACGCAAAGCGCGATGAATTTTTCCGCGGCGCTTTGCTCGACAAACAATCGTTCCACGGAGAGGCAGACCTGGCCGCAGTTGGTGTAGCTGCCCCAGACGGCGGCGCTGGAAGCCACTTCCAGGTCGGCATCCGCGAGAACAATCATCGCGTCTTTACCGCCAAGTTCGAGCACGGAAGGGATGAGCTTTTTTGCGCAAGATTCGGCCACGCGCCGGCCGGTGGCCACGCTTCCGGTGAACATGACTTTGTCCGGCGAGGCGTCGATCAAGGCCTGGCCGACTTCCCCGCCTCCCTGGACAATTTTGACTAGGTCTATCGGAAAGCCGGCGCCGGTGAAAAGATTCGCGATCAGCGCGCCGCATTGCGGCGTGAAGTCGCTGGTCTTGCACACCACCGCGTTTCCCGCGGCGACTGCGGGAATTATCTGGCTGAGCGGGATGGCCAGCGGATAATTCCACGAAGAAATGATGGCGATGACACCGAGAGGGTCGTGGGACAGATAGCCGCGCTTGGCTTTCGCTGCAGTGCTGTGATGTGGGACGCGCCTGGTGCGAAGCGCGCTCTCCGCGTGCTTCGACCAGTATTCGGCCGAATCGAGAGTGACGAAAATATCGGCGAACATGGCTTCCACGCGCGGCTTGCCGGATTCGCGCACGACGGTATCGGCCAATTCATTACGAGAGGACATGAGTTTGTCGCGAAGATCGCGCAACTTTGCGCATCGCTCGCGACAAGGCAGCTTCGCCCACGCACCCTGGGCGGCTCGCGCGAGGGTGACAATCTCCGGCAAGCGCGACACCGCCGTTCTCTCAAACTGTGCCAGCACTTCCCCCGTGGCTGGGTTGATCGAAGGGAGCGTGTCGATGGGAATGGCCGTAGCCGCCATAAGCGCGATTCTAACCGATTTTGAGGCTGGGAGGTGGATGTGGAACATCCTAGCGCGGAGCCCTGGCCCGCGGGAGCAACGGACAGCATCTCAGCGTGGCCGAACAACGCGGCCCGCTCAAAGGTGCCACGCTTCTTCGTGCTGGACTTCGACCATGACGAGGCCATGCGGAGGGACCGTGGGGCCGGATTTGGAGCGGTCGCGCAGTTCGTACAAACGATCGATGTCCGCCGGCGTGAGTTTGCCGCGCCCGACGTCGAGCAGCGTGCCGACCATCTTGCGCACCATGTAGCGAAGAAAGGAGCGCCCGCGAACAGTGAAGACTAGCTCTTCGTTGTCCGCGGTGCGGGCCAACTCGGCCGAGTAGATTTCCCGCTCGGTGGCGCGCTCTTTATCGTCGTCTTCGGAGCCTGTAGAAGCCGCAAACGAAGCGAAATCGTGCGTGCCGACAAAACGGGCAGCGGCGTCGCGCATGGCGTCTTCGTCGAGCGGAAACGGATAGTGGAGCACGTAACGCCAGATCATGGGCGGCACGATTCTCCCGCGATACAGGCGATAGCGGTAGGTTTTCCCCCGCGCGGACCAGCGCGCGTTGAAGTCCGGGCCGGTTTCCTCAGCGCCCACGATGCGAATGGCGGGCGGGAGCAGGGCGTTCAGCGCGCGCTGGAAATCGTGTGCGGAAAGGTGGGATTGCGTGCGAAAGCTGCCGACCTGGCCAAGCGCGTGAACCCCGGCGTCGGTG
>Ga0210408_10001293_pt1 | contig 26764 bp, 23 predicted proteins | sample IncBWH4MmetaG_FD_155471 | JGI IMG/M metagenome (GOLD analysis project Ga0210408, IMG submission 155471) | Forest soil microbial communities from Barre Woods Harvard Forest LTER site, Petersham, Massachusetts, United States - Inc-BW-H-4-M | ecosystem: Environmental > Terrestrial > Soil >...
CGAGCCCGGTCCAGGTCATCGTGCGCGGCCAGGCGAGATCGTGTACGGCACGGGGGAGGGTAGCCACCAGAATTTGTTCCGCAGTTTTGCCAAGCTTGATTTGCTTGGCAGCCAGATACTCGCCCTTGGGGGTCCGCAGCAAATAGAGGTCGTTGACGTGGACGCGTTGCTTCTCCGCGAAGCTCAATGCCGCGCGTGTCGGCGCGCCGACGGAGTCATAAGCCACGGATTTGGGCGGGCCGCTTACTTCCATCTCCACGTCCGCTTGCTTGGCGAGCAGCCCGCGCACCCAGGCGGTCAAACGCCGGGGCGCGCTGAAGGTCTCCACGGAAACGCCATCAAACAGGTTCTCCGCCGTAAGCAGCTTTTCGATATTGGTGCGGAGTTCTTCCTCGGCCTTCGGAAGCATACCGGCGGGAATCTCCTCGCAACCGACTTCGAAGAGAAGTTCGACGCGTTTCTCTGCTGCGGATGCCTTCACGCTCATGCCCGCGCCTCACGGGGCGGAGCGGCGCCGCCAATCTGCAAGAGGTAGGATGCCGCCGTGCGGCACGCCAGCGTGCGCACTCGCGCCATTAGAGCGGCACGTTCGGTAGTGGAAATAACGCCCCGTGCGTCCATCAAGTTGAAGAGGTGCGAGCACTTGAGGCAATGATCGTAGGCAGCGAGCAGCGGATAACGAACGCGGTCCTTCCCTTCCGCTCCCTTGAAACCATCCAGAAGTTCCTTTGCTTGCTTCTCGTGCAGCTCAAATTCGGAGCGGATCGCCGGCGCATCGCTGCGATCGAAACTGTACTCGGAAAACTGCTGCTCTTCCATCAGCCGAATATCTCCGTAAGACTTGTCCGCAGACCAGCGAAGCTCGTAGACGCTCTCCACTCCTTGGAGAAACGCGCAAATGCGCTCGAGGCCATAGGTGAGTTCAACCGAGATAGGATCGAGATCGATCCCCCCACTCTGCTGGAAATAGGTGAACTGCGTAATCTCGAGGCCGTCGAGAAGCACTTGCCAGCCAATCCCCCACGCCCCGAGAGTGGGAGACTCCCAGTTGTCCTCTTCAAACCGGATGTCGTGCTCCTTGAGGTTGATGCCGATGGCGCCCAGGCTCTTGAGGTAAACGTCCTGCACATCAACCGGCGAGGGTTTGAGGATCACTTGAAATTGCGAATGCTTGTACAGGCGATTGGGATTCTCGCCGTAACGACCGTCGGCGGGCCGACGACTGGGCTGAACATACCCCACGCGGTAAGCTTGCGGCCCGAGCACTCGCAGGAACGTTTCCGGATGCATGGTGCCCGCCCCGACTTCCACATCGTATGGCTGTTGGAGGACGCAACCCTGCCTCACCCAAAACTGCGAGAGCTGCAAAATCAGATCTTGGAAGTTGAGTCCCTTCGGTTTTTTCTCAAGTTTTACTTTAGCTTTCAAGTGCTCTCCAAAAGTTCGCGTGTCATCAGCCGCCGTTCGATGTGGTGCTCGATCCAGTCCAGCGCGGCCTCGCGCAATTCCCTGGCGCTAGCTTGCATCGGCTTCTGGTATTCGATGCGATCCAGTCGCTCCCCGGCGAAGCGTTCCGCTAGATTCCGCGCCTCGATGTGCAGCGGCTTCATTCCCGGACGCCGGCACTTCTCGCAAAACAAGCCGGGCTGATGGGCGTCATAAAAAGCCGGTTTGGCGCCAAAGCGCGTCTCGCAAACCACGCAACGGTCGAAGCGCGGCAGCCACCCGCCGAGCCTGACGGTCCAGAACGCGAAGTAGCTCAGCGGCAGGTTCCAATCGCCGGTGCGCTCGATTTCCCGCACGGCCAGCAGAATCAGCCGGAACATAGGCTCGGAAACTTCGTGCTCCGGCAAAATCAGTTCCGAAATCTCACTGATCACCGCCAGCCCCGTGCTGAGGCTGTAATCGCTCTGCGCCTTGTGAAAGGATTCGAGCAAATCGGCCTGCTGGATACGCACCAATTCCCGGGTTTCCCTCTCGACGTACCAGAGCTGCACATGCGAAAGCACTTCCAGCGTCGAGCCGTAACGGTTTTTCAAGCGGCGCGCGCCCGAGGCCACACCGCGAACCCGTCCCGAAGTGCGCCCCAGAAAACTCACCAGGCGGTCCGCTTCGCCCAGGGGAAATGTCTTCAGAATGATGGCTTCCGTTTCCCGCGCAGGCATGAGCAGTCGGCGCGCCGACGCTGCGCCGGACGATTTCCCGCACTTCATCCGAAACGCGCGCACACGCAGAACTATTGTAATTACCACACGCGCTCTCCTCGCGCAATGTTCCCGTGGAAAATTTCTCGCCAAATCCAGAGCGGAACCGCACGCATTCGCAAAATCGCGTTTGGAAATTTCTGACTTTCTCGCAAACAAGGCCTGCTAAAGACTGCGGCGCCAGCGAATTACAGGTAAGAATTTATTCTGTTAACCTGAGCTTTTCCCGTCCCAACATTATCGGACGCGGCCGCCGCTTTCCGTGCCCCTTTCATTTCCTTTTCATTTTCTCTCCGTTTCGTTACTCTGCTGCGGGCCTCTTCCCATGTTCATTCCTCTCAAAGACCTCAACCCCTCGCGCACCTATCCCTTCGTCAATATCACGCTGATCCTTGCCAACATCGCTGTGTTTCTTTACTCGCTGGGCCTCGAGGCCACTCTCCCCCGCCCGGCCTTCGAAGCCTTCCTCCTCTCCTACTCTACGGTTCCGGCCCGTATCCCAGCTTTCCTGGCGGGCCAAGCCGGCTTTGAAGTGTCTTTCCTTCCCCTGGTCACCAGCATGTTCCTCCATGCCGGCTTCCTGCACCTCGCCGGGAACATGCTCTTTCTGTGGATCTTCGGCGACAACGTCGAGGACTTCTTCGGCCACGTACCATACTTCTTCTTCTATATCATCTGCGGAATCGGCTCGGGCTTATTGCACGTCCTCTTCAACCTGACCTCCACCGTGCCGGCCATTGGCGCTAGCGGGGCCATCTCCGGAGTGATGGGTGCTTATATCTTGCTCTATCCCCGGGCGCGCATTCTTACCCTGGTTTTTATCTTCCCTTTGCCTGTGCCCGCGGTGATCTTTCTGGGCTTGTGGTATGTCATGCAATTTCTCTCCGGGATCGATGCGCTCGGTCGCGGTGCCTCCGGAGGAGTGGCGTGGTGGGCGCATATCGGCGGGTTCTTGCTAGGAATGTTTCTGACAACACTGGTCAGGCGACGCTAGAGGAATTACCCGAAGGTCTTAGCTCAAGTATTACTTTAGGTTGAATTCTTAGACGGCAAGGCGGATCACGTTGCAAAAGCAGCAGCGACGCACTGAAAGGAGTCGCTTCAAACCGCCGCATTCCAAATGTTAGCGCTGTTCTTTAATGTTGCTGGCCGAGAGCCTCAACAGACTTCTTGGCGAGCCAATCGGCAACCTCCCCCGTACGTTTGTCGCCGCCGAGATCGGGGGTCATGTAATTCTCCTGCAGAGCTGTCCGCACGGAAGTCCGCAGCGCGGCGGCCTCCCGTTTCCAGCCGAGGAATTCCAGCATCATCGCTGAAGCAAGGACGGACCCCATCGGGTTAGCGATCCCCTTCCTGGCAATGTTGGGGGCGGAGCCATGCACCGGCTCGAAAAGCGAAGTCTTGCCCGGGTGAATATTTCCCGACGGAGCAAGCCCCAGGCCGCCAGCCAACTGTGCGCCCAGGTCGCTGATGATGTCGCCAAAAAGATTGCAAGTAACAATAACGTCGAACTGCCCCGGGTCGCGCACGATCTCCATCGCCAGGGTGTCGATATACAGATGCCGGGAATCAACGTCCGCATATTCCTGGCGGACCTCCTTGAACACCCTCTGCCAGAGGTCGTGGGCAAACGTCATGGCGTTGGATTTGTCGCTCATGCAAACACGCTTCAGGCCGCTCCGCCGGGCGTATTCGAACGCGTAGCGAATGATGCGCTCGACGCCTTTGCGGGAATTGACGTCCTCTTGAACGGCGATCTCGTCCGGCGTGCCTTTCTTGAAGAAGCCGCCGACGCCCACGTACAGGCCCTCGGTGTTCTCGCGGAAAACCATCAGGCGAATGTCTTTTTCGGTGCGGTCCCGCAAAGGTGTGAGCCGCTCGTGAAGCAACTCTACGGGCCGCGCATTGACGTAGAGATCGAGCTGGAAGCGAAGCCCCAGGAGTATATCGGCAGCGTGTTGATTCGAAGGCACGCGGGGATCGCCAAGCGCCCCAAAGAGAATGGCGTCAAACTCGTCGCGCAACATCTCCACGGCGCCCGCCGGCAGCGAAACCCCCTCGCGGAGATACTTGTCCGCGCCCCAGTCAAACTCGACAAATTCCAGAGGCCGCCTCGCGGGCGCCGCCACAGCCTTCAACACCTTCACCGCTTGCGGCGTAACTTCCGCCCCGATGCCATCGCCGGGAATCACCGCAATGCGCGCCGCAGCGCCGCCGTCTCGCAAAGGAATGCCGGGCAAAGTTTCGCCTCCTGAATGAGTGATCTTCTCGCCGTCCGAAAACAGCGTGGAAAAAGCAACTGAGTTTTCCGCGACTGCGCGTCCGTCGGCTCGCTATTCTTCCATTGATATGGTGTGCTGCGCCACCCTTACCACTCAGGCCAGCCGTTCTTTGCGCACAGTAAGTTTCTCGATGCGCTCCAGGTGCGGTTCGAATCCAATGCCCGGGCTAGTCGGCACGCGAATCGTGCCTTGGGCTGTCACGGTGACTTCGGGATGGATGATGTCTTCCTCCCAATACCGCTTGCTCGCGGCCACATCCCCGGGGAGTGTGAAATTAGGAAGCGTCGAGAGCGCGATGTTGTGCGCGCGGCCGATGCCGGATTCCAGCATCCCGCCGCACCAGACCGGAAGGCCGTGCCGCTGGCAGAGATCGTGGACGCGCCGTGACACCGTGTAGCCACCGAGGCGGCCGAGCTTGACATTGATAATCTTGCAAGCGCTCAGCTCAATGGCCGCGCGCGCGTGCTCCTCCGTGTGTATGCACTCGTCCAGGCAGATCGGCGTTTCCAGCTTTTTCTGCAACTCGGCGTGGCTGTAGAGATCGTCCCAGCCAAGCGGCTGTTCGATCATCATCAGGTAGAAGCTCTCAAGCTGTTTGAGGAGCGCCCAGTCATTCAGCGTATAGGCGGAGTTGGCGTCCACCATCAGCTTGATGCGTGGAAAATCCTGGCGAAGCCGCCGCACGAGTTCAAGGTCTTTTCCCGGCTTGATCTTAATCTTGATGCGCTGGTAACCCGCAGCAAGCTCCTTCTGCACCGCGGCGGAGAGGTCGTCCAGCGATCCCTTGATGCCGACCGAAACGCCGCAAGCAATCTCCTCCCGAACCCCGCCGATGAGCTTCCAAAGGGGCACCCCTTTTTGCCTGGCCTCCGCGTCCCAGACTGCCGCTTCCAATGCACCTTTGGCCATGTTGTGGCCGCGGACTCGCTCCAGCAAGTCCCAAATCTCCCCGGCCCCACCGAAAACTTTCCCCTTCACCAGCCCCCAGAGATATTCACGAAGTATCAGCCACGCCGTATCCGCTGTTTCCGGACTATAAGAAGGCGACTCGCCCGCAACACATTCCCCCCAGCCAATCACGCCGTCTACATCCGCCTGCACCAACAAAATGCGCCGCACGTCCGTGCGCTCCACGCTGGTCTCGAACGGCGTCACCAACTTCATTCGAATTTCTTGCAGCGTGACCTCTCGTATTTGCATGATCGTTCTGCCGCCGGTCTCTCGTAGTGGCGGGTCTTTAGACCCGTTCTCTTTCCCTGCTAGAAATCGCTCCACGGGTGAAGCAGATACGCCCATCCTTCCCGTAGGCTGCGCAACGCGACCGCTGCGTATCCTTTTGCAAACCACTTTGTAAACTCTTCGCGCACGCGCGTCTGCGCGGCGCCAACCTGCGCCGCTTCCTCGCCCTGCCAGCTCTCCAGCCCTGCGGGCAACTCGATAATCGCCGGGGCCTCAACCGGGTCTTTGACGAGGTTTTCAATGGCGGCAACCACGCGCGCGGAATCGAGGTGCCATTCGGCCAGTAGCCGGTCGGTCGCCAAGCCTCGGTGCAACGGGCTGGTCGTGATGCCATACAAATTGGGATGATATTCCCGGCAGATAACCCCAAGCTTGTTCAAATTGAAGTGCGCGTTGCGAACCTCCAGCGGATCAAACGTCCATTGAATTAGCCGGATTCCGCGACCCAGAGCCTCCTCGCGCTGAAACAGTTTGAGCCTGCGGCCAACGCCGCGATCGCGGTGCTCGCTGTCCACTCCGGTCATGTGAGAATGCAGGTAAGGCACGCGGCCCCGCAAGCCCGCGACCGCGAGCGTAAAGCCCACCAGGCGATCACCGTCGAAAGCGCCCAGCGTTTGACCGCCGGTATGCGCGGCTACCGCAAACATGGTGGCCGGCTCGATTTCCACGTCGGCTTCTCCCCAGATCCCTCGCTGCAGCTCCACGCAACGATGGAACTCTTCCATGCCCTCGCACTTCCGAACGACGATCTCCGCGCTCATGGCTTCGCCGGCGTCCCGCTCGCGACTGACAACCTCCGCTTCCCTTCCGACTTCTTCGCCGTCTCCCAGAACGCCTCCATCTCCTCGCGCGGGAGGTCTTTGAACTGCCTTCCATTTTTCCGGGCCAGCGCCTCCATCGACCGGAACCGCCTCGAGAATTTCGCATTGGCCTTCTTGAGCGCAATTTCCGGGTCGATTTTCAGGAAGCGCGACAGGTTTACCGCCGCAAACAGCAAGTCGCCGAGCTCCTCTTCCATTTTTCGCTGGTCTTGCTCCCCCCATGCCTTCTTCAGCTCTTCCGTCTCTTCCCGCATTTTTTCGAAAACTCCGCCCGCTTCTTCCCAGTCAAAACCGATGCGAGAAGCCTTGCGGGTCAATTGAAAGCCTTCCAGTGTCGCGGGCAGTGCGTGCGAGACGCCGTCGAGCAAGGAAGTCTCTCCTGGGGTTTGTATACCGTCAATCGAATTACCCTTTTCCCCCGTTGCGCGGCGCTCCTCAGCCTTGATTTGTTCCCAGTTTCTCAGTACCTCCGCGGAATCTTTCGCGTGAGTTTCTCCGAAAACATGGGGATGCCGCCGAATCATCTTGTCATGGATTTCGCGAATCACCTCGGCCACCGTGAAGCGCCCTTCTTCACGCGCGATTTGCGAATGAAAAACAATCTGCAAAAGCAGATCCCCCATCTCTTCCGCAAACTTGGCATCGTTCCCGCTTTCGAGAGCTTCCACAACCTCATAAGCTTCTTCGATCAGGTAGGTGCGCAGCGATTGGTGAGTTTGCTCGCGATCCCAGGGGCACCCGTTTGGCGCGCGTAATCGGGCCTGCACGGCCACCAGCTTTTCGAACCACTGGCCCGGCGTCAATTGTTTCCGTTTCGCCCGCTTGCCGCTGCGGCGCCTTTTTCTTGCTTTCCTCGTCCGCTTTTCGCGCGTAGCCATGTTCTCATCCGCTATCTCAATCCTGCGTCAAGCGCTCCACTTTACGGTGCCTCCCTCCCTTTGACAAGGCGGCTCGGATCTCCATCAAAAGGAACGCGGCGCTCCCCGGCGACTCCAACTCCCAACCCGTGATAAACTGCAGGCTAGACAATTTATCGAGGAAAAGCACCTTGGCCGAACATAAAGACCATAAACACGAAGAAGCGTTTCGCGTAATCGACCGCCGTCCCTTTACCGCCGAAGGAGAATTGCGCAAGGAAGTCGTTGACGAGAAAGAGCGGGAAGCCAAGCGGGAGGCCGCGAAAGCCCCGGTCTCGCCGGCCGATCCGGCAAAAACAACGGCGACGCTGCCACCTATCGACACGCCCAAGCGCCTCCCCGCGTTCGAAAATCTCATTCGCATGTTAGGGAGCAACGCCGCCATGGTCCTGGGTGCCTACGCCGACCCGCGCACCGGCCAGCCGGTGATCGATCCCGACGCCGCTCGCGAGCTGATCGACATGCTGGATGCTTTGCACGAAAAGACCAAGGGCAATCTTGCGCCCGAAGAAGACAACATACTTTTGGATCTCCTGGGCAAGCTGAAGATGACCTTTCTCGAGATCAATCAGGCCGTCGCGGCCGAGGCCGCCAAAGCCAAGGCCAAGGCCCGCCCCTAGGAAACGCGCGGCAGTCGGCCCCGCCGCCGCCGAAAGATTGGCTCCGATGCTTTCACTATGCCTGCCGCTCCCCTAAAAATTACGGTTCTCGGCTCCGGCACCTCCATGGGCGTCCCTACGCTCGGATGTTCTTGCTCCGTGTGCAAATCACTTGACCCTCGCGATAAACGCCTTCGTCCTTCCCTTCTGATTTCCCGCGGCGGCCAGAATGTAGTAATCGATACCACTCCTGACTTTCGCCAGCAGGCGCTACGCGTTGGACTGGAACGCCTCGACGCCATTCTGCTCACCCACGGTCACGCCGATCACATCCTCGGTTTCGACGATATTCGCCCCTTCAATATCCGCCAGCGGTCAGCAATGCCTGTCTACGGCAACGAAGAAACATTTCGCATCATCCGCCGCGTGTTCGCCTATGTGTTCGACGACAAACCGACGCTCAGCACTGTCCCGAGCGTGACGCTGAACATTGCCGATCGTCCGATTCAACTTCTCGGCAACCCCTTTGTTCCCGTGCCCATGCTCCACGGAGACATGCAAGTTTTGGGTTTCCGCTTCGGGCGCGCCGCCTATCTCACCGACTTCAGCAAGATCCCAGACTCGTCGATGGCGCTGCTGCAAGATCTCGACGAACTGATTCTCGACGCTTTGCGGGACATTCCCCACCCCATGCACCAGACGGTGGGACAGGCCCTCGCGCTCGTTGAACAGCTCAAGCCGCGCCGCGCGTGGTTCACGCACATTGCCCACGACCTGCCGCACGCCGAAACCAACGCGCGCCTCGTTCGAATGGGCTACCCGCACGTGCAACTCGCCTATGATGGCCTTGAGTTTGACGTGCGGCTGGACGCTGCGGATGATGTTTCGCGCCAGTCCGCGGATTCGCAGGGATCGCCAGCCGCGATGAGCGGGGTAACCTCAACGGGGCTGACGGCCTTTTTCTCCTCGCAGGCCTGGGCCTCGCGCTACGCCAAATGCGGCCACGCCAGCGTCCTGGCCATCGGCAACTTCGACGGCATCCATTTGGGCCATCAAGCGATCCTTCGCGCCACCGTCGAGCGCGCCCAAACCCTCAACGCGATTTCGACGGTTCTCACCTTCGATCCCTCGCCGCGCAAGGTTCTTCACCCGGAATCAGCGCCGCCGCGATTATCCACCAACGCGCAGCGCCTCGAGTGGTTCAACGCTCTCGGCCTCGAAGCCGTGGTAGTCCTCCCGTTCACACTCGATCTCGCGCGGCTATCTCCCGCCGAATTCGTCGAGCAAATTCTTGTCCGCGATCTGCGGGTAAAAGCCATACTGGTCGGCGAAAATTTCCGCTTCGGGCATAAGCAGGCGGGCGACGTGAAGCTGCTCACCGAGCTTGGCGCAAAACGCGGATTCGAGGTCGTGATCGTTCCCCCCGTGGTCTATCGCGGAGAAGTCGTTTCCAGCACCATCATTCGCCGGGAAGTCGCCGGCGCAGACGTCTCTCACGCCGCGCGTCTTCTGGGTCGGCCCTTCGCCCTCACAGGTGAAGTCGTCGGCGGCACGGGAACGGGCCGCCGCTTCACCTTCCCCACCCTGAACCTCGCCGCGGAGCAGGAGCTCCTCCCTGCTCGCGGTGTTTACATCACGCGCTCGTGCTTTGAAGGCCAGACTCACAGCCATCGCTCGGTAACGAATATTGGCATGCGCCCGACGTTTAACGGTTCGTCGCTCAGTGTTGAAACGCACTTGCTCGACGTTCAACTGGAAACAGCACCGAAACGAATGGAAGTGCGCTTCTGGAAGCGCCTTCGCGAGGAGAAAAAATTTAGTGGCACCGAAGAGCTGCGCGCACAAATTGCCCGCGACATCGCCAGCGCCAACAAATTCTTCTCACGCCTGCGCCGTTCCCGCTCCCTCCGAGACGCCTCGGTTTCCGCGCCGCGTTCCTAGACCGATGTATTGCCTATTCGTAGGTGATGGTGATGGTAGCTGCAGGGCTACCAGAAGCGGCCGATAAGCTCACGGCCGAAACGTGCATGTTGGCAGAGTTGACGATCGTGAAGTCTCCTTCGGCCAGAGTGCCGCTGAAAAACCCGGCCGTACTGGCCTGCTTACTCGCGTTCGCCCCGAAAGCAGCAAAAGCGCCACCAGGATTGTCAGCTTCAGTTACCGTCATCGACAACATGTGGGGGCAAACCCTCAGGCCCCCTGGTGTACATCCGCTTGCCGTCCCGAAAGACCACGCCGCGACGACGATTGGCGCAGGCGAAAGTACGCTGGCGAATGTCGCTGGCGGCCTGGAAACGACAAGAGTGAAGTTCTGCACGCCATTCGGCGCAACGCCGTTCGAGGCGGTAATTGCGATGGGGAACGTGCCCGTCTGGGTGGGATTACCGCTGAGCACGCCGTTTGCGCCAAAGGTGACGCCGCCTGGCAGCGTCCCCGCCTCGCTGAACACGGGACCCGGCACGCCGAAGGCCGAAGCAGCGAAGGAGTTCGCCGTGAATGCTAAGAACGTGGCAGTGCTCGGACTGTTGATCGTCGGCGGCACCCGGAACGGAATGGTCACTATGCTTACGATCCAGTCGCCACTGTCGCCTTCCCCCGGCCCAACCGCCGGGCCCGCTATGTGCCCTAGCCCCTGCTCTGCACTCGGCTCACCAAAAGCGTTCTCTGTGGTGCCCACACCGAAGACATCTTTGCCCTCTCCGCTCACGTTGAGCATGACTAGATTGATGGCGTGACCGTGCAGGGTGCCGCGCACGTTGAGCTGTTTCACGTCACCTTGGGGAGCGAGCTTATGGTCGACTTCCTTGAACAGCACCGAGGAGAACGGCGCGCCGGTATCTGGGTCCTCCGCCGGAGTGAGCGTGCCAGTGAAGTTGTCCGATCCCGATCGGAGGTTCAGGGTCAGTACGCCATAGCCTACTACACCAGCCGACGGCCCTTCCCGAATGGTAATTTGAAAAAAAGTTTTCAGCTGGCGAGTGTCGCCACGCTCATCGGCAGCCGCAGGGAAGAGCGCAACACTCATGAATACAAGCATCACCATGGACCGCCAAGGTGTGAATTGCTGGGCGCTCACGGGGAACCTCCTTTTGCTGAACAGAGGAGTTCAGCAGTCGCGGGAAATTTGCCTTTGGGACCAACCGGGGGGACGGCCCGCATTCTACACCCAGTTAGTGCCCCAAATCGAGGAATCGTTTCCCACGAAGGTAGCTTTTCCCCGGCAGCTCGTTCATCGCGACGAACTACAGCCGGCTGAAGGCGGCCCCTGAACCCGGCATCGTTAGCTCCACCGCCAAGAGGTTGACACGTCTAGCGGATTTATGAGGTTGCAGGTATTGTTATGTTGAAATATGGATGAATGAGCTATGCCGAACTCCATGCGTTACTGCCAAACCTGCCGGTTCGAACTTAGCAAACGCGGTTTTAAGCGCCACACGCTTTCCGTTGTTCACAGAAAGGGAAAACTGATCCGCGCCATGTTGGAGCGGGATTGCATCACCCATGCCGAAATTGCCAGACGCATCGGGCTAACGCGGGAGCGCGTGCGTCAACTGGCTCAGGTAATGGGTTTCGCCACCGGGAGATCGCGGCACGCCATTTGCCGAATGGAGCGCCGCAGGAAAGAAATGGCGGAGTTTTTTGTGGAAGCGCAAAAACGCGGGTTTGCAGTCGAACTGCTCGGCAAGAAGAGTGCGTACATAAACGGGAAGCTTTGTATTCAACGGCAGGCGTGCTGGCACGACGTAGGGAGAGGCGAATACAAATATACTTGCCTTAGTATTCGCCGGCCCTCGGCCAAGTTCGATATCTGCGCGTGGAAACTGCCGGATGGCCGCTTCCTGATTCTGCCTAAGAAGCTAACAGGTTTCACGCAAACAACCTTCAACCCGGAAGAAAGCGATCGCCTGGGTACAAATAGCTCTTCGCACTACTATCGAGATTACGTCGAAAGATGGAGCCTGCTCGGGCGACCCCGCCGCGCAAGAGGTTAACAGTCGACAGTTCACAGTTGACAGTAAAGACGGCCGATGCGCGCCCTTCCCTAGCTGGGTTAAACGTGCTCCATTTCCACCAGTCACGAGTCACCAATCACCAGTCACATCTGCGGTAGACTTGGCCCATGCTCCGTCAGATTGCGCCGGTGTTCTTCACCAGGGACATTCCCGCAACGCTCGCCTATTACACAGGCAAGCTTGGTTTCGCATGTCTGGGGACGTGGCAGGATCCGCCGGTCTACGCCATCGTGGCGCGCGACCAGCAGGTGATTCATTTCCGCTGCGCCCAGCCGCCCACAGCCAATCCGGACAAATACCGGGACGAATTGCTCGACGCGTACCTGTTCGTTGAAGATGCCGACGCACTTTATGCCGAGTACGCCGCCCAAGGCGTGGAATTCGTTCGGGGACTTGGCAACATGCCATGGCACTGCCGCGAGTTCGTGGTGAAGGATTGCGATGGCCGTCTGCTGGCTTTCGGCGCAAACCTGTAATAGGCGTTTTTCGGAATTACGGCACGGCCACCCGCCTTTCTTCCGTTCTAGCTGGCCGGACTCTCGGCCATGATTTTATCGAAGAGCTGCTTCGTGGACATGCGGTTCTCATCTAGCAGCTTTTTCGTCACTCGATTGGCGATCTCCAACGCACCACCGCGCCCGCCTAGACCCTTGAAATCGCCTTTCTTTCCCCAATCCCAGTCTTTCCCTGAGCGCAAGATCGACAACATGTGTGAGGCTTTGAATTCGTCCTGCATTAGAGCGCGGTCGATGACTTGCGCCCCGATGAAGCAGATTGCCCACAGTCCGGAGCCTCGCAGCATGATGTATTCCCTTGGCGTGCTCCACGCCTTGGGCTGCCACTTCTTTACCGCCTCGAAATAATTCTTGATGACGCGATACTGCGCCTCCGCATCGTCTAGGTGCGGCAACTGAGTGGACCGGCTGAGCATGTACTCGATTCCCGTCTTGAGTCCGCGAAGCGGCACGTCCGCACCCACCGGCTTTCTCCCGCCTTCGAAAACGCGTCCGTGGAATGGGCTTGCGGAATCGTGACTGAGCCGCTGAGCGATGTAAAGTTCGGGGTTCCGTTTCTTCAGTAGCTCCTCAGGGGTCAACATGATTTCGATTTTGTCCAGATGGCTCGTGTTCATCGGCCGTTGGTTGACGTTGATGTCTTTGAACAACTGGATTTCCTCTTCGCGACTGAGGTCGTACGCCAAGCAGAAGGAAACCATTTTCTCGATTCGCGAGTACCCACTCTCCGCTCCGTCGGCATAGTACAGTCGGTGATTTCCGTCGACTCGCGATATGGCTATACCGGGTCCTGCTTTCACTGCATCCACGTCGATTGCCAAGATGCCGAGGTCTGGCATTTCTTCCGTGGCTGGATAGAAAGTCACCACATCCTTTTTGCGCGCGCACAAAAACACTTCCGGCCAGAAGCCAATGTCTCGATTTTTGACGTATTCGTATGCCTGGCGCGCATGGGCCGGATTCAAGTCTCGCTGCGTTCCGGTCGGATTGCTGCTCTGATCGTAGACGTCGGCTTTCGAAACATCAGCCAAATCCGCCAGCTTCGCAAATCCCCGATACACCTGGACGCCAAGGACTCGCGCGCGTACGGCGGGCAGCCTCAATATCTTCTTTTCCTTCTCCATCTTCTTTTCCTTCTCCGCCTCTTTTTCTGCCATGTAACGGTACCTTCCTTATCTGGCCGAAATGCCCAGGGCCTTCTTGTGCCCAGACGTACGTCTCACTCTTTGCTGAATAGCCTCCAACAGGACGCAGATGGTGAGCAACAGACACTGTAATTCCTCGATTCCTTTTAAATCTGCGTTGTCGAAATAACGCGCCCTCGTTAGCTGATAGGAGCTACGCCCACCAACCTTATCCTTGAAGTCGGCGAGGTGCTCGCGGACCGGCGACTTGGCATGGTCGAACGACACCTCATGTGCGCACAAATTGCGAAGTTTTCTCAGGAGCTCAAGTGTCACGCGGAGCGTCTCGTCGATCAAACCCAGCCTATAGCATAACTTTATGCGGGCGCTGAACGTTCCCAGCGGCGTATCCCCTTGCAGCAATTCGTCCTGCTCTTTCGGCTTCGCGCGCTTGGGTAGCAGGAATGTGTCCAGCATCTGGAAGAGGAGCTGCTCGATTTTCGAAGCGCCTACGATGATGAGCGGCCTCGCGCTTCGTTCCGCGAGAAGGTCTTCCGCAAACTCGTCGAAGAGCTTGCCGACTTGAATTTTTGTGCCCGCCATGTGAGGGTCCGGCCCTACATTTTGCTAAGCAGTATAGCGACAAAGTAACGTGGCTGCCACTCGCCAGGTGCCCTATCCTTTGGCGTTTGTTTTTGAAAGGGTGGGCCATTCTTCTCTTCGCTCTCTGATATCCTCTGAGGAACCGGGGAACCGGGGGCCAGAAGGTGGCGAACTATTTTGCTGCCGGAACAGCCCCCCTGAAATGAAACGGGACCCAACAGCGTATATAGAAGCAGCGCCCGAGGTGTCGGCGTTAAATCCGCGCAGTCAGGAGAGTCAAATGAAATTCCAGGCTATGGCGTCAGCAGGGGTGTTGTTCCTGGTATCCACGGCGGCTTTCGCACAGGATTCCAAAGCTCCGCAGGGGGCCTCGAACAGCAAGGGAGAGCAGGCTTCCCAAGGTCCGTTCAGCACGTACAATAAAATCTTCTACACCAGGATGAAAACCATCCTCGTCAGTTCCGCTGAAAAAATGCCCGAAGAGAACTACAACTTCAAGCCCACGGACGCCGTCCGCAGCTACGGCCAGATTGTGGGGCATCTTGCGGACGCCCAATATAATTTTTGCTCGATGGCACTTGGGGAGGCGAATCCCGGCCTCAAAATCGAGGAGACCAAGACCACCAAAGTCGATCTCGTTGCCGCGCTCAAAGGTGCGCTCGCCTACTGTGACAAAGCTTATGACGGCGCGACGGATGCGTCCGGCACGCAAACGGTGAAGATGTTCGGCATGGATATGCCCAAATTCGGCGTGCTGAACATTAACAACGCGCATGACATGGAACACTACGGAAATCTGGTCACCTACATGCGGCTCAAGAACATTGTTCCCCCGACGAGCGAACCGGCTCCGGCGGCACAGCCGAAAAAGTAAGCGGCGAGTGGCCGCGCCTTAATTCCGCAAACCGCCTTTGGGTGGCGCACCCTGCGGGTTTGTTTAGTGCAAGGGTGGGGTCTTTCTACTGTCCTTTTTCCAATTTCTATTTTCCAATTTCTGGCAAAGCAGGGCGGAGCTTGCCGGCGGCGAGGTCTTTCAAGGCGCGGAGGCGGGCGTCGAGTTCGGCGGGCGTGAGGCGCCCCTGGCGGTAGAGCGTACGCAGAAAATCCGGGGCGGGACGGTCGCACTTGCGCGAGTTGCATTCCATACAGGAGGAAACCAGGTTGCGGTAGCCGTTGCGTCCGGAGCACGCGCGCGGCACGACGTGGTCAATGCACCGGATGTGAGCGGGAGTGCGGCGAAGGCAGTAAAAGCAGGTGCCGGCTTCACGGTCGTGAATGGATTTGCGAAGTGCCGCCGTACTCAGGAAATCCGTGGCCTCGAGGGCAGCAGCACGCGACTCTCCCTTGTGGTGGAAAGCGCCATTTCTGCCCGTGCGGGTAGCGCGGACCTGCTCGGGCAGGCGCATCTCCACGAGATGACCGGTTTTGCTGCGTTCGAGAATGCGCAAAGCTCCCAGCTCTTCGAGCCGGCGGATCGCCAGGCGCACCGGCCCACTGGAAATACCCAGATCGCGGGCGACGGGCAGCACCGCGAAGTGCAAGCGCCGCTTGCCAACGACGAGGGAATGGCGCAAGAGATAGGAGTAGACGGCGCGGTCCCAGACGTTCAGGCCGAGACGCGGGACGAGAATATCTTCAAACTGCATCCAGAGGAGTTTGGGGTTCGGTTTTTTGTTTAGCATGTTTTAGGTCCTGAGAGTGGGATAGAGAAGTTCACGGCAGACGGCTGATAGGAAGAGAAAAGACAAAGACTCAACACAGAGAGCGCAGAGACGGGATCACAGAGATCACAGAGAAGAGCACCGAAAAAGCTGAAAGCTAACAGACGGAGAAAAAACCGGATTTAATACCAGAGCGCACAGGGATGGAGCACGGGGGGCACGGAGAAACGAAAAACGCCGGCTGGAAGCCGGCGCTACGAAAGGGGCACGATATTCCGGCTGCTGCCCGGAATCTGCGATATCGTGCCCCTAAAAACAAAAAGCCCCGACTGAAGTCGGGGCGCACTTTTCTACGAGAAACATTATACTACAACGGTAATGCGGTTGTCAAGCCCAAAGTTAGTAAAAGTACAGATTTTTGTAAACCCTTGAGAGGCAAAGAGATAAGGGGGTAGGGGAAGTGCGAGCGGCGAGCGGCAAGTCGAAAAAAAACCTAAAACACCTCCCCACCCTGCTTGCCGGGGGAGGGTCTGAGATTGGGAAACAGACGCGCCTGTTCGGCGTCTTACCTCAATCGGGACACCTCGAACCAAACGTTCCGACGATCTTCGCGCTCGTCACTCGCCCCTATTGATTTTCTGCAGGCATTCGGCGCAGTAGCCGCCCACTTCGGTGCGTGACATGGTCACCTTCATGTGAAAGTCGCGCGCGATTTGTTCCTTCAATTGTTCGTACAGGCGGCTTTCGAATTCGCGCACTTTCCCGCACCGCAAACATGCCACGTGAATGTGATCCCGCGGCCCGTGCGTTTCGTAGTAGTGCCGGTCGCCGCGCAGATGAAGCAAATCCAGCTCGTCGATCAAACCTTGTTTTTTGAGGAGGTCAATCGTGCGGTAAACGGTGACCAGGTGCACGCCGGAGTCGATTTTCTGCGCTCGCTCGAGAATCTGATCCACGTCCAAATGCTGCTCGGCGTCGTCCATCACCTGCAGGATGACCCGCCGCTGCCGCGTCATTCGAATGCCGCGCGCTCCCGCAGCCTGTTGAAGCTTACCGGTTGTTTCTGCAGTATTGAGGCGCTCCCCGGTGGAAACCCGGTGGGAAGGTGAAACAGCAGCCATTTGCTGTGCTCCGCTCGTGCGGCGGATGCGCTCTAGGAATGGATAGGCAGCAACCGCACCACGTCATTGTACATAACGTAAGCGAAGAACACCAAAAGGAACACCAAGCCCACCTGCACGAAACGTTCTTTGAACGCCAGACTGAAGTCGCGCCTGCGGATTCCTTCCATCGTCAGCAGCAAGATATTTCCTCCATCCAGAATGGGGATGGGCAGGAGATTTAGGATCCCCAGGTTCAAACTGATCATCGCCATCATATTGATGACGTCGACAGGCCCTTCCGCGACTGCCTGGCCCGCAAGCTGTGCGATGCCCACAAAACTTCTCAATTGTTTCACCGACAATTTCCCGGAGAACAGCCTGCCGATCACTCCAAACAATTTCACCGTGGCGCCCAACGTTTCGTCCGTGGCTTCCCTTACCGATGCCGCCAACGTCATATCCTTGAACGCCCACTCGATTCCTGGAGCCATCCCGATCCGCCACGCCAACTGGCCCTCTTCATCCTTGCTTTGTGCCGGCTGAATCACAATGTTCATCTCGCGGCCGTCGCGCTTCACGGTGGTATTCAGGACCTGTCCGTTCGAATGCCGGATCTGGTCGAAGAAATTGGACCAGCTGCCCACCGCCGTCCCGTTCACCGCCACAACCAAATCTCCCCGCTTCAGCCCCGCGCGGCTCGCGGGCATCCCGGGTTCCAGGGTTCCCACAATCGCAGGCATGGGGAGATTACCGAGCGGGCGGTCGACGTTCTGTATGTCCGCCGCCTTCACTTCCGCGGTTCGCTGCTCGCCCTGCCGGTCAACTTGGAAGCGCAAAATTCCCTCAGGCGCTACTTGAAGAAGATACGTGTTCGCCTTGGACCACGTCGGCGTGGCCACGTCGTTCACCGCCAAAACGCGATCGCCATCTTTGATTCCCGCTTTTGCCAGCGGGCTCGTCTCTGGCAGGCCGCTAATGACCAGTGGCTTGTCTAGATAAGCAGGATACGGCAGCCCCTTGATCGCATAAAATCCGCCGAGCAGCAAAAGCGGCATGAGCAAGTTGACCGTAGGGCCCGCAAACGAAATCAGCGCCCGCTGCCAACGCGGCTTGCTCATCAATTCGTCCGGCGCACCCGTCGGCGCCACGTCATTCGAATCCACTTCGGACAAATCCTGTCCCGCCATTCGAACGTAGCCGCCCAGCGGCAGCGCGCTGATGCGGTAATCTGTAGCTCCTCGCTTAAAGCCAAACAGCCGTGGGCCGAATCCGATGGAAAATACATCCACGCGCACGCCAAAGAATCGTGCCACGATGAAGTGTCCCCACTCGTGGACCAGAATCATCACGCCCAAAACCAGAAAAATTCCAATCAAAGTATTCATGAAATCGGTCTGCCCCTTTTCTATGTCGCCGCCGCCGCCGTCACCGCCAGCCGCTCTACTTCTTCCTTCGCCATTCGACGCGCTTCAGCATCCGCCGTAAGCACGTCTTCCATCCTCTCAAACTTTACGCGCGGTGTGCGTCCCAGCACGCGCTCAATCACTTCCGGAATCCCCAGGAACGGAAGCCGCCGCTCCAGAAACGCCGCCACCGCAATCTCATCCGCGGCATTCAGCGCGCACGGCAGAGCGCCGCCCTTTTTCAGCGCTTCCCGCGCCAACCGCAGGCACGGAAACCGCCGCGTCGAAGCCTTCGCAAAATCCAAGCGCTTTAGTTTCGACCAATCCAGAACCACCTGATTATTAGATGCCACCCTCTCCGGATAGGTTAACGCATATTGGATTGGCATGCGCATGTCCGTTGGCCCAAGTTGCGCCAAAACGGAACCGTCGACAAATTCCACCATCGAGTGAATTGTGGACTGTGGATGGACTACAACTTCGATTTGCTCCGGGCGCATACCAAACAACCATCTCGCCTCGATGATTTCGAATCCCTTGTTCATCATCGTGGCGGAATCGATGGTGATGCGGTTTCCCATGCGCCAGTTCGGATGCGCCAGCGCTTGTTCGGTCGTGACATTCGCCAGCGCCGCCATCGGCGTCTTTCGAAACGGTCCGCCCGAAGCCGTCAGCACCAGCCGCCGCACTTCCCCGTGCGTTCCGCCACGCAGGCATTGATGCACGGCGTTGTGTTCGCTATCCACGGGCAAAAGTTCGCGCCCGGCCTTCTTCGCCGCGGCCATCACCAATTCTCCCGCCGCAACCAGCACTTCCTTGTTCGAAAGCGCCACTGTCTTGCCCAGCTTCACTGCCTCGTAAGTCGCTTCAAGCCCCACCACTCCCACCGCCGCCGATACGACAATGTCCGCCTTCGGATGCGTCCCAACCGCCAGCATGCCTTCAGGCCCATGGTGAACCTCTGGAAACTTCGCGATTCCCTTTTCGCGCAGCAACCGCGACAACTCATCCGCCCGTTGGGCATCGCCAACAGACACAACCTCAGGTTGATGCCGCTCGATCTGCCCGATCAACTCTTGCAGATTGCCACCCGCCGCCAGCCCAACCACACCAAATCTCTCCGGCAAAGCCTCCACCACCGAAAGGCACTGCCGCCCAATCGATCCCGTCGAACCCAATATGACTAAGTGTTTCACGAAGTCCTTTGTGGAGTGCGGGAGCTTGCTTCCGCCTTTCCGTCATTCACGCCTGCCGGTGGGAAGTCTTCTGACCTACGACCTGGGCGCGTAGATCAATACCCAATAATACCAGACAACCGGAATCGCCAGGATAAGCGCATCAATCCTGTCCAATACCCCGCCATGCCCCGGCAAAATACTCCCCGAATCCTTAATCCCTGCGCTGCGCTTATAAGCCGACTCCAGCAAGTCCCCCGCTTGCCCCGCCACGTTCCCCGCCGCTGCCATCCCCAGCATATGCGGGAACGGCAGTGCCATTAGCCACGCAAAAATAAGTCCGACGATCATTGAACCGAGAAAACTTGCAACCGTTCCTTCCCATGTTTTATTCGGGCTCAGATGCGGCGCCAGTTTGTATTTCCCAAATGACCGTCCCACGAAATACGCCGCGGAATCGCCCGCCCAAGTAAGAACCAAGACAAGAAGGAGCAAAACTGGTCCTCTTCGTCCAAACCCATGAAGCCTGACGGCATACGACAGGGGAAACGCGACGAGGATGAGCCCGCTGGCGCTGATTCCCGCAGCCGGCAACGCTTCCACAAGGGGCCGTCTTGTCGCCAGCGTAATGACCGCAATTCCGAGCACGAACAGAAAAAATACTGCTTCCAAAGGAAAAAGCCCGTTCCCAAACCACCAGCCTCTCTGATAAGCGACTACTCCCCCAGAAAGTTGGTAGGTGGGCACATCTCCCATCAGCCACTGCACATAAATGAGCAGCAGCGCGCAGCTAGCCGTCCAAAACCGATAAGCTCGATGCCCGATAGCCTCGCCGAGAGCAAAGTATTCAAACAGCGCGAGCAACGTAACAAGTCCAACAACCAGCGCAAGGACTGCTGTCGAGCCCCATAGCACGATACCCACGGCAAACGGAATCAACACCGCAGCCGTCGCCACCCGCTTCCAAGTCATAGAAAAGGAATCCCCTCAGAAATCGCGGCCTTCATCTCATCACATTGAGAGAAATAAATCACGCCCGGGAAGAACGGCTGGGACATGAGCTTCTATGAAGAGGTCACCAAATGCATAGCTGGGGGTGATCCGCAGCCATCTACACCAAGGAACTCTGGCGCATGTCAGCGTTCCAGGATTTCCTTGTAGGCGTTCAGCGCGACCTTTTTAGGCTGGCGATCCAAAACCAAGATAGACGTCTTGGTCGAATTCCCCGCAATGCCCACCTGCGTCAGCCGCACCATGCCGTTCCCAAAATCCGCGAAGATCGGCACGTACATCGCGAAATTCTCGTCCACTTCGCTCTGCGTGATTTCCGCATGCACTTTGAATTTGCCGCCTTCCGCCGGCTGCACTTCGTACTTAAAATTGTACCGGGGCACCTGCGTGCCCCAGACCCACTCTCGAAAAAACCAATCCAGCCTCCCATTCTGCTGCAGGTCCATTTTCTTCGTCATGTGCTTTTCGACGACAGCCTTGAAAGATTCAGTCGAAGCGGGCGTATCCCGGTGAAGTTCCATGAAATCGTGCATCATGTCGATGAAAGCCTGATCGGGTTCCCCGGGAGAGCCGTATTCCGCGCGCATCAGTGACCTCAGCATGCTCAGTACGTAGGCGCCCTTGGAATAAGTCACTCCCTGATAGGCTTGCCCGGAGCGCGGAGAAATGAGCCGAAGTCCCATCCACAGCGGCCCCGCATCGTTCGGCGAGACTCCATAATTGTTCTTTTCGAGGATGCGCACGCGCTGCCGTTCCCAGAAATCGATATAGTCCTTCTGCCACTTCGGCCCCACGGCTTGCTGTAGAAACAATGCCGCCGCAAATTCCGCAAATCCTTCCGAGAGCCACTGGTCGTGATAGGAAGCCCAGCTAACGGCGTGGCCAAACCACTGATGCGCCACCTCGTGCGGCGTCACTTCCTGCACGAAGCCGCTGAATTTTGTGTCGATATGGCCGAACATCATCCATCGCTGGGTCGAGTCGATGTACGCGGAAATCGGCAAATACACCAGGTTGGGCCAGGATTGGCCGAAGCTGAAATTCGGTTGTTCGGTGATATACACGTTTTCGTAAGGACCCTTGCCGAAATAGAATGTGCACAACTGCATCTGCGCGCGAGCCTGATCCAGCGCGTACTTGGTCATCGAGGCGGGAGCCATACTGCTAAGCGCTTGGCCGGCCATCGGGTTGGAGGCCGCGACGCTGGACACGCCGCCTCCAAAACGCCGTAAACTGTCGGGCAATTCCGTCAAATAATATCCGGCGATCTCGTAGTGCGTGATCGCGTCCGGGAAATCGATTTTCTTGTATTGACCGTAGTTGAATCCCGCGACGGCGATCGGCACCGGCGTTACCCAGTGCGTCACGGCAAATCCTGCCTCGGTGTGTTGTTCCTCGAGCTTGCCCACGCTGATCAACACATTCGAGGGCGGAACCTTGAACGTGAGATCGTACAGCGCTTTTTCACCGAAGCCGTTCAGGTTCGGATACCACGATTCGCGCGCCCCGATGTAGTAACTTCCGCTGCCCGCATTGGTCACCACTTTGTCGCCGCCGTATTCCACGGTAATCGAATGCGCTTGACCCATCGCCGGGGCCTCATCGAGAACGACGTAGAAGGAGCCATCCTCCTTTCTACTTTCCTGAATGAAGTGCAGGTCCTCGCCTTTCTCACCGCTCACGCGCGTCACCCGCAGCGTCGGAAGCAGCCCGAATTTCATCACCCGCTCGCCGGGGACCAGCGGCTCGTACGTGATCGTCGCGCGGCTGAACAGGTGATCGTTCTTCCCGATGACCGTTTCGATGTTGTACCGGCGGGTGGCAAACATGCGCCGGTCCTCTTGCGAGCTTGCCGTACGGGCCGCAAACTCGGACTTCAGGTGCTGCGAATACCAGATGCCGTCGTCCATTCCGCCGCCGTTGCAATTGACCAGCGCCACTTCCTCGGGCGAATCGAGCTGCGGAATCGCTCCCACACGGGCGCGCAGGAGGAAGCGCAGGTCTTTGTGAGGCGTTCCGTGCATGTAGGCGTTGAAAAACGGCGGGTGCTTGGGATTATATAGGGCGGCAAGCACGTCCGCGTCCACGTTGTCGATTGTTTCGCTTTCCAAAAGGCCTTGCGTTAGTCCTTCGGGTACCTCGTGGCGGTGGCGAACTTTATCCTTCCAGTGTTGAAAGGCGCTCGCGGCCTCCGCCGGCGTTTCCGCTCTGCTTCCCAGCGCCGCCGCGAATTGCGAAAACTGCTCCGGCGAGAAACGAAACACCACTTCGGTGAAGTCCTCCTCGGCCGTCGGACCGCCGGCACGCCGCGCCATCTCGTTTACGTCAAGCGTGGCGAAGGGTTTGAGGGTGAAATGCCCCTGGCCGACGAACACGGCGCCAGTTTCAAGTTTGTTGATCCTTCCCAGGAAAGTAATCGTTCCCGATTTCAACTCGAAGGTCCCCACGTCTATGGGCAATGTAAAATTTTCGCAACGGAATGTGTCGCCTAGTCCATCGTCGCGGAGTTGGCGGTAGATGGTGTCTGAATTCGCGAACGCCGTGCTCTTTCCGGTGACGGTGACGCTGGTTTCTTGCGCCTTGATCGCCAGACTAAGCGGCAGATCCGCAGTGCCGTGCAGGTCCACGGTGGTCACCAGGTCGTCAAACCCTTCCTTGGCAACGCGAAGCGAATATCTTCCAGCGCTCAAATTGGGCGCCACGAACTTGCCGGATTCATCGGAGGTGAGCACTAGCGGCTGCGACAAGTTGCCGCCGCTGATCTCGACGCGCGCCCCGATAACGACTCCGCCCGAAGGGTCTTTCACCGTGCCGGAAATCGTGTCTGCGTTTGCCTGAGGAGCAAGTACCAAAGAGGCCAACACCAACATCGGTATGTAGAGAAGCCTAAACCGGCGCATGGCCGGAATCGTGCCATTTCGCCCCGCTGTTTGCAACACTTCTTCTCACCCGTTTGGAAGTGCTTCACTTCGCGGAAAGGAATCAGTCCTTTCCTTGATATTCATGCAAATTGGGGGGGTGGACGGTACAAGTAAACTAGAAATCCTATCGGGAGGTTAGTGGCCCGCTGCGCGCGCCGGCTTTTCGTCGGACGGCTCGCCTTCGCGGATACCGCCGTAACGCCGCTCGCGCTTCTGGAATTCCAGCAAGGCCTCGAGCAATCGCGCGCGGTTGAAGTCCGGCCAGAGCGTTTCCGTAACGAAGATCTCCGCATAGGCAATCTGCCAGAGCAGAAAATTGCTCACGCGCATTTCGCCGCTGGTGCGGATCAGCAGATCGGGATCCGGCAGACCTTCCGTATACAAGTGCCGCGACAGTTGCTCCTCTGTGACCTTATTTGAAGTTCCGCTGCCGTTACGTTCGGAAAGAATCGCGTTCATGGCATCGACAATCTCCGCGCGTCCGCCATAGTTCAACGCAACGCACAGGACCATGCCATTGTTCCCCGCGGTCTTGTCCATGGCGTCCCGCACGTCGTTCTGGACGCCCGCCGGGAGTTCGTCCATGCGTCCGAGAAAGCGCATGCGAATTTCATTTTTTTGAATGAGCGGCATCTCCTTGCGGAGGTATTCCCGCAGCAGCGCCATCAGGAAGTCGATTTCCGTCTTGGGCCGCCGCCAGTTCTCCACGGAAAAGGCATAAAGCGTTAGGGCCTCGATTTTCAAGCGCGCGCAGGTTTCGATCGTCGTGCGCGCCGACTGCGTGCCGGATCGGTGTCCCGCAATTCGCGGCAGGTGGCGCTTCTGTGCCCACCGACCGTTGCCGTCCATGATTACCGCGATGTGCCTCGGCAGCCGCGCCAAGTCCAGTTTTTCGAGCAGGCCCCCCTCTTCCGGCGTCACTGGCCCGAGCGAGCTAGGAGTGGCAAGGTGCAGCGTTTTGGATGGATGGCGGTGTGGCACGGTTCGTGGGCAAGCTTCCTTGGGAAACCTCTTTACGACGCAAAGTTAACATACGTTTCCGTGATGGCGCAATGTCCCGTGCCTTTTTTACCATCAAGGCGGTGGCGGGACGCTTTGCTGGAAGAGCGCCGTATAGGTCAGAACCAGCGTCAGCACGATCATGGCGATTGCCGTCACCCACGCGACAACGTTGAAGGTCATCGTGTTGACGTATTCGCCCATCAAGTCCCGCCGGTTGACCAGCAGCAGAATGAAAATTACCACTACCGGCAGCCAAATCCCGTTGCCAACTTGTGAAAAGATCAGAATCTTCCAAAGCGGCGCATGCGGCAGCAGAACCACCCCCGCCCCCACCACGATCAAAATCGTATACAGCCAGTAAAATATGGGCGCCTCTTTGAATTTGTGGTCCAGCCCCGCCTCAAACCCCAGACCCTCGCAAATCACGTGCGCGGTGGAAAGCGGCAAAATGGAAGCCGCAAAGAGCGACGCGTTGAGCAGTCCGAATGCGAAGAGAACTCCCGCGCCTTTGCCGGCAAGCGGAATCAGCGCCGCCGCCGCTTGTGCGGCGTCAGTGATGTCTCGATGGCCATTCTTGTAAAGCGTGGCCGCGGTGCAAACGATGATGAAGAAGACGATCACCATGCAGCTGATGCTTCCGAAGAGAACATCAGCACGCGCCTGCCGATACTGACGCGGCCCCACCTTCTTTTCCACGAATCCGGCTTGCAGATAGAAAAACTGCCACGGCGCAATGGTGGTCCCCACAAGTCCCGTCAGCATCAGCAGGTAGCCGGATTCCATGTGAAGGTTCGGAATCACCGTTTCTTTCGCGGCGATCAGCCAATCGGGCTTGGCCAAAAAAGCGGAAAATACGTAGGACAAATACAGAACGCATGCGAAGAGAAAAATAACCTCCACCTGCCGGTACGTTCCCCGGATCACCAGAACCCAAACCAGCATGGCCGCGAGCGGCACCGCGATGTACTTGCTTACGCCAAAAATCTGCATGGAAGCGGCGACACCCGCAAATTCCGCCACCACGTTCGCCAGGTCCACGAAGAAACCGGTGACCATCACAAAAAACGTCGAGCGGAATCCGAACTCCTCGCGGATGAGATCGGAGAGCCCTTTGCCGGTGATCACTCCCATGCGCGCGCACATCTCTTCCGTCACGTACAACGCGATGGTCATAGGTATGAGCGACCACAGCAGGGCGTAGCCGTATTGCGCTCCCGCTTGCGTGTAAACGGAAATTCCGCCCGCGTCGTTGTCGACATTGGAGGTGATCAGCCCTGGGCCTACGACCGCCAGCAACAGCGTCAGCCGCCGCCGCAGCCCGCGGATTTTCCTAAGCAGATCCGTATCGCCTGCGCGGACGCGGTCAAACTTCTCGGAAATAGTGGTCCAGTTCATCGACCCGCTGGAATTCCCTTCTTATTTCCTTCTTATTCCGTCTTAGTCCTTCACCAGCTTCGACACCACGTCGTCCACGGTGATTGCCCCAATCGGCCGGTTTTCCTTATCAATCACGGTTAGCATCCGCAGGTTGTACTTGTCGAATAGCTCGAAAACTTCCTTGTCGTCCGCGTTCGCAGGCACGCTGAGCAGCGGTTCCATCTTCAACTCCGTCATGCGCTGATCGGACGCGGCCAGAAGAAGCCTTCCAACCGGGACAGTGCCCGAAAACTCCGCGCCATCATCGAGCAAGACGATCGTGTCCAGTTGATCAAAGTTCAACTCCTGCCCGCGCATCCATTCCAGCACTTCGTCCCGCGTGGACGTCTCGCCGACGAACAAGAAATCGGGGTTCATCATCCCCCCCGCCGTCGTAGGGTCGAATTCCAGCAATTCCCGCACCTCGTCGGCTTCCTGCCCCGGCATCTCGTGCAAAAGTTCTTCTGAAGTTTCCTTGGACAAATCTCCCAGGAGGTCGGCCGCAGCGTCCGGGGCCATTTCCTCCAGAATGTCTGCGGCCTTCTCCGGATCGAGTTTTTCGACGATTTGCGTGGTGAGCCGCTCGTCCAGTTCCGCCAATACCGCCGCTGCGGTCTCTTCATCCAGCGAGGCGATAATTCCCTGCCGCTCCGCCGCGGATAGGTCCTCCATGATTTCAGCGAGGTCCGCCGGGTGCAAATCCTCGAGCTTTTCGTGTGTGATCCGCAGCTTCACCCGGCGCATGGGGTCCGGTT
>Ga0210408_10001294_pt1 | contig 26749 bp, 26 predicted proteins | sample IncBWH4MmetaG_FD_155471 | JGI IMG/M metagenome (GOLD analysis project Ga0210408, IMG submission 155471) | Forest soil microbial communities from Barre Woods Harvard Forest LTER site, Petersham, Massachusetts, United States - Inc-BW-H-4-M | ecosystem: Environmental > Terrestrial > Soil >...
AAAATGAGGCAAATAAGGTACCAAATACCCCTCTCGCAGGGAGATTATCCTCGATCGGCGCGTCAACCCGCTTCGCAGCCATCGCAAAAACAAGCCTCTCAACCAACTTTTTCAGCAGCCTGCTAGGGAGGACTCTAGGTCCCGCCGTCCAGATCGCGCGTGCGGCGGCGGCCGCCTATCCAGTCGAGGGGGCGATACTGGCGGACGCAGCGATCATTTTCGCCACGCTTATTGAGGTGCGGTTGTTGTTTATTCCGGCTTATGGTGTTGTTTGGCGACACGAATGGCGGTGGTAGGTCCCAAGTGATCTCGTTGCGTGATGTCGTTGCGGGAGTTTTGATCGGCGTCGCTGCCCGATCATGGGGAGCCGTTGCCATCTCAGCAGTTGCCTGGCCATTTATTGTCTGGGGCTACATCAACCTTTTCGCGGGTGGCGCGGCATACAAGCCCGGAACGCCGCTGTTCTCCGGTTCGGAGGCGGTCACGCGGTTTATCGTCTGGGGGACGATTTCCGCTGCTACGTCGTTGATCATCGCCTGCATTGTCTACGGCGCCCGTCTCCTGTGGAGCTAGGGGAACGGTCGTATTGTGCGTTGCGGTGGCGGCGTGTTTCAATCGCGCTCAACGCCTTCCATAGTTCCGATAGATCCATGCAAAACAGCACCTCTTGCACCAAGCTCGCGAGGCGGCGACTACGCAAGGTCAAGCTGTCCGTCGCAAGGTCCCCAGGCACGATCCGGTTTTTGTCGCCGATAGCGCCATCGCGTGAATTACTTGAGGCGAGGCTTTGCTCTTTAGCGACGAGGTGGATTGGCACGTTTGCTTGCGTTTACTCGCCGCCGCTCACGGAGGCGAACGCCTGAGCCCCCACCGTTCTCGTCAATGAAGTCGATGCCAGCTGTCCTGAGCGCCTCCTCGATCAGGGCCAGTGAGTCCGGGTCTCCCGCGTACCGACCAACCTCAATATTCGTGACGGTATTTCGATGCAGGCCTGTGGCGTTGGCCAAGTCACGAACTGTCCAATTTAAGGCCGCTCGGGCCATCCTGACTTGTGCACTTGTCACAGGCATTGTGTTGTGCTAATGTCACATGTGCTTTTGACACAGGAAACTGAATCAGCCGGAGAATATCATGCGATCAGGGTCAGTAGGCACCCGGCGGTTTCAAGCTGCGCAACCAAATCGCCGCTCCTTCATCGGCGGCTCCGACGCCCGGATCATCATGGGGAGCGACGAAGCGGCGCTCATCCGCCTTTGGCAGGAGAAGCGGGGCGCGGCTGAGCCGCAGGACCTCTCCGATAACCTCATCGTCCAACTCGGCCGGGTGACCGAGGACCTCAATCGCCAATGGTTCGAACGCAATACCGGCCAGAGTGTCAAAGACGTCCAGCACCGGATCCGGCATCCGGTCAACCGCTGGATGGGCGCGACCCTCGACGGCCGGATCGAAGCGACCGGCGCAGTATTCGAGGCCAAATTCATGCTGCCCTGGTCGTTCTCGGAAGAAGCGGCGGCCGAGAAGCACATGGCCCAAGTCCAGCACAACATGTGGGTCACGAACGCCAAGATGGCCTCGCTCTCGATCATCACCGGCGGGGGCAAATGGGTCGAGATCGCCCTTTCGGCTGATCCGCTCTACCAGCACCTGCTCATCACTGCGGAGAGGAAAGTTCTGGCGCTGCGTTGAGACCGGCGAACCGCCGCGGCTTTTCGGGATCGATCCACCGCGACCACGTCTGGCGGCGGTCCGCGTCGTCGACATGAGCGCCTCGAACGCCTGGGCCGAGTTCGCGGCCATCTTCCGCAACACCCGGCAAGCCTTTGTCGAGCACGAGAAATCAAAGGCCGAGCTCAAGGGCCTGATGCCCGAAGATGCCAAAGAGGCCTTTGGCCATGGCGTTCGCGCCAAGCGCTCCAAGGCGGGCGCGGTGAGCTTGGATGTCACCGATGCTGCGGAGGGCGGCCATGCAGCGCTCCAGTGAAACTATAGGATCAATCGCAACGGCTCTCGCCAAGGCGCAGGCCGAGCTCACGAATCCCGAAAAGTCGATGAGCGCCACCATCCGCTCGCCCTTCCCGCGCGAAGAGGACCGCACCTTCCGGTATGCGCCGCTCTCGAGCGGGCTCGACATCGTGCGCAAGACGCTGGGCCGCCACGAGATCGCCGCCGTGCAGTCGACCGAGATCGACAAAGATGCCGGCTTCATTCGCCTGACCACAATCCTCGCGCACGCATCGGGCGAATGGATCTCCTCCGAGTGGCCGGTTTGCCCTGTTGCGGAAACCGCCGCGCCCCATCGCATGGGCGCTGCGCTGACCTATGCGCGCCGCTACGCCCTGTTCACCCTCGTGGGGATCGCCGGCGAGGACGATCTCGATGCACCCGACCTATTGGACGGACCGCACCCAGCAAGCGCGGGCAACGGGCAGCAGGGGCCCAGCCCAACGTCCAAAGCGGAATCAAACTCGCCGGCATCCCTGGGGCCGCATAAGCGCCGTGGCGGCGGCCGGGACGGCGGCGGCCGGGACGATCGCCGACCCTATCAGCCGGTTCCCGCTCTGCAGGGCCAACTCTCTGCCGTCCTGCGCGACCAGTTGATGACTGAGCTCGCCAACATCAGCGGAGCGGATCAGGCCGCCGATTGGGCACGCAAAAGACTCGCGGCGAAGAATACCTTGAGCGAGTCGGATGCCGCCTTGGTCGAAGAGGCCTTCGCCCGCTGCCTTGCAGAGGTCGGGTCGATCGCAGCGCCGGTGCCCGGCGCGATCGAGTCGCCCATCGGCTCACCACCAGCAACCGATAGCGAGCGCGGCATGACCCTGCAGATCGGCACGGAAACGATGACTTCGCCCGCGGGCGATGCTGGTGCCCCACCCGCGTGGCTCGGCCCGGCCGATCCCGACCCGACCGGGGAACCTCGTGGTATCGACAAGAGCGCGCTGCCGATCGGCGCGCCGCGCCGATTCCGCGACAAGGCCCACCTCGCGTTCGTGGCAACCCAGCCCTGCATCCTGTGCGGCAAGCGTCCGGTCGACCCGCACCACATCCGCTTCGCCCAGAAGCAGGCGCTCGGCCGCAAGGTGAGCGACGAGTTCACCGTCCCGCTCTGCCGCAGCCACCACCGCGCGCTCCACCGCTCAGGCAGCGAGTACCTGTGGTGGGAAAACGTCGGCATCGACCCGCTCAAGGTCGCGCGCAAGCTGTGGAAGAAAACCCGTACGAACCGGCTACGAAGAGCAACCGAGGAGCGGCAGGAGCGGCGACGGGCAGAAGCGCCCGCGCTCACGCCCCAGCCGACAACGCCTGCTGTCCCACCTGCCGCAGGCGGTGCTCCCAGTTTTCCGAGTGATATTGCACCACCCGCTCACAGCAGTGGACCCGATCTCCCATGACCTCGCTGCGGCAATGGGCGGCCAATCGGGAGAACGCCCAAAAGAGCACCGGCCCCCGCACCGACGAGGGCAAGCGCCGCTCCCGACGCAATGCCTTGCGCCACGGCTTAGCCGCCGAAACCGTCATCGAGACGTCCGAGGACGTTGAGGACTACAAAGCTTTCGAGGCCAACATCATCGACGACTACGACGCACACACCGCCGTCGAGCGCGAACTCGTCCTGCGGCTAGCCTCGCTGCTCTGGCGCATCCGCCGCGCGACCTCGATCGAAACCGACCTTCTGCGCATCCAGGCGGAAATTCTGCGTGATCGCAATCGTGTAAACGAGCCGGCTGAGCAACCTGATGAAGCCCCGCCCGAGGGCGTGTATAGGATACTCAAACCCTTTATGCGACGTACGCATGAGTGTTCAGGAAACATCCAGGACGAAGAGCCCGTCGTTCATCCTGCTAACGACGAACCAGTCGAGATCGAAGCGTCCACTGCGGCGGTCCGTGACGTAACCCATTCCTTTCTGCGGCTCGTCAATCTTGACAACTGGGTCCTTGAGCGCATCGGCCGTTACGAGGCCCGACTGTGGCGGCAAACAATCCAGACGTTGCTTGCGCTCGAGCCGCTCAGACGCAAACGCTATCGATTCGGATAGCAACAATTCGCCGGCTTGCTTGCGCGATCCTAGTCAACAGCAGCGGCATAATTACCCTCAGCAATTTCCACACGGCCGCTGAGTCAACTTTGACCTGGCGCTTGTGCTGCCGCGCCGGTCCAATATCTGAGCTCGCGCCTGAGAATTGACCAGACGGAAAAAGGCCGACGCGCGCGTCAGATCGCGCGCTTTTTTTAATTTCAGAGTGTTGCTGGAATGTCACAGACCCTAGCGATCGGTTGTGATAACCGTTGGAGTCCCAATATCCTGGGATATTGGGGGGTCACAGATGAAGAACTTTTATGTCGCCGCGACAGCCGTTGTAGCAGTCGCTGCGGTCGGTTCAGCCGACGCAGCAGACCTACCGGTCAAAGCACCAGGCCCCGTACTACCGGCATGGAGCTGGACTGGTTGCTATGGGGGCGTAAACGCGGGTTGGGTCGACATCAGGAACGCCGCCGACCTGTCGCCTGGCGGCTTATACCGGACAGCGACTGGCGCTTTGCCTCCACCAAATATCCAGGGAACAGGTGATTTTCTGGTCGATGTTTTGGCCTTGTCCCACTCATACGTGACTTGGAACTCGGGATGGGAAGCTGGCGTCCAAGTCGGCTGCAATTACCAGATGGGTGTAGTTGTGGCCGGCGTCGAGGCCGACTGGCAATGGACCAGTGCTAAGGCCTTGGCCGACGCCTCTTTCGCGGCTTTTCCCAACATGGGTAGTCCATTTTTCACCAACCAAGCACACACCGAGCACGTCGACCTTTCGCAAAAATGGCTCGCGACGGCTCGGGCCCGGTTAGGCTTCACTCCTTGGGAGCGTGTCCTGGTCTATGGAACCGCGGGCGTTGCCTGGGCAGACTTTGAGTCCAACACGAACGTTACATTCGCGACTACGGGGTCCCCGTTCGCGGTCTACAACGGTGCAATACATACTGGCTCCGCTTCAACGACCAAGTTCGGCGCAGTCTTGGGTGGCGGCGTGGAATGGGCGCTCACAAACAATTGGACGGTCAAAGCTGAGTACCTCTATTTGTGGTTTGACGGAATCACCTATGCCTCGCCACTCGTCGCAGCAGCCGTTCCTTTCGCGCTCGGTTATCAATGGAACACAGCCATGAACGAGCGCGAGCAGATCGTCCGCGTCGGCGTAAACTACAAGTTCGATTGGAGCGGACCCATCGTCGCGAAGTATTGATCGACGACCTCTCGTTCTTGCCGCCGCGCCGGTCGAAATATAGTCGCTCTTGCACTACGAGTTCGCGCCCCAGAATTGATCAGCTTAAAAAAGGCCGAGCCGCGCGCTTGAGGATTCGTGCCCCACGTGTGCTGTAAACAATGGCGCGGCGGTCGTGGCTGCGGAGACAGCGGGCGGCTTAATGATCGGATACGCCCTGTAGGGTCGCGCTTAACGGCCCATTCGTCCGTGTTCGAGCAGTTGCGTCCAACGGGGCACATGAAGGCGACGACCTACTTAGCTGGTTCGAAAGACAATTGGGCTTTGCCAAATCGGGAAAAATTTGGGTTCGTTTGGTGCGCCCCGAAGGCGCGTGTCATCAGCGGAGGAGGGTTCCGCCCAAACGGAGTAGGGCGGCCGCAAGCCCGACCCGCGCGGCTCGTCATTCAACTAAGCCATTTCAAGTCGGACGATTCCCGGACTAGCGTGGTAATCCGGCTGCGGTCCTCTATGGCAGCCTTCATGTAAGGCCCGTCGTTGACGGTATTTCAGTTGACTTTCGCCGCCCCCCAATGCCGCGATACCGCCTTTTGCGATTGACCGCCGCGGCCTTGCATGGCGTGCCCGAGCCCGCCTTGGCGCAAACGCGGGCTCGCATTTACGAAACGAACCCAATTAATACGTTTGCGATCAATAGCTCAATGAAACGCTCGCGTAGTCCTCCTGCGAGTGAATTTCGTCCGCGTGGCCGGTTTGCTCAGTTGCGAAGACGGCCGCGCCCCAACAGATGGGTAGATGCCGGGGCTCGCCCGGCCTGGCTTGGCGCCCCGCAGATCTCGAAGCTTCCGCAGAACCCCGCGGCATCGACAAGAGCGCGCTGACGATCGGCGCGCCTCGGCGGTTGCGCGATAAGGCTCATCTTGCCTTTGTCGCCGCCCAGCCGTGTCTATTGTGCGGCCGTCGTCCCGTAGACCCGCACCACGTCCGCTTCGCCCAGGCGGGCGCGCTCGGCCGCAAGGTCAGTGATGAGTTCGTGGTCCGCTCTGCCGCAGCCATCACCGCGCCCTCCACCGCTCGGGCGGCGAATATCTGTGGTGGGAGAATGTCGGCATCGACCCGCTCAAGGTCGCGCGCAAGCTGTGGCAGCGGACGCGAGTAAACCATCGGGCAGAAGCAACCCTTAGGGGGCGCCGCCGAACCGGCTTGGAAGGGGACAATACGCGTGGGGAGGCGATGACCGCGGTTGCCGCGGCGGCCCAGCATACTTCGACGCCGAATGACGCCGTGATTTCGGCACCGAACTCTGGACTCGACCACCCGTGACCTCGCTAAGACAGTGGGCCGCTAATCGGGAGAATGCGAAAAAAAGCACCGGGCTCCGAAGCGAGGACGGCAAGCGACGCTCCCGGCGCAACGCTTTTCGTCACGGCTTGACCGCGCAAACCGTAGTCGATGGTCTCGAGGATCCCGAAGACTACCGCGCCTTCGAAGCAACCATCATCGCCGACTACGACGCCCACACCGCAGTCGAGCGCGAGCTCGTGCTGCGCCTGGCATCGCTGCTGTGGCGCATCCGTCGTGCGACCGGGATTGAGACAGACCTTCTGCGCATCCAGGCTGAGATCATCAGCGAACGCGAACAAACTGACGAACCGCCGGTTGTCTCGTCAAATGGGCCGCAGGCGGTTTATCGCATGCTCCGGGTTGCCCTAACGCCCCCGCGTTACGCCAAGCCCGAGCAGGTTCATCCCTTCGCAGAAGATGGTGATGAAGAACAGACGATCGCTCCTGCCGATGGCCGCCGGCTCACTCACAGTTTTCTGCGCTTGGCTAATCTTGATAATGCCATATTCGACCGTCTTGCGCGTTACGAGGCCGCCCTTTGGAAGCAGATCGTCCAAACCCTAATTGCCCTCGAGCCGCTCAGGCGGCATCGGTATCGCTTCGGGTAGACGACCGAGACCATCGACTGACGAAGTTTTCGCGCTCGTTGAAATCGCTCGGCGAAATGGCCTGGAGTCAGCCCGCGCAGGGGTTGGTGATCTGGTCTATCCAACTGAGTGGCCGGATCGCGCGACCGCAGCCCCGGAGCGTTTTTCATTACAAGCCTCATTGTGTAGATGATGCGGGAAGGTAGGAGGCAATTGGGTAGACTCCCCAGCCAATCCAACTATCTGCTCGCAAGTTGGCCTATCGATTGACGTTCGGTCGCTGAAATCACTAAGTAAAAATGGCTTCGTTTGGTAAATCGCGCTCAACCGATTGCATGCTTTTAATGTAGCTCACCAATTCGGTTCGGCGACCTCGCCAATTGCGAGGTGGGCGCGGCGCGATCCGTAGCGTCCGGTTGCGCAAAATGTCACGGAAACGGCCGTGGTCGGGTACTGGCTCGATCCGAGCCTAGTGATCGAATTTGAATCAAGCAGTGGCCGAATTGGGAATGGTTCCTTTCCGGTCACTGTTTCGTCGCTGTTATTACTTTTGCTATCGGTCGACACAAACTCTTGTGCAACAACATTTTTTCCCCGCTCATGGAGACGACAAAAGAGAATTCAATCATCCGTCCATCCGTAGCCTTCATCTCCTTGAGCATCGGAATAAGGGCTCGCGCCAAAGCCGCAATGCGCTGCTTGGGATTGGATAGAACGTGCGAGGGCATTTCTCGTCTCCCTTCAAGCGGGCCCGATTCTTCCGGCAATTCACGCGGCTCAACGTCCCGCGCCGCGACGATCCTGCCCAGCGGTGTCGAGCTCCGGGTTCGCCCGGCCGTTTTCGATTGCCGATAAGCTCCTGGCAGAGGCTATACTGTCGCGCGCGCTGTGCGCGAGGACCGTGATTACCGGAATTGTCGGGCCGGCCCATCCGCCAATGGCACGGGTCTCCAGTCGCGATAGCCGTTGCGCTGCACGAGGCGCTTCGCGCTCTTCTCAATCCATTTTTACGAAACAAAGCCAAAATGTCCAATGATATCAATAAGAACGCAATCCTATGTGCGTGCCAACTTGCAAACGATGTCGATTGCTTTGTTGAATTGGTCGGCAGTAAGGGAAACTTCCGCCTCCTCCAATGGCAGGAAGCCGTAAGCAAAACGCAAATCTTCGAGCGTCATGGAGACGAGTGTCACTTCGCCCGCCGCTCGCACGCACTTATGCAGACCCTGCTCGATGTCGGCAGCCAGAATCTTTCCAACCAGCACCTTGGCGGCCTCTTCGACGGGCCATCCCATCGCCCGCACCAGGGTGATGAGTGATTCATCAGCCGCAAAACGGGCGAGGCCTTCGGGCTGGAAAACGTAGCCTCCACGTTCAAAGATCACCCGCATGGCATCGAGGATCTCGGGCGGCAGACGGTCCATCGTTTTCATCGATTTGCGCCCATGTGCCGTGACGGGTCGTTTGCGGGCCATGACGTCCTCCATCAGCGATCCACTCCGCGCGCACCGACATCACGCATCGGCTCACTCTCCTGATCGTCCACCGTGCGCGATGCGGCCAACGCCCGTACCTGTTCCACCGTATGAAACACTTGCCCCGTGGGCGATCTGCTGAGGCGCTTCGGCGTGAGCAAACCTTGCCGTTCGAGGCGTTTGACCTGCGCCACGCTGATATCGCCCAACGCCTGTCCGGTTTGGGCGCGCGTGTACAGGAGTCGTTCGACGGGGATGAACGTCGCACCATGTGACGCAAGCTCCTTCATAGGCCGTCGATCCGTGAATCGACGGACTGATTGCAACGACCCCGCCCCGTGAGAAGGGAAGGGGGCTATTGTCGCTCTCCTATGAAGGATTGGGTCCGACTGACGGTGCGCGTAGCGACTGATTGCGGAGTCCGATCCTCATCGGAATTATAGTCGAAATGTGCCGACTTGCAACGAATTTTTCCGAGTTGTCGGTATCTGACACCTCGGGTTTTCGGTGCTACGCACTCAATCTCACATAGCCTATGCGGCCGCTCGCTCCACGGCGGAATGTTTCGTCAGATGCCAAGAACGATTTCAACGGCGACGCCACGTCCGACCTGAAAAATCAGGCGCGTTTCAGGCGAAGCGGAAAAATGCGTTTAGTCAAATGAACGGCGACAAATGCGGCATACCGGAGCGGATTACCAATTGGCCGGTCCCAAAACAAAACGACGGAGGACTTGCGTCCTCCGTCGTCGGTGGTCTGTTGCAGGCCGTCGTTACGCCGGCAGTACCGCCACGATCTCGTACGTGTCCGGATCGATGATCAGGATTTCGTTGCGCACGAGGATGTAATCGAAGCCGCGGTATTGCGGCACGATGGTGACGATCTCCTCAGGAAGCGCCACGATGTGGACGGTGTGCGGGACCCGCACGCCTACCCTGATGTCAAAGTCGACGTTGTCGATCCGCGCCGAGCGGTTGCTCGTCACGACGCTCTTGATCCGGGTGCGCTGCTCGGACGACAGCTGCACCGAGCGCGCCTGCGATAGGCGATCGGAGCTCGAGCCGGTGGCCGCGCCGGTCCGCTCGTTCTTCTCGCCGGGCTGCTGACCCATGCGTTCGTTCTTCTCGCCCGCCTTCTGGCCGGTGCGCTCGTTCTTCTCGCCGGACTTTTGGCCTGTCCGCTCGTTCTTCTCTTCGTTCTTCTGCCCGGTGCGTTCATTCTTCTCGCCGGACTTTTGGCCCGTCCGCTCGTTCTTCTCTTCGTTCTTCTGGCCGGTGCGCTCGTTCTTCTCGCCGGCCTTCTGGCCCATCCGCTCGTTCTTCTCTTCGTTCTTCTGCCCGGTGCGCTCGTTCTTCTCGCCCGCCTTCTGCCCGGTTCGCTCGTTCTTCTCGCCGGATTTCTGGCCCGTCCGCTCGTTTTTTTCGCCGGCGTTCTGGCCGGTGTGCTGGCCTTTCTCTTCGCCGCGCTGGCCCATCTTCTCAGAGCCGCTCTTGCCTTTCTCGTTCTCAGAGCTGCTCTTGCCTTTCTCGGCACCGCTCTGCTTCTCCATCTGCCCATGGGTCGCGCTGCCGCCGGCGCCGGTAGCGCCGGACGTACCGCCCGTACCTTGGGCGGCGGCAATGCTCATTCCCGCTACAAGGGCCACGGCTGCAGTCGTGGCCAACAACGCTTTCTTCATCGGTTATCTCCCGCTGGTTGGCCCCTCTTGCTCATGGGATAACGCGACGGGAAAGCCGTTGTTCCTCGCGGAACGAAATACCGCGCAGGCGCAGCTCTTGGCGGGACCCAGAACCCCGCTCTCCGAGGAGAGCGGGGCCCGCGCGGTCCAGCGTCCAGGCGGGATGGGGGGCACACCGGGCCGCTACCCAAAGCCAACACGGCCCGCGGGGAGAAGGTTCCTGAACCAGATGACGGAGGACGGAGGGCAGAGGACGGAAGTGTTTGATCATCGACGCTCAGTTCGTCCGTCGCCGTTGTCCGGCCTGCGTCATCTGGCTCGGACATCTGTCCTCCGTCGTCCGTCCTCCGTCATCCGTCATCCGTCCAGAAACGCCACCTGGACGCCCTTGCGCACGCGATGGGCGAGGTCGAGGGCGTCCCAGTTGGTCAGGCGGATGCAGCCGTGCGACTGGGTCTTGCCGATTTTGGTGGGGTCGGGCGTGCCGTGGATGCCGTAGCTCGGCTTCGACAGGTCGATCCACACCAGGCCGACCGGATTGTTCGGTCCCGGCCGGATGGTAAAGGGCTGCTGCGTCTTGACGCCCTTGAACTGGAATTTCGGATCGTAGTGATAGGTCGGATTCTCGACCACTTGGCGGATGCGGAAGGTGCCGCTCGGGGCCGGCTTCTCCTGGCTGCCGATCGAAGCGGGATAAAAGGCGACGAGCCTTCCATCCCCGGCAAACGCGCGCACGGCCTTGACCCGTTTGTCCACTTCGACGCGCGCAACGGCGTCGTCGCTCCGCGCGTCGCGCACGTTGGGAACGACGATCACGCTCCCCGCGCGGTCGAGCGCGCGTCCGCGGTTAAGCTCGCGCAACAGGCTTTCCGCCACGTGGAACTTTTCCGCCAGCAGCTCGACCGGGCCGGTGTAATCGAGATGCTCGAGGCCGCTCATCTCCTCGAGCTTGTTGGGGATGCGCGGTGTAAACGGGCCCTTCACGTCGTCCTCGGTTACTTCGTAATCGACGAGAACCGGCACGTCGGCCTTGCCGGCGAGCCGCTCCCAGGTGTCGGGATCGAGCTTGCCGGTCACCGACAGGCCCTGCCCCTGTTGGAAGGCAGCGAGCGCCTTGGCAAAATTAGCGTCGGGTTTGCCGTCGATTGCGCCGGGCGAGAAGCTCAGGCGATCGAGCAGCACCTGGGCCTTGAGCACGACCGCGCTTTGCCGCCGCGCGGACAGCGGACCGTCATAACGCGCGGCGTTGACGGTCTCGGCCGTGAGCTTTTGGGAATGCTGTTCGTGTCGGTGCGCGCGCGCCGCGGCGGGAAGCGCCGCGCCGGTCCACACCAGCGCGGCGAGCGCAATCGCCCAGGCGCCGCGCCGCGCGGTGAAGAAAGCAACGGTACGCCTGGTCAGCTCCACATCCATGAGATGATCTGATAAACGCGCCGCTCCAGATTACCTCCGGGGCGGCGCGTTTCGGGTTCGCTCGCAGACAGTCTGCGTGACGGCTTCATCAGCCGTGCAGCCCGCCCAGCAACCAGATGATCAGAATGATCGGAAGCGGAATCCCGATCAGCCATAACAGTGCAGCGCGACCCATGTTTGTCCTCCTGCCGATGTGTCGGCAAGAAAACGCGGGGTGCGGAACAAAGTTCCTTGCTTTCATTTTCTGATTTCCAGCCGACGTGAGTTTCGCGCGTCCAGAGTTTGTCGTCCGCAGCAAAATGAACACATGCGTTTTAGGCCCGCGCGCGAAACGGTCGCGCAAGGTGAGCGGACCGGCCCCGTCGCACAGCATATGGAAGCTGCGGTCGAGGTCGCGCAGAGCCTCCCCGCGCCGCCTCGGCGGAGACCGCTTGCCCGGGAACCAATCTCGTGCGTCTTGGTTGCCGATCAGCGGAGGTAATACAATGCTGGGATGGTTCCAGGCGCTGTTGCCGCGCGATGAGCGCTTCTTCGAACTCTTCGCCCGTCATGCGCAGACCACCGTCGCCGGCGCGGAAGCCCTGCGCCGCATGCTCGATGGCGGCGAGGCGGTCGCGCAATGCTGCCAGGCGGTGATCGCGCGCGAGCGCGAGGCCGACCAGATCACCCGCGAGGTGATGATTGCGGTGCGGCGCGTCTTCATCACGCCGTTCGACCGCCTCGATATCAAGGATCTGATCACTTCCATGGACGACACAATCGACCAGATGCAGACGGCCGCGAAGGTCATCACGGTGTTCGACGTGCGCACCTTCACCCCGCGCATGCGGGAGATTGGCGACGCCATCGTGGCCTCGGCCGCGCTGGTTGCCGAAGCGATGCCGCTGCTCGAATCGATCAGCGACCAGGTGGCGCGCCTGAGCGCCATTTCCGAGGAGCTGTCCCAGCTTGAAGGGCGCACCGAGGAGATCCACGACAACGGCGTGCGCGAGCTTTATCAGCTGCACGGCTCGAGCGACCCGATGGCGTTCCTGATCGGCAGCGAGGTCTATCACAACCTCGAGCAGGTGGTGGACCGGTTCGACGACGTGGCGGACGAGATCAGCAGCGTCGTGCTCGATCACGTGTGATCGCGGCACGAGCACGAGAGCACGCCCATGCCCGAGCTGGCACTGCCGGTCCTCATCGCGCTGATCGTCGTCGCGCTCACGTTCGATTTCCTCAACGGATTCCACGACGCCGCCAATTCGGTCGCGACGGTGGTATCGACGCGCGTGCTCCGCCCGCAGTACGCCGTGGCCTGGGCGGCGTTCTTCAACTTCATCGCCTTCCTGTTCTTCGGTCTGCACGTCGCCAACACGCTCGGCACCGGCATCGTGGCGGCCGAGAGCGTCGATGCGCGCGTGGTGTTCGGCGCGCTGATGGGCGCGATCGTGTGGAACCTGATCACCTGGTTCTACGGCATTCCCTCGAGCAGTTCGCATGCGCTCATCGGCGGCCTCGTCGGCGCCGGCACGGCGAAAAGCGGCTTTGGCGTGATCGTGTGGGGCGGGCTCGGCAAGACGTTGGCGGCGATCGTGCTTTCGCCTTTGCTCGGCCTCGCGTTGGCGATGACGCTGGTGGTGGCGGTCTCGTGGTTGTTCATGCGCGCGACGCCTTTCGCCGTCGACCGCCGCTTCCGTGTGCTGCAGTTCGTCTCGGCCTCCCTCATTTCGCTCGGCCATGGCGGCAACGACGCGCAAAAGACGATGGGGATCATCGCCGTCCTCTTGTTCTCACAAGGGCAGCTGGGTGCGACCTTTCACGTGCCGTTCTGGGTCGTGATCGCCTGCCAGGCGGCGATGGGGCTCGGCACGTTCAGCGGCGGCTGGCGCATCGTGCGCACCATGGGCACGCGCATCACCCGCTTGACCCCGGTGCAGGGGTTTTGTGCCGAGACCGGGGGCGCCGCGACGCTGTTCCTCGCGACGTGGCTCGGGATTCCGGTCTCGACGACCCACATCATCACCGGCTCGATCATCGGGGTCGGTGCCGCGCGGCGCGCCTCCGCCGTGCGCTGGCGGGTCGCCAACGATATCGTCCTCGCCTGGATTATCACGCTGCCGGCGGCCGCCTTCGTGGCGGCGTTGTTCTACGCAGCGGTGGGATTGTTCGGGTGACGTCGAGCGTCAGGCCGCTGCCTGCGCCTGCTGATTGACCACCGATTCGGCGATTTCGGTGAGCGCCAGGTCCGTGTTTTTTTCTTCCTGCAGGGTCTCGTCGAGCAATTGCACCGCGTCGTTGAGCCCGAGTTCCTCGGCCCAGGTCTTGAGCGTGCCGTAACGCGAGATTTCATAATGCTCGACCGCCTGAGCGCCGGCGAGCAGGCCGGAGTCGAGGGCAGGGGATCCCTTGTATTCCTTCATGATCTCCTGGCCTTCCTCGATGATGCCGATGATCGCGTCGCAGGTTTTCCCCTGCGGTTTGGCGTCGATCATCTCGAACACCTGCTCCAGGCGTTCCACGTGGGTTTCGGTCTCGCCTTCGTGCTTCTCAAAGGCGGCGCGCAGTTCCTCGGATTGCGCCGCCTTGGCCATCTTGGGCAGCGCACCGAGGATCTTCTTCTCGGCGAAATAGATGTCCTTGAGCGTGTCGTGGAAGAGCGTGTCGAGGTGCTTGGGTTGCTTAGCCATGGGGGCCTCCGGTTGGAAATCGAGGCTCAACGCGGCCCTCGCAAGCGGGTTCCGAAGTCGCGGCCGCGGGTAGCCTGAAACGCTCACGGCGGCAAACTCTTACCTCATGGCCGTCCGGCCGGAACGCACACCAGCGACGCCCGTTGCTCACGCCGCCTTGCGCTTGCGCGCGCGGGTGGCTTGGCGGGTAGACCTGCGGCGCGCATGTGCGCCAGCGGGCGCTTTTTTGCCGCCGAGACTCTGGCGCAGCGCATCCATCAGGTTGATGACATTGTCTGGTTTGGCCGGCGGCGTGGCCGGCTCGATCTTCTTGCCGGCGGCCTTGCGCTCGATCAGCTTGCGCAGTGCGGTCTCGTACTGGTCCTTGAATTTGCCCGGATCGAAATGCCCCGCCTTGGTGTCGAGGATGTGGCCGGCGAGTTGCAGCATGTCCTTGGAGACTTTCGGCGTCGCGATGTCCTTGAAGAATTGGTTCTCATCGCGCAGCTCGTAGTCGTATCGCAGCGTCGTCGCCAGGATTCCTTTTCCGAGGGGCTCAAGGGCGAGCATGTGCTCGCGGTGAGCGATGACGATGCGCGCGAGCCCGACCCTGTCTTTCTCCTTCATGGCGTCGCGGATGACCGCAAAGGCGTCCGCGCCGACCTTGCCGTCGGGCACCAGGTAATACGGTCGGTCGCGGTAGCGCTCGTCGATTTCCTCCGCCGGCACGAAGCTGTCGATATCGATCGTGTGCGTGCTTTCCAGCTGTACCGCCTCGAGTTCATCCTCTTCGATCTCGACATAACGGCCTTTGGAGAGCTCGTAGCCGCGCGCCTTGTCCTCTTTATCGACGACCTTGCCGGTTTCCTCGTCGATCATCTGCTGGCGCAGCCGGTTGCCGGTCCTGCGGTTGATCTGATGGAAGTGGGTCTTTTCCGCCTGCGACGTCGCCGGATAAAGCTCGATCGGGCAGGTGACGAGCGAGAGCTGCAGATAGCCCTTCCAGAATGCGCGCGATGCCATTGCGGCCTCCTGATGTTGTTTGAGCAACGTCGGTTTGGAGGCTTTCGTTCCAGGACGCCCGGAACCGGCGGCGCGGCTACCGCGTTACTGGCTCATGGCGCTCAAGGACGAGGTCAAGGTCGGGCAGCCTCACGTGACGTTACGAACATAGCGTGCCGCCGGCCGTGGGGGCCGTGCCGCGCGCTGCCGGCGAGGCAAATTCCATGACGATGAACCCGGCGCGCGATTTGCTGGTGACCGGGCTACGCAACGCCCACGGCATGGAGGTGCAGGCGCGCGAACTGATGCAGCGCCAGTGCGACCGGCTTGGGGACTACCCGACCGTCCAAACACGGCTGCGCCAGCACCTCGCCGAGACTGTCCAGCAACTCCATCGCCTGGAGCAATGCCTCGCGGCTTGCGGAGAAACGGCGTCGGCGATCAAGGACACATTGATGTCGGCGTTAGGCAATCTGACGGCGATCGGCTACGCGGCGGCGGATGATGAAATTCTCAAGAACAGCTTCGCCAACCAGGCGTTCGAGCACTACGAGATTGCCACCTACAAATCTCTGCTCACGCTGTGCGAGCAGGCCGGGATGAGCGGCTTGCAGGAGCCGCTGCGGCTATCGCTCGGGGAAGAACAGCGCATGGCCGCCTGGCTCGACGACCATGTCGAAGAAGTCACGCTGAGCTATCTCGCGAAAAAATCAGCCGGCGCCCGCAGCGGCGTGTCGGAATTGACTTGATTCGGCGTCGAGCGATTGGCGGATCGCTTCTTAGTGATCGCGCTCGAGATAAAGCGGATCCGTGCTCCATGCCGGCGGGGCAAGGCGTCGGTTCGTGTCGGAACCCATCGGTCCCGCGCCGAAACGGAAACTGAAGCCCTCCGGCTGGGTCGTCGTCGATTCCTTCGGCGTGGTCAGATCGGGACCGCTGTAATTCCTGATCGCACTGCCCGGATCCGTGAGCGTGCCGCCGTAGCTGCTGCCGCCCTGGGCGCCGGCTGTGCCGGTCGTACCCTGGTTGCCGGTCGTGAAGGCATGCGCGCTCGACGCGGCGAGCGTCAGCGCCGCCGTCATCGCCAGCAGACGTGTTGCATGGCTCATCGTCGCCACCTCCCCCACGCGAACCGACCGGTCCCTATAGCATCGATGGCCGAGTCTCGCTGTGCTCTTATTGCAACAGTTCGGGAAAATTAGGGCATGTGTCGCCGCTCGTGGGCAGCACGATCCTCGCCCGCCAGGTTGCCGAGTTCGGGGCAGTCCTGCGCTCCCGCCCGGGCTGCACCGCAGCTGGGACACGTTCTACCGCAAGCTCATCCTGCTGGCGTTTCATCCGGGCGGCGCGGATCGCGCCGCGCGCGAGAGCACGCCCGTCCTCGAAGCCGCGATTGCGCGGGTGGAATTTTGCCGTCGCTTAAGATGACGGTGGACGGACGACAGAGGACGGATATCCAACTCGGATTTCCGTCGTCCGTCATCTGTCCTCTGGTTATCTGCTCCAGAATCGACCGACGGCGCCACGCACCTTGAGCCAAACCTCGCCGATGGTCGGCCGCTGTGCCACCGCGCGCACTTGCGCGCCGATCACCTGCGAACTTACGCCGGTCCGATAATGGCAATCGCAGAAGAGGTGGTGCGCTTCGCGGTCGTCGAGGGCGAAGAACGCCATGGCGTCGCCGAGGCGGTCGCCGGCGAGGCCCTGGGCGCGGAACACGGGATCTTTATAGGCAATGGTGAGCGCCGAGCCATCGCGGCGAAGCAGGAGCCGTTCCGAGCGGCGCAGATACTCGATCTGAGTGAGCATTTGGACCGGGCCGTCGTGCTCTTCCAGGAGCCGCGCGAGCCGCTGCAGGCGGTCACGCCGCTGTGCGCGCGCTGTTTCCGCAGTTGAGAAGACCTGAGCCGACTTGGCGACTTCGGCGATCGTGCGTTGTTCCATGGGGAATCTCCTGCTTGACTATTTCAGCGATGCCGGCCGGGCGGGAGCATGACCCATTGCGACAATGCGGGATCACGCTAGCGACGCACCTGCGGAACAAATGCGCAAAATGAAATCTCGTTCCCACGCGCGTCCGGCAAATCTCGCGGAGGAGCGTGGACAGCGATATTGGTCGCGGCAGAAAAAAGGCAGTTAGAAGCGCAGCGCCAGCCGGGAGAGGAGCGGCAGCCGGATGGGACGGCTATCGGCGTTTTCGCCGTCCTCGGAAATCCCGAACCCCGGTCCGATCAAGCGACGCAACCGCATGAGCGCGCTGCGCGCCGCATAAGCATCGCCCGCGATGCGCAAGAGCGGGAGGACCTGCGCGGGCTTCGTCAGGACCTCGCGCAGGATGGCGCTGAGGTTCGTCCCGCCGCCGGGGCGCAACGCGATCAGCGCCGCGTCGGGTACCCGACGATGCGCCGGATCGACGATGACGCGCGCGACCGCGAATGACATGCCGTGCGCGGCGGCGAACTCAGCGACGATGTGGGATTCCATGTCGACCGCGATCGCGCCGGTGCGTGCGTGCAAATCGTGCTTGGCGAGGGGATCGGCGACCGGAGCAGGCACGCCGATGACCGACCCGTAGCGGACCTCCGGGATGATTTCGAGCAGATTGCGCGACCAGACCATGTGGGTGGGACGCGCGGTCTGTGCATCGAGCACTTCGGACGCGACAATCCAGTCACCGGGCCGCAGGTCGGGGGCGAGGCCTCCCGCCACGCCGAAACTGATAATGCTGCGGCAGCCGGCGTCGTAGGCAAGACGCAGGGTCTCGGCAATGTTGGGACCGCGGCAAATAACGAACACGCCCGGGCCCGCCGCGATACGCGCCTCGAAGGCGAGGCCGACGAGCGCGACGACCGAGTAAGGCAGCATCGGGGCGAGGCTCGCAGGGCGAGCTTCGGCGATTTCGGCACGGTGATGCCATGCGCGTGCGGCGACGGCATCACGCCCCCGCGGCGGCGCGTTCCAAGTCCGGTTGATGTTTCCCCTCGCGTAACGCTCGATTTCCACGATGCGCCGTTTTGTGCGATTTGCGCTTTCGCCACACCGTGTGGCGCGAAACGCCCTCCCAAAAACCAAGCGCACGCCGGCACTTTTCGCTCCATATTACCCGCCAGCCCGGAAGCCGCAACAGGAAACGATGGCATGACGGAGGGGGCCCCCGTCCTCTTGACCGGAGCGAGCGGATTCATCGGTTCCGCGGTGGCGCGCAGCCTGGTGGAAGAAGGGTTTGCCGTGCGCGCCCTGGTGCGCCCCGGTAGCCGGCGCGATCACCTCACCGGGCTCGGCGTCGATGTCGTAGAGGGGAGCATCAATGCGGCGGCTTCGGTGAACGCCGCACTCGCGTCACGCCGCTACCTTGTCCATGTGGCCGCAGACTATCGCCTGTGGGCGCGCGACGTTCGCGAGATTTTCGCCGCCAATGTCGAAGGAACGCGCGTCGTCATGGAGGAGGCGCGCAAGGCCGGGGTCGAGCGTGTGGTCTACACCAGCAGCGTCGCCACGGTGCAGCCGCGGCCGGACGGGACACCGGCGGACGAGAGCGCGTTCATGTCCGAGGGTGCGGCGAGCGGAGCCTATCAGCGCAGCAAGATCATGGCGGAACGTCTCGTTCGCGACATGATTGCGGACGGGCTTCCGGCCGTCATCGTCAATCCCGCGACGGTGATCGGGCCCAACGACGTGCGTCCGACGCCCACCGGGCGGATCATCATCGCCGCCGCGACCGGCCGGATTCCGGCCTTCGTCGACACCGGGCTCAACCTGGTGCACGTCGATGACGTGGCGCGCGGGCATGTCGCCGCCCTGCGCCGCGGGCGCATCGGCGAGCGTTACATCCTGGGCGGAGACAACGTCCGCTTCGCCCGCATGCTGGCCGACATCGCGGCCCTCGCCGGGCGGCGCCCGCCGCGGCTGCGCATTCCCTGGTACGCCGCTCTTCCGGTCGCTTACGTGGCGGAGGCGGCCTCGCGGGTGAGCGGCCGCGAGCCGCTGGCGACGTTGGAGGGAGTACGTCACGCGCGCGATCGCATGTTCTTCAGCACCGCGAAGTCGGAACAGCAACTGGGAATTCGCGCACGGCCCTATCAGGAGGCGCTTGCCGACGCGCTCGCGTGGTTCCGCGGCGCCGGTTACCTGCGCTGAAGAAGCCCGACGCGCTCGATCTTACGGACTGGGATTGATGCCGAAATGAACGGTCAACGCGGTTTGCAGCTGATCGACCGTATAGGGCTTTTCCAGCACGGCGGATTTCTCGACCATCATCGCCTTCATGCCGTCGGTGATCGCGGAGCCGGTGGTGAACAGCACCTTGAGCTCGGGCCGGCGTTGCACCGCCTCCTTTGCCAGTTCGAGGCCGGCGTGAATATCGCCCTTTAAAATGACGTCGGTGAACATGACGTCGACGCGGTCGACCACCTCGAATACCGCGAGCGCCTCTGCGGGCGTCGCGGCCGACACGGTTTGATGACCCTGCTCGCGCAGATACGACTCGGCCAGGACCCGCACCTGGTCTTCGTCCTCCACGATCAGAACCGTCCCCATAGCCCCTATCCCTCGGAAATCGTCCCCGACAATTGCCCCCACACTATCACCTGCGATGGGGCACGGGGAAGTAGTGACACATCAGCCGGCGTGCAGTCGTTCCGCCGAGGCTTACGGCATGAGGGAGCGGTCAATGGGCGATCCGACGGCGGTCGCGCAGAAAATGGAAAAACTCGATTCCCTCGCGCAACCGTCGCTGCGCCATCTGCGGCCGACGCACCATCTCGGAGACGATCGCCGCGATCTTGGGCGCACGCAGGTAGAACCGCCGGTAGAAGCTTTCGACCGAGTCGAAAATCTCCTGATGCCGCAGGTGAGGATAGTTGAGTGGCGCGAGCTGTACGCCGTGGTCGTCGATCAGTTCCGCGTGTTCCAGATCGAGCCAGCCGTTCTCAACCGCCTGCCGGTGCAAATACGTACCCGGATAAGGCGCGGCGATCGACACCTGGAGCGTGTGCGGATTGATTTCGGTCGCGAAGCGGATGGTCTCCTCGATCGTTTCCCGGGTCTCGCCCGGCAATCCGAGGATGAAGGTGCCGTGGATCGTGATGCCGAGCTCGTGGCAATTTTTGGTGAATGCACGCGCGACGTCGACACGCATGCCTTTCTTGATGTTGTGCAGGATTTGCTGATTGCCGCTCTCGTAGCCGACGAGCAGCAGGCGCAAGCCGTTGTCGCGCATGACCTTGAGCGTGTCGCGCGGCACGTTGGCCTTGGCGTTGCACGACCACGTCACGCCGAGCCTGCCCAGCTCGCGCGCGATCGCCTGCGTGCGCGGCAAGTCGTCGGTGAAGGTGTCGTCGTCGAAGAAGAATTCCTTCACCTGCGGCAACGCACGCTGAGCCCAGGCAACTTCCTCGATCACGTGGCCGACGCTGCGCGTGCGGTAGCGATGCCCGCCCACGGTCTGCGGCCACAGGCAGAAGGTGCAGCGCGATTTGCAGCCGCGTCCGGTGTAGAAGGAAATGTATGGATGGCGCAGGTAGCCGATGAAATAGCGGCTGACCGTCAGGTCGCGCCGATAAACCGGCGTGACAAACGGCAGCCGGTCCATGTCTTCCAGGATGGCGCGCGGACGGTTGTGCCGCACCGCGCCGCCAGCGTCGCGATATGACATGCCGTCGATCGAGGCCCAGTCGCGCCCCTCGGCGATCTCGCGGATCGTGAAATCAAACTCGTTCCCCGCGACGAAATCGATGGCGGGCGAGGCGGCGAGGCTGCCGGCGGGATCGACCGCGACCTTGGCGCCGACAAAACCCGCCTTGAGCGCCGGATTGGCGGCCTTGAGGGCCTCGAGGGCGCGCACGTCCGACGGAAACGACGGGCTCGACGTGTGCAGGACGGCGAGATCGTAGCTCCGTGCCCCGTCGACGATTGTGTCGAGGTCAATGCCGTGCGGCACCGCGTCGATGAGTTTGCTGCCCGGGACCAGCGCCGCCGCCTGGGCAAGCCATGTCGGGTACCAGAACGAGCGGATCTCGCGGCGCGCCTGATAGCGTGAGCCGGCGCCGCCGTCGAAGCCGTCACACGCGGGCGCCTGCAGGAATAACGACCGCATCATGACCGCGCCTCCGGTCGGTCGGAAAGGAGGCTTCCGTCGGCAGCGACCCGGTAGCGCGAGCCGCGCCACTGCACCCGCATGCCGAAGAAGCTCCAGACATAAACCCCGAAGGACAGGAGATCCCTGCTCGGAATGAGCCAATAGGGTTGGCGCGGGAGCTGGAAGGCACGTTCGGCGCAGATGCACAGCGCAAACCGGCAGGCGAGGGCAGCGGCGGCGACGACGAGCCCGTACTCACCGCCGAGTAGCGTGCCGGCAAGGGCGAGCGGAAACGGATGGGTCACGAACGCACCGGCGTAGCCGAGCGGCGCGATGCCGCGCACGGTACGCGCCGCGCGCAGCTCACGGGCGAAAAGGCCGCGCAGGCGCTCATGAAAACAGGCGTGCCCGAGAGTGAAGGGGGGGATCGCGACCTCGTGGCCGGCGGCTCGCACGGCCTCGCCGATCTCGTAATCGTCGGCAAGCTGGTCGGCGAAGGCCGAAAGCCCGCCGATCCGAGACAACAGGCTGCGGCTGATCGCGATGGTGGAGCCGAAGCAGGGGCGGTCGAGATGCAGGGTGACCGCGGTGACGACGTTGGGCAGGAAATGCGAGTTGATGCCGAGCGCGGCGTGAGTAGACCAGCGGCCCGACAGCGGCACGCCGTGATACACGCAGGTAACCGCGCCGACCCCCGGCCGCTGCAGCTCGGCCACGATGCGCGCGAGATAATCGGGCCCGACCTCCATGTCGCTGTCGGCCATCACCAGCACGTCGTGCTTGGCTGCGGCCATCATGTTGATGAGGTTCGATATTTTCGGGTTTGAGCCATGGGCGCGCGCGTCGATCACGAGGTCGAAGCGGGGGGCCGCGGGCGACGCCGCCAGCAGCCGGGTGATCGCGACGGCCGGATCGGCCGGATCCTGCACGCCGCAAATCACCTGGACCGGCGCGCCGTAATCCTGGCGGCAGAAGGACGAGAGCCGCCGCGACAGGCACGGTTCGGCGCCGTGCAACGGCTTGAGGATCGTGACCGGAACCGGAGCGCAGGCAATGGCACGCCGGCGTGCGGCAAACGCCGACAACGCGACGCAGCCGACCAGCAAATAAAGACAGCCCAGCCCTGCGACCGCCACCAGCAGCTTCGCAACGAGACCGATCATATCACTCACGGTGGACACGACGACCCGCGTCGAATCCAGCGTCCCGCTCCCTTCTTAGGGCGTTACGGGCGATCCGCAAAGTACCGCCGGGAAAATACGTCGGCGTTCCACCCCGACCCGTCAATGCGGACCGGAATGCGGACCCTGTGGCTCGTCGTAGACGATGGCGAGGGTCGTTCGCAGGACGAGCGCGGCAGGGACGGCCAGGATGACGCCGACGACGCCGAACAACGCACCGCCGGCCACAACGCAGAAGATCACGACCGCCGGATGCAGGCGCGCCGCGGCGCCGAGGACGATCGGCGCCAACAGCTGGTCGATCGAGAGCCGCAACGCTGTGGCGTAGATCGCATAGGCGATGATCGGCCCGATCCCGTTTGCATGGCGCAATGCCACCAGCCCTGCGATCACGGCGGCGGCGATCGGCCCCACCAACGGGATCACTTCGAAGAGGCCTGTCATGAGCGCGAGCAACGCTGCATGCGGAATGCCGAGCACGAAGCCCAGTCCCAAATAGGCGGCGGTCGACGAATAGACGACAACGACAACCACGCCGACGAAATAGCGTCGCACCATCGGATCCGACTTTAAGGCGATGTCGCGGACCAGCGGCCGCTGCCCCGGCGGTACCAGCGCGAGCACGCCCCGCGCGATGGCCGGCCCACTCAGCAGCAAATAAAACAGCAGCACGAGCGTCAAGATTGCGCCAATCATCGTGGCAAACGCCGCGGTTCCCAGCGACGCGATGCGGCCGGCGTCCGCGAGCCAGGAGCGCATGTTGGCCATTACCGCCTGGGCGATCGCCTCGGCGTTCATGGCTTCGCCCATCAGCGTCACCCGGCCGTTCCCGATCGCGCCACGGACCGTGTCGGCGACGATGCCCTGGAGATCGGTGACGATGCTGCTCAGTCCGGCGATCAGGGACGGCACGCCCAGCATCGCGAGCAGCGAGGCGAAGAGAAGCAGAGCGAGGAAAGCCGCAACGGCGAAGAGCGCGCGCGGCAATCGCGTGCGTGCCGCGAGCCAGTCGATGGCGGGCGTGCAGACATAGGCGATGAGCCCGGAAATCACGAACGGCAGCAGCACCCATTGCAACTGATTGATGAGCACGGCCGCCGGGATGACCAGCAGGATCACCATCCAGGTCGCCATTCGCTCCAGGTGCTCGTGGTCGGCACCCGCCGGCCGATTGGCCGGCGGCGCGGGCTTCTTCATGGATAGGTCCGGCCCTTCCACGTCACTTGGCCGCGCAGACGAAGGTGCAAGCTGTCGATTGCCATGATGGCCCCCGCGGTGTAGCCGCCGGGAACAATAGCCCATACCAGAGGGGAATTGCGCTAGCCACATTCCGACGCCCGGACTACGGGCATATCGCACTGCGGAACCAAACGCGCGTACGAACGTTTTCTGAGCAAGCCGTCGAGGGGAGCCGTCGGAGGCCGACATGCTTTTGATGTACCTGCCCTTCGTGATCTACAGCGCCAGCATGCAAATGTTGCTCGAAAACTTGGGCAGCCCCACTCGCCGCGAGCGCGGCCCGCACGACGATCGTTAACGACGATCGTTAGATGCGTGCTCATGCGCGCCTGAGCGCGGGTCCGTGCTCTTCCGCTCAAATTAGATCACCGAAGACTTTCGTGTTTGCGCGGGCCGCATTGGTTGTGCGCGCGGTCAGAGCAGACATGTGATCTGAATCTCGCTCGCTTCTGCTAATCTGCGACGCTGGGTAGTCGCCGATCAGAGGAGCGATCATGATTCAGCGCGGCGGTGGACGGCCGCCGTTCCGGGCCGACCATGTGGGGAGCCTGCTGCGGCCCGTGGCATTACGCGAGGCCTTCCGAAAGCACGGCGCCGGCGAGATCGACGACGCCGCCTTTCGTGCCGTGCAGGATCGCTGCATTCGCGAAGCCGTCGCCATGCAGGAAGCGGTCGGCCTTAAGGTCGTGACCGACGGCGAGTTCCGCCGCGGCTCTTACTGGGGCCGCTTCGTCGAGCGCCTGCAAGGCTTCACCATCAAGCTCGCGCTGTTCAAGTTCCGTGACGATGCCCGGCACGAGGTCGCGTTCACCGCGCCCTACGCGGCGGGAAAAATCCGTCGCGGACGGCCGCTTGCGCTCGACGAGTTTGGTTTTCTGCAGAACGTTACGCACGTGACGGCGAAGGTCACGTTACCCGCGCCGTCGACCATGCATTTCTATCGCTGCAACGATTTCGCCGCGCCGCAGGCCTACCGAGAAATCGATACTTTCTTGGCGGATCTGGCGGCGGCGTTCCGGGCGGAAATTGCCGCCCTGGCCGAGGCCGGCTGCCGTTATGTGCAGCTTGATGAAGTTGCCGTCGCCCTTTTGTGCGATCCCAGCATTCGGGCGCAGGTCGAAGCGGCCGGCGGCGCACCGGATCGTCTCGTCGATATTTACATCGAAGCCATCAATCAGGCGGTCGCCGGTCGCCCGGCCGACATGGTGGTTGGCGTGCACATGTGCCGCGGTAATTTCAAAGGCCATTATCTCGCCGCGGGCGGCTATGGATCGGTCGCCGAGCGCTTCTTCGCCAATACCGAGGTTGATCACTTCCTGCTCGAATATGACACGCCACGGGCGGGCGATTTCGCCCCGCTACGGTTCGTCCCAAACGACAAGGGCGTCGTGCTCGGGCTCGTGAGCAGCAAAACGCCGATACTGGAAGATATCGACGGCTTGAAAAGGCGCGTCGAGGAGGCGGCCCGCGCGATCGATGCGGCGCGCCTGGCGATCGGCCCGCAATGCGGTTTTGCCAGCACCGTCGCCGGCAATCCGCTGAGCGAAGCCGACGAGCGCGCGAAGCTTGCCCTTATCGTGCGCGCCGCGGCGGAGATTTGGGGCGAGTAGGGAGTTGTAAGCCGAGCAGTGTCTCCAGCTGATTTCACGCAGACGCCGCGGCCTGTTTTTGCTTGCCCCACCGGATGAAGAACGCGCCTGGAAGGCTGACGATGAGCATGGCGAGGCCGAACGCAATGGAAACGGCCAAGGCAGCGGCCGGCGCGACGCCGAATAGGCCATAACCCACGATCATGGCGCCTTCCCGCACGCCCCAGCCGGCGATCGCGATCGGCATCGACGCGATGAGCAACGCCGGCAAGCTCACCGCGGCCGTTGCCAGGACATCGAGGCTCACGCCGACCGCGCGGGCGAGAATGAATAAAGCAAAAACGTTGCAGAGCTGCATGACCACGCTCAACCCCACCACGGCCGCCCCGAGCTTCCACGAGCTGGTCAGGTGGCGCGCGGCCGAGGCCACGTCGAGGGCGATCGAGACCAGGCGATGCTCGCGTACCGCCGCCGGCAGCAACGGCTGCAGGCGGTCAAGAAAGCCCGACGCCACGAAGGTGAGAATGCCGCCGGCGCAAACGACGGCGAGAATCAGCAGGCCCGTGCGCACCGGGCCGGGCGCGGCACGCGCAAGCAACAGGGGTTCGCATAGCAGCAGCACCATGACGAGGATCACGACAAACCCGAGCGCTCGCTCGAGCACGACGGCGCTGCTTGCCGCGCGCGGCGAATATCCCAGCCGTGCAAGCTGCCACACCCGCGCCGCGTCGCCGGCGATGAAGGTGATCAGCGATTGGCTGACGATGAGCCCGACCATCCAGACGGCAATACCGCGCGCGATCGAGCAGCGGGCGCCCAACAGGCGCATGACGCACGCCGTGCGCGCGCCGGCGACGACCGCCTGGCCCGCCAGCACCCCGACCGCGAGAAGAAGGGCGACGGCTCCGCGTTTGCTGCCCAGCAAGCCACCGGCGGCGGCGAAATCGACGTGCTTGAAAACCAACCAGGCCAGCAGGCCGGAGATGCAGAGTTTGACGGCGACGGCGATCCACTTCACCGGGCGCCCTCATAAGGCCTTGATGCGCAGAAACGCGAACCACATCATGCGCAGCAGCATCGATCCGTGGCGGAAGCGCGATATCTGAGTTTCGCCGTAGGTACGGCTGGCGTAACGGATCGGTACCTCGACGATTTTCAAGCCCAGTTTCGACGCTCCGAAGATGAGGTCGAAATCGCCGAACGGATCGAAATTGCCGAAATAGCTGCGCGCCGCCTTGAGGCGGAGATAATCGCTTCGCCGCAACACCTTGGTTCCGCACAGCGTATCGGTGAAGCGC
>Ga0210408_10001295_pt1 | contig 26749 bp, 15 predicted proteins | sample IncBWH4MmetaG_FD_155471 | JGI IMG/M metagenome (GOLD analysis project Ga0210408, IMG submission 155471) | Forest soil microbial communities from Barre Woods Harvard Forest LTER site, Petersham, Massachusetts, United States - Inc-BW-H-4-M | ecosystem: Environmental > Terrestrial > Soil >...
GCTGCTGTCTTCGGTACTTTCTCACATTGGTTCTCCTGGTTGATTGTTTCTTTTACTCAACCGCCCATCCTGTTTGATGGACGGCAGGAGAACCACCTCCAATTCCAACTATCGCCGGGACATCTCCCCGACCGGCCAGATTTCGGTAACTGCTTGGTAACCTTTGGTAACCTTCGGTAACCAAATTGGTAACGCTGGTAACTGATGGTAACCGATGGTAACCGATCCAGCCTCCCCCCGAGGAACTAACATGAACCAATCAAAACGTCCAAATTTATGACGAAACCACAAAATGCCCTCCCTCTGCCCTCCATGACCCCGCCCTCCATAGCCTCAGCACCGGAGGTCCTCGCCCCCATTGCCTTAGCGACGGAGGTCCCTTCCTCCCTGGCGTCAGCCGCCTCTCCTGCGCCTGGTGAAATCCCGAAAAGTCTTAACTCTCAAATTTTAACTCTCAACTCCTCTGGCGATCCCCCGGTCGAAAACGCACTCCTGGCCCTCCCGGTAACTACCGCCCCTCTCCAGGCCCTTCAAACACCTCCGCCGGGCAAAACCCGCAATGGCAAAATCGCCCACCTCCCCAAACTCGAACGCGAAATGGTTAACCGCATGCTCGCCAACAACTTGAGCCACAGCAAAATTGTCACCGCCCTCCAGGAACGCGGCTTTACTGTCACCGTGCGTAACGTCTCTAACTGGAAAACCCGCGGCGGCTACAATGAATGGCGCCTCGCCCAGGAGCACGCCCTGGAACTTCGCACCTTCCAGGACAACCTCACCGAGTTCCTCCGCCGCCATGACGCTTCCGAACTCCCTGAGGTCGGCCTCCAGTCCGCCGCCACCAACCTCTCCGCTATCCTGCTTCGGCCCGACCTCATGCGCGAACTCATCTCCAACCCCGAGAAATATTCTAAGCTCATCGAACTCCAGTGCCGCCTCGCGCGGGAACTCCAGGCCCTCCAGAAAAACCGCGATGACGCCGCCAGATCTTTAGGCCGCCAGTACGCTCCCGAACTCCTCAAGCGCCAGAATGAACGGGAGGTCGAGCGCATCCGCGAAGTGATGAGCGCTAAAGGAGGCAAGGGGCCCAGAGACCCCGATATTCCCCACCGGAACTTCATTTGTAAGGAACTCGAACCAGTCCCGCCCACCCCCCAAACCTTTGGTCTGCTGCAGCTCCACGCCGCCTTGGCCGGACGCCATCCAACCCCTGGCCCTTCCTCGGAACCCGCCAAGTAATCGTACCGGAGCCCGGGCCTCACGTGTCCCTTATCGGCGCGACCATGCGCTGATTTTGAATGGACGCGGACGAACGGTCAGACAATCTTGGGGCCACGCAGCCAGCCAAATAACTATGCCGGGTCAAAAGAATTCGGGCAATCCACGCGCCGCCGACGCCGCTCATGAGGTGGCACTGAAGGAGAGCGCCGAGGTGCTGCAAATGCTGGGCACCTCACCGAACGGCTTGACCGAGGAGGAAGCCGCCGCGCGGCTGGAGAAATACGGTCCTAATGAGGTCGCCCGCGAGCGCCGGCACGACTGGTTCCAGCGGTTGTTCATCGCCGTGCGCAACCCGCTGGTGATCCTGCTGACGGTCCTGGCGATGGTTTCGTTCCTGGCGCCGCAAGGGGATGCGGTCACCGGCGTCATGATGATGGTCATGGTCGTGCTTGGGGTCTCCCTGCGTTTTGTCCAGGAGACCCGGGCCGACACCGCGGCCGCCAAGCTCAAGGCCATGATCCGGGTCACCGCAACCGTGGTGCGCGACGGACAGCCCAGGGAAATCCCCCTCCAACAACTCGTCCCCGGCGACATCGTGAAACTCTCGGCCGGCGACATGGTTCCCGGCGATGTGCGGCTGGTCTCGGCCAAAGACCTGTTCATCATCCAGGCGACGCTCACCGGCGAATCGATGCCGGTCGAAAAGACCGACGCGCGCGATCCCCGCGAAAACGTCTCTCCCATCGAGCACACGAACCTTTGTTTTCTGGGCACCAGCGTCGAGACCGGTTCGGCCACGGCGGTGATTTTCGCGACGGGGCTGCAGACCTACTTCGGCAAAGTGGCCCGGAGCTTGAGCGGGCAGCAGGTTGAGACCGCGTTCGAAAGAGGCGTGAAACGGTTCACCTGGCTGATGATTCGGTTCATGGCCATCATGGTGCCGCTGGTCTTTGTCATCAATGGCCTGACCAAGCACGATTGGAAGGAGGCCTTTTTCTTCTCGCTCGCCGTCGCCGTGGGGCTGACCCCGGAGATGCTGCCGATGATTGTCTCGGTGTGCTTGTCCAAAGGCGCCCTGGGGATGTCCAGGAAGAAGGTCATCGTCAAACGCCTCAATTCCATCCAGAACTTCGGCGCGATGAACGTCCTGTGCACCGACAAGACCGGCACGCTGACCATCGACAAGGTCATTCTCGAGATCTATTGCGACGTCTTCAAAAAGGAGAATGCCGAGGTGCTCCGGGATGCCTACCTCATCAGCCACTTTCAAACCGGCCTCAAAAATGTCCTCGACCGGGCCGTCCTCCAGCACCAGGAATTGCATCGCGAGCTTTCCCTGGACCAGTACAGCAAGGTGGATGAAATCCCGTTCGATTTTTCGCGCCGCATGATGTCCGTGGTCGTCGAAGGCCCCAAGGGCGAACGCCAAATCCTGACCAAGGGCGCGCCGGAAGCCGTGTTTCCCAGATGCACACACTTTGAGAGTGAAGGGGAAATCTTCCCCATGGAGCCGATCCTCGTCGGCAACCTCATCGAGCAGGTCAATGACTTGAGCGAAGACGGTTTCCGCGTCCTGGCCGTCGCCACCAAAAAGGTGGATAAGCGCCCGGCCTACTCGAAGGCCGACGAATGCGAACTGGTGTTGACCGGTTACCTCGCCTTCCTGGACCCGCCCAAGGACACCGCCACCAAAGCCATCGCCGTCTTGCGCCAGTACGGCGTCACCGTCAAAGTCCTGACCGGCGACAACGACCTGGTAACCCGCAAAGTGTGCCGCGAGGTGGGCATTAATGCCGACAAGATTTTGCTCGGCAGCCAGGTCGAGGCCATGACCGACCCCCAGTTGGCGGAGGCGGTCGAGTGCACCGATATTTTTGCCCGCCTGTCCCCGGCGCACAAACAGCGCATCGTGCAGGCGCTCCAGCGCTCCGGCCATGTCGTCGGTTTCATGGGCGACGGCATCAACGACGCCCCCGCTTTGCGCGCCGCCGATGTCGGCATCTCCGTGGATAACGCCGTGGACATCGCCAAGGAATCGGCCGATGTCATCCTGCTGGAAAAGAGCCTGCTGATATTGGAAGAAGGCGTGCTGGAAGGCCGGAAAGTGTTCGTCAACATCCTGAAATACATCCGGATGGGAGCCAGCTCGAATTTCGGTAATATGTTCAGCGTGATTGGCGCCAGCGCCTGGCTGCCCTACCTGCCGATGCAGCCCATCCAGATCCTGACCAACAACCTGCTTTACGATTTCTCCCAGGTGCCCATTCCCACCGACAACGTCGGCCAGCAGCAAATCGCCAAACCCCGTCCGTGGCACATTGGCGAGATTGCCAGGTTCATCGTGTTCATCGGACCGCTCAGCTCGATTTTCGATTATACGACCTACCTGCTGATGTGGTTTGTGTTCAAGTGCAACCAACTGGGACTCACCCCGCCGCCAGACCTGGTGGCGCGCTTTCCGGCGACCACGGACCCGAACAAAACCTACGCCGCGGCCCTGTTCAGCACCGGGTGGTTTGTCGAATCCCTGATGACGCAGACGCTCATTATCCATGTGATTCGCACCAACCTGATCCCTTTCATTCAGTCACGCGCAAGCTGGCAATTGACGATGACGACCGTGCTAATCATGGCCGTCGGCGCCTACCTGCCCTACTCACCGCTGGCGGGACCGCTGGGATTTGTGCCCCTGCCGCCGCTGTATTGGCCCTTGCTGCTGGCGACATTGCTTTGCTACGTCGGGCTGACGCAACTGGTAAAGACCTGGCTGATTCGCAAAACGTGGGTATGAAACGCTGTAAGACAGTATAAGAGATTCCACGTTGTAGAATTGCCTTGCAACTGGAAACCTTTTCAGGCATTACGACGTCCAACGTTCTTTATGCGTAACTTTATCAATCGTCGGGATTTCCTTAAACAAACAGGCAAGGCCGGTTTTGGCTTAAGCCTCCTCACCTGGCTCGGCTCGCGCCGCACCGCAACCGCCCGGGCTGCCAGCCCCCGCGCTATTGGAGCCAATGGCAAAATCGTCGCCGCCGTGGTCGGCACCAACGGGCGCGGCCTGGCTCACGTCGCTTGTCTGACGGGACTCCCCGGGACTGAGATCGCCTACATCTGCGACGTGGAAGACAAAGCCCTCGCCAAAGGCGTCAAGGCCACCGGCCGGCACCAGAAAACCGAGCCGAAGGGCGTAAAGGACTTCCGCAAGATCCTCGAGGACAAATCGGTCGACGTCATCACCATCGCCACACCGGACCACTGGCATGCTCCGATGGCCATCCTCGCCCTGGCCGCCGGCAAGCATGTCTATGTCGAGAAACCGTGCAGCCACAACCCCAATGAGGGCGAACTCCTCATCCGGGCCGTCAATAATTGCAAAAATGTCTGCCAGATGGGCAACCAGCGCCGTTCCTTCCCCAACATGCACACCGTCATGAAGGAACTCAAAGAAGGCATCATCGGCAAAGTGTATTTTGCGCGCGCGTGGTACGACAACAAACGCGCCTCGATCGGCCACGGCCAAGAGGTCCCGGTGCCGGCCGGGTTGGATTATGACCTGTGGCAAGGCCCCGCCCCGCGGCGGCCTTATCGCAGCAACACGATTCCTTACAACTGGCACTGGTTCTGGCACTGGGGCACCGGCGAAGCCCTCAACAACGGCACCCACGAGGTCGATGTCTGCCGCTGGGCGCTGGGCGTCGATTGGCCCACCCGAGTCAGCTCCAACGGCGGCCGCTACCAGTTCCAGGACGACTGGGAGACGCCGGACACCCAGGTCATCGCCTGGGATTACGCCGAGGGCAAGACCATCAGTTGGGAAGGCCGAAGCTGCAACAATTATCCGGTCGAAGGCCTCGAACGCGGCTCCCTCATCTACGGCACCGAAGGCACCGCGCTCCTCGATGGCAATGCCTACACCATTTTTGATAAGAACAAAAAGAAGGTCAAAGAGGTCAAAGGCAACGAAGCGGCCGATCCGACCGACACCGTCAGCGCCAGCGGCATTGGGTTGGACAAGGTGCACGTCAAGAACTTCATCGATTGCATTCGCACCGGCAATCAGCCCAACTCGCCCATCTCGGAAGGACACAAAAGCGTCACCATGCTGCACCTGGGCAACATCGCCTGGCGCGTCGGTCGCGAGTTGAACATCGATCCAGGCAACGGCCACATCAAGGATGACGAAGGCGCGATGAAGTTTTGGCGCCGGGAGTACGAACCCGGCTGGGAACCGAAGGTGTGACAGCCTTCTGATTACTGCTCTGATTACTGATTACTGACTACTGATTACTGACTACTGACTACTGACTACTGATTACTGACTACTGATTACTGACTACTGATTACTGACTACTGATTACTGACTACTGATTACTGCTTCCGCTTACTGGTCCCTGATTACTATGAAAAAGACCCTAGTCTTACTTCCCGCTCTCCTTCTCTGCGCTTCCGTTATGGCAGCGGACACCGCGATTAACTCCTCGGCTTGCGACCAGCTTGGCTGGAAGCTCGCCGTTCATGCTTACACCTTTAAGAACTTCACCATCTTCGAGTGCATCGACAAGACCGCCTCCCTCGGGCTCAAATACATGAGCCTCTCTGGCAGTGTCAATCTCGACGGCAAAAAGCCCGTTACGACCGTCGATATCTCCGACGCGGACCTCCAGCGCATCCTCGACAAAACCAAAGCCGCCGGTCTCAAGCTCGTCAACATCGGTGTCGTCCAGCTTCCCAACGACGAAGCCAAGAGCCGCAAGGTGTTCGAGTTCGCCAAGAAAGCGGGCATCGATACGTTGGTGGCCGAACCGCCGGACGACGCGCTCGACCTGGTCGAGAAGCTCTGCAAGGAATACAACATCAAGGTTGCCATCCACGACCATCCCCGCCCTTCACATTATTGGAACCCTGACACCGTCCTCGCCGCCGTCAAAGGGCGCACCCCGCTGATGGGCGCCTGCGCCGATACCGGCCACTGGCTCCGCTCCGGTCTCAACCCGGTCGAATGCCTGAAAAAACTCGACGGCCGCGTCATTGTCCTCCACTTCAAGGACCTGGTGCCGAACGACGACGCCAATCCTGCCCCGGACAAGAAACGCAAGGAATCCAAGGCCATGCACGACGTTCCCTGGGGGACCGGCGTCGGCAACCTCAAGGCCCAGATGGCTGAGCTCAAACGGCAGAACTTCCACGGCGCCTTTTGCGTTGAATACGAATACCACTGGGACAACTCCCTTCCCGAGGTCGCCGAGTGCGTGAAGTGGTTCAACCAGACCGCGGCAGAGCTGGCGAAGTGATCCGTGAGCGGGGGCGTGAACACTGGGATTATCTTCGCTCCGGCTCATGAAAAACGCGGTGTTCCAGGCTCTGGCCGAGGCGGCACGTAGCGGCGAGCCGGTTGTCCTTGGGATCATCTCCGGGGTAAAGGGTTCCAGCCCGCAAAAGGTCGGAGCCAAGGCCCTGTTCTATGCCGATGGCCGCATCAAGGGCACGATGGGCGGCGGCTGCCTGGAAGCTGAAATCCAACAGCGTGCGGTGCAATCCCTCCGCACCGGCGCGCCCGCCACTTTTGACCTGTTGCTCGATCACGATTTCGGCTGGGATGATGGGTTAATCTGCGGCGGCAAAGTCTGCGGCGTAATCCTGCCCAACGCGCAAAACGCCGGTGAGAAGTTCTGGGCTGGGCTCACGGAGCGGCGAGAGACGCTTGTCTGGGGCGTGACCAACGATTTAGCTATCACCTCCCTCAGCTCTCCTACGCCTAATCCGGTCACGACGCGCCCCGCTCCGGAGTGGCTTTACCAGGAAACCATCACTCCGCCTTGCGCCCTTTGGATCGCCGGGGCGGGCCACATTGCGCAGGCGGTCGCACCGCTGGCCATGCAGTTGGATTTTGATGTCACCGTGTTCGACGACCGCCCGGCGCTGGTCAATCGTCAGTTCTTCCCCGAGGGTATTCAACTCGAGGCGGAGGTGTGGGACAAGCTGCTGGAGCGGCCGTTGCCCAACGTGCCGAGCTTCGCCTTGATCGTCACCCGCGGTCATCGGCATGACGCGCTAGTGCTGCGCGACTGGATTCACAAGCCGTTTTTGTTCCTGGGAATGATCGGCAGCTCGCGCAAAGCGCGGACCATCCTCGAGCATTTCCTCGAAGAGAAGCTGGCTACCCCCGAGGAACTGAAACGGCTAGCGTGTCCCGTAGGAATCAAAATCCGCTCGCAGACCGTGATGGAAATCGCCGTCAGCATCCTCGCCCAGTTCATTGACAAGCGGGCGGAGTTGGTGGGCGTCTCACCGCGTCATCGTCACGAGGCAGCTATCGCAGCGCGCTCGTAAATTTGCGTGAGCGGAAGCTCGACTTGAGCCGGAAGCAAAACAGGAGTCCCCATCACTTCAACGCTCCAACACGCCGTTCTTCAGACCGAGCCTGAGCCGCTGCGGAAACCTCTTCGCCTCGACGTTCGGAGCGGCTCTGGATTGCCAGGAAGATCGCCTCACAGGTAGCCGGGGAGGCGAGGTGAATTTCGCCTCCTGGTGGCCCGAACGCAGCGAGCGCGTCGCGGATAGCCTCGCGGGCGGAGATCGCCAGCATCAGCGGCGGTTCACCGATGGCCTTGCTGCCATAGATAACATCTCCTTGCGCGGCGTGTTTGAGCAGGGTCACATTGAACTCCTGGGGCATGTCCCCAACGGCCGGGATTTTGTAAGTATCCGGCGAGTGCGTAAGCAGCCGGCCCTGGTCATCCCATTTGAGTTCTTCGGTGGTGAGCCACCCCAGGCCCTGCACGAACCCGCCTTCAATCTGACCGCGGTTGACCCCTGCGTTGATCGAGTCACCGGCATCATGCAGCAGGTCGGCGCGCAAGACTCGCATCATCCCGGTGAAGCCGTCCACTTCCACTTCCGTCACCGCCGCACCGTAAGCGAAGTAATGGAACGGCTTGCCCCGGCCGGCCACCCTGTCCCAGTGGATTCCTGGGGTGCAGTAGTATCCAGTCGCTGACAAACTAACGCGCTGCAGGTAGGCCTGCCGGACCACCTCGGGAAAAGACACCTTTACCCGCCGCCGCTTTTGGTCAAATACCGTTCCTTCACTAAAGACCACATTCGCCGAACTCGGCGCGCGTCCCCCCGCTGCTTTCAACAACTGAAGCGCAACCGGGAGCAGCCTGGCGCGAAGGGTCTCGCAGGCATTTTTGACGGCGGCGCCGTTCAGGTCCGTTCCGCAGGAAGCGGCGGTGGCGGAAGTGTTGGGCACTTTGTCGGTGCTGGTGGTCATGACGCGCACCTGCTCGGGCCGGATGCCGAGTTCCTTCGTGGCGATGGCGGCGATATTGGTATGCACTCCCTGGCCCATTTCGGTCCCGCCGTGGTTGACCTGGACCGTGCCATCCTGGTACAGGAGCACGAACGCCCCGGCTTGGTTGAGGTGGGTGACGGTGAAACTGATACCGAATTTAACCGGAGTGATGGCCAGACCCCGTTTGCGATGAGGGTGCGCGGCGTTCCATGCGGCGATTTCGCCGCGGCGGCGTACGAAGCCGCTTGATTTTTTCAGCTCGCGCCAAATTGTTTGGATGCGATTGTCGCCCAGTTCCTGGCCATAGTGAGTCGTGTTGGTCGCGCCCTTGCCGCGATACAGGTTTCGTTCGCGCACCACCTCCGGCGCCAACCCGAGCCGGCGGGCAACCCGGTCCATAATCTCTTCAATAACCAACATCCCTTGCGGTCCGCCAAAACCGCGAAAGGCAGTGTTGGATGATAGATTGGTTTTAGCCACTTGCCCACGAAACTCAACCGCAGGAATGTAGTAAGCGTTGTCGAGGTGGAACAGTGCGCGGTCGGTTACCGCCTGCGAGAGGTCCAACGACCAGCCACCATTCGAATAAAGATGAATGCGCGCCGCGAGCAGCCGGCCGTCAACATCGAAGGCAACTTCGAAATGAGCGAGGAACGGGTGGCGGTGGCCCGTGAGCATCATATCCTGGTCGCGGTTCCAGCGCACACGCACAGACTTCCCGGTGTGGTGCGCCGCCAGCGCCGCCAACGCCGCCGGCGTAGCGGCCTGGGTTTCTTTGCCACCGAAACCGCCACCGAGCCGGGGCACCTGCACGACGATCTGGTTCGTCCGCCGACGCAGCACATGTGCGACCACAGCCTGGACTTCGGAGGGATGCTGAGTTGAAGAAACAACTAATATCGACCCGTCCTCGCCCGGCTCGGCCCAGGCCGCCTGGGTTTCCAGGTAGAAATGCTCCTGGCCGCCCAGCTCGAAGGTTCCCTTAAGCGTCAACGGTGCATCGTCCAACACCGGCGCGACTTTCCCTCGCCGGATGAAATTGGGTTCATTATGGAAACTCGCTTTTGCCAGGGCCTGTTCCAATGTGAGGATGGGCTCCAGCGGCTCATAATCCACCCCCACCCTTTCCGCCGCCGCTCGGCAGGCCTCCTGCGATTCACCGACAACCAGAGCCACAAGCTGGCCATGGAAAGAGATTTCTTTGTCAGCCAGAAGGATTTCGTCTTTTTTGACTCCGCCGACGTTATTGTGACCTGGAATATCTTCGGCCAGGAGGACCGCTTGAATGCCGGGTATCGCGCGAGCAGCGGCCGCGTCGCGCCGCAGGATTTTGGCGCGGGCATGCGGTGAACAAACGGGCCAGACCTCGAGCATTGGCTTGCCCGCAGTCTGGTCATCCGCGTACATAGCTTCTCCGGTCACGTGCTTGTGCCCGCTCTCGTGCGGAAGCGGCAAGGGGTAGCTGTTTTTAGCGACTCGCAGCCCATGACGGTTCAGGGGCGCCTTGTCCACCTCCGGATCGCAATGATAAAACTTCTCGAGCAAGCTGGTGATCAGTCCCCGCCGATATTCCGCACTGCCCCGGACATCGGAAATAGGCGCGAACTCCGACCGCAGTTGCGGCAGGACATCCTGTATGGTTTCCTCAGTCCACAATTTGCCGAGCAGGGCCTCCTCGGTCTGGCGCGCTCGAGCCGGCATCGCGGCCACACCGCCGTAGGCCAGCCGTGCGTGCCGGACCCTCCCGCGCTCATCCAAATCCACAGTGAAACAGGCGGCAACGGTGCTGATGTCCATCTCGCGACGTTTGGACACTTTAAACCATTGGTTGCGGCGGCGGCAGCCCGGCTGCGAGGCAAATCGAGGCACAACGATCGTCTTTAGAATCTCGCCAGGCCGCAGCGCCGTTTTGCGATAGCCGATGAAGAACTGCTCGACAGGCAGGGCACGCTCCGCGAGTCCTGCGCCGCCCGGCAGAGACACCAGTAGCACGCGGGCATCCAACGCGAGCAGAACGGGGGCACTGTCGCCAATGGGAGAAGCAGTGACCAGATTGCCGCCCATGGTCGCCCGGTTGCGAACCTGGCGCGACCCAAACACGCGCAACATGTCGCCCAAGGCCGGAAACTCGGCCGCCATCTTCTCTTCGATCGCCGTCAATGTGACCGCCGCGCCAATGCGCCATTCCGAGTCGGTGAACGTTATCTCGCTCAGCTCGGGCACGGCCTCGACCGAAATCAGCCGCTGGAATTTTTGGAATCGTTTGCTGATGTCGAGACCGAGTTCCGTGGCCCCGGCAATGAGCCGGGCATCCGGAAACTGTTGAAGCAGCGACAGGAGGTCGCGCAGAGAGTCGGGCCGGAGAAAACTCTCGCCGGCAAACTCATAGCTCACACGGTCGAGCCTGGCCGGGGATTTTTTCAACATTCCCGCGAAACGGTCCTCGCCATTGTGCCCGTGACGCTGCCTGAAGGCCTGAATTGCGGCCTCGCGGATGGGGCGATAACCGGTACAACGGCAAAGGTTGCCGCAGAGTTGTTCATTAAGCTGCGCGGAAGTGCGCAGGTCATCCCGGTAATGGCCTTCAAAAAGCGCCATCACTACGCCCGGCGTGCAATACCCGCATTGAGAGCCGTGGTGCTCAACCATTTCCTCCTGGACCGGATGCAGGCCCTCGGGGCAGGCCAACCCTTCGACGGAAACGATTTCCCGTCCTGCTATCAAGCACATGGGTACCAGGCAACTGTTGATAGCGCGATAGCAGGGCCGGCCCGCCGCGTCGCAATCGATGAGGGCAACGGAGCAGGCGCCGCAGTCTCCTTCGGCGCAACCTTCCTTGGCGCCGGTCAGCCCGCTTCCGCGCAGAAACTCAAGCAGGGTTGTGTTCGGGGAGCAATCCTGGACGCGGATAGGCCGTCCATTCAAGGTGAATTCGAGCGCGCCCGACATGGTGAAATTTTGCCCCATCCCGGCCGGAAGTCCAGTGGCGGAATGAGACCGACCTTCACGTTTCACGTTTTACGTTTCACACGGCCGAATTCCCGTTTGCCTCCGCCCCCGCTCATCCCCATACTGGCGCCACTATGGACGAGCTTCGAAGTACAGTTGTCAAGTTCTTGACCGAGTACGGTTTCCAGATCATCGGGGCGATCATCATCCTCATCGCCGGCGCCATGCTCGCGCGGTGGATTGCCCGCGTGGCCGACCAGTGGTTCATCAAAAGGCAGCTCGAGCCGCCCATCCGGATGCTGGCAAGCCGCGTCATCCATTTGCTCGTCTTCGGTCTGGCATTGGTGCTGGCGTTGGACAAGTGCGGCGTGCCCATCGCTCCCATGGTGGCCGGCATCGGTGTCGCGGGCGTGGGCATCGGCCTGGCAACACAGCACGTTCTTTCGAATCTCGTCGCCGGGCTGACGATCATTTTTACCAAGCCATTCAAGGTGGGCGAATACGTCGAATTGGTCGGCGTTAAAGGCCAGGTCACCAATGTGCAGCTCTTCTCGACGACGCTGGTGCACCTGGATCAATCGCGCGTCGTCGTCCCGAACCGAAAACTTGTCGGCGAAATCCTGCACAACTACGGCACTATCCGCCAACTGGACATTTCAGTGGGCGTCGGTTACGGAACCAATATGAAGGATGCCTTGGCGCTGGTGCGCGAGATCCTGGCCGCCAACCCGCACGTGCTCAAGCAACCCGAAGCCGTCGTGGGCATTACCGCGCTGGGCGATTCTTCAGTCAGTATCGCGGTCAAACCCTGGGTGTCCGGGGAGCATTTCGTAGCGGCCCGCGGTGAAATCAACCAGGCGCTCCTTGAGGAATTCCGAGCGCACCACATCGAGATCCCCTTCCCTCAACGCGAAGTGCGTTTGCTCAACGGCGGGGGCCCCGGCGAAGCCCTCTCCGCCACGGCCTAGCCTGGCCGACTCGGAACGTGAGGTTGCCGCTGGCTCAAATAGCGACCTTCGGCGTTCAACTTGTCAATCGGGCGGCATCACGTTGGCAATCTCGGCCACACTGGCCGTCCCGGTCGTGCCGAGCTTGTGAATGACAACGGAGGCGGCGGCATTTGCCAACTCGATAGCTTCGTGTAGCGTGGCGCCGCCCGCTATAGCCGCGGTGAGGTTGGCTGAAACAGCGTCTCCGGCGCCCACGACATCGATCTCCCCGCGTACGGGCAACGCAGTCACATGTTGAACTTCACCGAGCGCGCTGGCGCCGAGAATCCCACCTTCCGCGAGGGTAACAAAAACGCTCCGGCCATTTTTGCGAGCCACCTTGGCGGCGGCCTTTTTGACCTGCTCAAGGGTCAACTCACTGGCTCCCCCGGTTAAAGCGGACAGTTCAACGGCGTTCATTTTGAAAACCACGGGCGGGAAACCCCGAAGCCCGCGACGACTGTCGGCCAGGACCAAAAATTCAGGATGCGCATCCATCTCGTTCTTGACCGCCTCAAGGACCTTCCCGGTCACTACCCCGGTCTCGGGAATATCGACTTGGTTGAGAACAACCGCACAATTAAGTTTGGGCGCGACCTCCTGGAACCGCCCGATTAATAACTCCTGGACCACCAAGGGCGTAGGCGTCCAGTTTTTGAGATCGAGGCGATTGAGTTCCACCGGCGGTTTACCCGAAGCGAGGAGCAGGGGCTTGCAGTAGGTAAAGGTGCGTCGTTGGACGGTTTTGACAAAATAATCGAGCCGGACCCCCGGCTGTTTCTCAAGAGCGCGCCAAAGTTCGAAGCCTTCCCCGTCTTCTCCCGCAAAGCCGATGGGAAAAATGGTTCCGATGCCCAAGGCCACGAGGTTGTTAACGATGGTGCCGGCACCGCCCGGTTGCGCGCGCACGTTGACCACATTGTGGACGGGCAGGCCGGTTTCCAGCGAGGTCTCTTGCCTGGCAGGATCGATTTCAAAGTAGCGGTCGAGACAGAAGTCGCCCAGCACGCCGATGCGCAAACCGGGGTAGCTCTGGGTGATAGCCTGGAAACGCTCGGCGTTCACAGCCGGGAAAATGGGGTGAAGGCGTAATGGAACAGCAGATTTTGGCAGTTCCAGGGAACCGCAGCATAATTGGAGCGGCCGGTTGAAGTTCCCAACCCTCCAACCCTCCAAGCCCCCATTACTACGTATCCTCCCATTTCCATTACGGCGTTAATTTTCCCAGAACGTTGTGCAGAAACGCCACGTTGTCGCATTGGACGTAGTGCATGACGCCGCCCATGCGCGAGAAACTTTTGCAGAACCGCAGGTAATAGGCGGGATTATCCTTGGGTGGCTCGCCATTGGACCAATCCCAATTTCCGCCCTCCTGGAGGTCCACCACATAAATGGTGTGGTCCTTCACGATCTTGCGCCCGGCCTGCAACCGCAGATTATTGACGCAGCTCAAGCTCTTCTCGAACACCTGCGGCGCCATAATCGCCGAGCCGACCGACAGCACCACACCCCCATCAAGCTTCTCGACGGCTCGGCCGATGAGCTGGAAGTCGGTCGCCGCGGCTCGCCCAATCGCGGCTCCGTTGAAAATCGGGTGAGTGGCGATGATGTCGTAGCCGATACCCGGATGAACCGTAAAGGGTACATTATTCCGAAAAGCCTGCGCCAGGAGCGAAGTTTCTTTCCACGGATGTTTCACACTAATTTGTCCCGCCGGAATTTTGTGCGCCAGCATTACCTGCAGTAACTCGGCGCGCGCTGGAGCCAGCGGGTGCGCCGGTTCAGCGCGAAGAGACTTCTCCAGCGATTCGGCCGGCGGCAGCGTCACCCCATCCTCCGAGATGAAACGGCCCAGGCTGCGGCCATAGCCCTCCTGGCGCAGCGCTCCGGCCAGCAGCGCCAAATGGATATAGCGCCCAGTTTCATCCCAGGTGCCGAACGAGCCGGTAGCGACGTTCTTCCTAACGCTTTCTTCGGTCCGCCCAAGGAAAGCCAGTTCCCAGTCGTGAATCGTGCCGGCGCCGTTAGTAGCCAGATGGGTCACCCAACCGCGTTCGATCAATCGGTTCACGATGCCCATCGCGCCGTTCTTAATCAGGTGTGCGCCATACATCAGGATGACGCTGGCGCCCCGCTGGCGCGCCTGAACGACGTCCTGCACACAATTCTGAACAGCCCGTTGCGCTTCGGGCCCGCACGGGCGGGCCGGTTGGTCGGGAGCGACCACCAATTCCTCGATGCGGCTAAGGCTTTGGCGTTCCGCCAACGGATAGACCTTCACTTTAGAGAGGTCGAGCGGCTCAGGGTGATCTTTCATCCAGGAAAAACATTTGCTGGCCAGTAAAGTCGGTTTGGCTTAAAAGGTCAATCCGATGAGCATTTCGAGTGGATAGACGCCGCAGAAGTGTGCCCGCAGATAACGCAGATTGACGCGGATAAAAGAATTGGGCTTTGTCTTATCTGCTTTATCTGCGGGCAAGCTTCTACGGGCACAGTTAAATCAGCTTCCTTAGTTTCGCATCTTCTCCCAGTTTCTTGACTAATTCCTTCACCTTCTGCGCCTGGCTCTTGTGCGCCAGCAAGGTCGCATCGTCGGTCTGAACCAGGATCGAGTCCCGCAACCCTACCACGGCGATGGGGGTGCGCCGCTCTTTGCTGCGCGCATCGAAGATGATGTTGCGTGCTGCATCTACGTGAATGAAATCGGCCACGGCGCAATTGCCTTCGGGGTCGGCCTTGAGATGACGGCCCAGAGCGGTCCACGAGCCAAGGTCGTCCCATTCGAATGCGCCATCGGCCACAATGACGTTCTGCGCATGCTCCATGAGCGCGTAATCGATCGAGATTTTCTTCAACTCGGGATATTCCTTCGCCAGCACTTTGGCAAGTTTGGCCGGCGTGCCGGCCACTTTGAACCAGCGCTGGCAGGCGGCATACATTTCGGGCTGGTGTTTCTGCAGGCCCTCCGTAATGGTCACGAATGACCAGAGAAACATCCCGGCGTTCCACCGATACTGGCCGCTGTTGAGATATTCCAGCGCTTTGTCGAAGTTCGGCTTTTCGACGAACTGCTCGGCCCGATAAAATGTGGTCTTGTAGGATTTGACTCCTTGCGGCGGCGGCAGCGGCTCGCCCACGCGGATGTAGCCGTAACCGGTGGCCGGCTCGGTGGGCTTGATGCCGAGCGTGATAATCGCCTGACCACGGCTCGCCAAATCAAAAGCGTCTGCCAACACCTGCTGAAATTTCTTTTCTTCGGGAATGATATGGTCGGCCGGCAGCACGGCCATAACTCCGGTGGTGGAGCGCGCGCCCACGAGCGCCGCACCGAGCGTAACCGCTGCCGTGGTATCGCGACCGACGGGCTCGGCAATCAGGTTTTGTTTCGGCAGCTTTGGCAATTGCTTGCGCACTTCCGCCGCCTGCGCCTCATTGGTAATGACCAGGATGTTCTTAATCGGAACCAAAGGCAGCACGCGGTCCACTGCTTGCTGAAGAAACGAACGGTTGCCCAGCAGGGCCAGGAGTTGTTTGGGCGTCTTCTCCCGGCTCACCGGCCAAAAACGTTCGCCTTTGCCGCCGGCCATGATGATGACGAATCGATCGTTGGTGTCAGGTTTGGTTTTCATGCTGGTTTGACTCCGGCGATGAGGGATTTTACAAACTCGGTCACACGGGGAACTAAATCCGGTTTCAGGCCGTGCTCCGCAATCTGGTTCACGATCGCGCTGCCGACGACGATGGCCTCGGCATTCTGCGCAACGGTCTTTGCCTGCTCCGGGGTCGAAATGCCGAACCCAACCGCAATGGGGAGGCCGGTGTGCGCGCGGATTTTGGCCGTCATTTGAGCGATTGTATCGGAGACTTTCTGCTGCATTCCCGTCACTCCTTCACGCGAAACATAATAGATGAAACCGCGCCCCCGCTTAACAATGAATTCGATCCGGTCGTCCGGGGTCGTGGGCGCAACCAGGTAAATATTGCACAGCCCGGCCTGGTGCATCAGGACTTCATAATTCTCGCCCTCTTCGGGCGGCAGGTCGAGCACGAGCAACCCATCAACTCCGGCCTTGGCGGCATCCCGAAAAAAGCGCTCCAGGCCGTAGCGGTGGATGAGATTAAAGTAGATGTACAAGACGATGGGGATTTCCGATTCCTTCCGAATCGCTCCCACGGTTTCCAACACTTTTGGCGGCGTTGCGCCGGCTTCCAAACCGCGCTGGGCTGCCAATTGATTCACCAGCCCATCCGCCAGGGGATCGCTGAAAGGCACACCCAATTCCAGGATGTCCACACCGAGCTTATCGAACGCCAGCGCTAATTGGCGCGTAGATTGGAGGCTCGGATCCCCTGAACCGATATAGACAATGAACCCTTTCCGCCCCTCGCGCCTGAGCCGGGCGAATCTTTCGTCGATACGGTTCATGCGGCGGATGTTTGCGGGGCAGGCTAAAGGTTGCAAGCTCTTAAGAAGGCGGCAGGAAAATCCGAAGACCTTCCTGTTCGTCACCCACGATTCATTACATCAAAGTGGTAACTGCCCGACCCAATCTCGAAAACCGCGCGGCCGTTTTCCACGCGGCGGAATTCCAGGCTACGGTCGCGCAGGACTGGTTTGCCGGTTTCTTTGATGTCGGAGAGGTTAGGAGCAGGATTAAGATTAGGAGTAAGATTAAGATTATGGGTGGAGGGGAGATAAACTGTCGCCGTGGTGTTGACGGGAACGGTGAGGTTCCAGTGGAAGCCTTGAGCGTCTTTTTGCCACGCGCTGGCGATGACGCCGTAGGGAGAGCGGTGAGTGGCGCGGACGAAGGTCAAATCGCCGACCGGTTCGGGACGCATGATAATGTGTTTGAAGCCGGGTTGCGCGGTGTCGGGCTTAATGCCGGCCAGATATTCATTGAGCCAGATGACGAGGTCTCCGACCAGCATAACGTGATTGCCGGAATTCATCGCGGGGTCGGCCGTGTTGCCATTCCACAACTCCCACAACGTGGTGGCGCCATTTTCGACCATATAACCCCAACTGGGATAGGTCTTTTGGGTGGCGATGGTATAGGCCAGGTCGGCACGGCCATGATCGGAAAGAACGCGCATGAGCCACTGGCCGCCGATGAGACCCGTGCCGATATGGTCATGGCTTTCGTCCTGAATTTTCCTGAGGAGGTGAGTGAAGATGCGCTCGCGCTGGGACTCCGGCACCAGCCCGAAGGCCAGAGGGAGGACACAGGAACTTTGAGACCCGTTGTCGTACCGGCCGGCATCCTCATCCAGGAAACTCCGATTGAAACCAGCGTAAAGGGTTTCCGCCAATTCATGGAAATGCCCCGCATCGTCGCTGAAGCCGAGCTGCCGGGCATATTGCTCCATCAGGAGGGCGTCATGATAAAAGTAAGCCGTGGCCAGCAGGTTCACCGCGGTTTTGCGCTTGGGGTCTTCGGAATGAATCAGCCTGGGGTCTTCGGGCGGCACGCACCAATCGCCATAGTTGTCGCGGCCGATGATGCCGTTGGTGACGAAGCAGCTCATGTAATCCATCCAATTTTTTCCACTGGCGTAGTGGCGCGCGATGATGGCGCGGTCGCCGAATTGCTCCAACAATTCACCCGGAATGATGACGGTGCTGCTGGGCCAGGTCACGTTGTCGTTGTACAGCGGCCAATAAGGCGGGCAGACATCCGGCACGCTGCCGCTCTCTTTCTGGGCATCGGCCATATCCTGAAGCCATTTGGAGTAAAGCGCGGCGGTGTTGAAAAGGTAAGCCTCGCCTTTGGCCTCGGCCGAGCGGTCGCCAAGCCAGCCTTGACGCTCGTCGCGCTGGGGGCAATCCGTGGGAATGCTGCGGTAATTGCCCCGCGCCCCCCAGCGGATGTTTTGGTAAATCCGGTTGAGCAAGGGATTCGAGCAGGTGAACTCTCCGCCGCTCTCCAGGTCATCGTTGACCACCCGGCCTTCGAGGCTCGTCAAAGTGGGTTTGCCCGGGTAACCATTGACTTCGACATAGCGAAAGCCGTGATAGGTGAAGCGCGGTTCGTAAACCTCCTGGCCGGCGCCCTTAAGCGTATAGGTGTCCGTTACTTTGGCCGACCGGATGTTGTCGAGGTAGAGCGTGCCGTCAGGCTTCAGCGTCTCGGCGTGGCGGAGCGAGACGGTGGCACCGCGCGGGCCGGTGACGCGCAGCCGGCACCAGCCGACCATATTCTGGCCCAGGTCGAAGATGTAAGTGCCGGGCGTTGGCTCCGTAAGGGCGATGGGTTTCAGCGTCGCGGTGACCCGGATCGGGTCAATCATTTGGGCCGCCAGCACACCCCCCGGAGCGGCCACTGATTGCGCACAAGGCCATTTTGAATCCTCAAAGCCGGGTTGGGTCCAGCCGCTCAATTCGAGGCGCGCGTCGTACTGCTCGCCATCGTACTCATTGTTGGCGCGTATCGGGCCTTCCGTGGTGAGTTTCCAGGTTTCATCGCTGGCAATCGTGGCGGTCGAGCCATCGGTGTATTCGAGCCGCATCTGGAACAGCAGCCTGGGAAAGCCGTAGGTGCGTGTGGGAGTCGGGATGTTGCTGCGCGGGGCGAAGAAGCGGCCATTGCCGAGCACGACTCCAATGGCATTCGCGCCGCGCTTCAGATTGTGAGTGACGTCGTGCGTGACGTAAAAGATGCGCTTGGAGTAATCGGTCAATCCCGGCGAGAGCACCTGGTCGCCGATTCTTTGGCCGTTGAGGTAAAACTCGGAGAGGCCCAGGCCCGAGAGGTAAGCGGTCGCACGCCGCACGGTTTTGTTCAGTTGGAATTCCTTGCGGAGCCAGCGCGCGGCCAGGCGCCGGTCCTCGACGCCGGCGACTGTGCCCCAAGGCTCCATGCCAGCCGGACCGAGATTCCGGGCCGGCAGCCACGTGGAATCCTCGGATTCAGGCTTTTCCCAACCGGGCAATTCTTCGGCGGAGGTTTGCCAGGTTTCATCGGTGGGCAGCAGCAAGGGGTCGCCTTGCTCGAATTCAATTTGAAGCAAAGCCAGGAAGCCGGCCGGGTTAGGTTCCTCGCCGGTGTTCTTAACCGAGGCCGCCAGCAGGTTCTTGCCGGCGTGGAGCCGGCCGAGCACTTCCAGGTCGGAAACGGATTTGAAGCTGGCGCCGACACCGGCCGGGCGGCCATTTACGAAAGCGGTGAACTGGTTATCGGCGGCCACCAACCAGCGGGCGCTCTTAATGGGGCGCCCAGCGGGCAAATCGAAGGCCCGACGGAAATATCGCGTTGCAACGGGCGCTGATTTTTCCGGGTGTCCTTCCGGAAACCAAATCCAATTGGCGTCGGTGAAGGTGGCCTTAGGTTCATCGCCATCCTGGCCGAGCCATTTGGCTTGCCAGTCGGATGGTGAAAGCAACCCCATGCTCCAATGGGCGGGTTGGCTCCAGGCGGAGGCTTTGCCGGCCTGGTCCCATACCCGAACTTTCCAAAAGCATTCCTGCTCGGAGACCAACGGCCGGCCTCCGTAGGGAACGTGAATGGACCGGTCTGAATTGACTTTCCCGGTATCCCACAAATCGGGTCTGTTGGCGTCGAGTTGCTTCTGGCTGCCGGCGACGACGATTTGATACGCCGACTGGCGCTGGCCGCGAGAGCCAGGTTTGTCGGACTCCAACACCCAGCCCAAACGAGGGTGAGGAGCATCGATGCCCAAAGGGTCTTTGAGATACTCGCAACGCAATTGCCCGACAACCAGGGCAGCGGCCGGAGAAGAAAAGGCACCCAGGGACAACAGCAGGAAAAAGAACTTGAGCAGCCTCGAGAGGATGACTTTGGGCGCGGTTCCGCTCTGCTGCGAGTTTTTTCGAAGCTTCGCGCTCCCGACGTCAGATTTGTTCGTGGGCTCCATTTGGGAACGTTCGGCTCACCATAAGGGTCCAATCCAGCCCCGCATTATTGGACGTGTCATGTGTCATAACGTCGGACCAGAGGCTGGCAGATTGCGGCGGAGAAAAGGAGAATAATCTTCGCAATCTGCGCGACTGACCTGCGATGCGGTGGAAAAAAATTTATTATCTTACAAGAGCCTGCAAGAGACTGCAGGAGTGTTAAATAGTGTTAACATGGAGGACAGGTCCTCGATCATTCCGATGAGAAACCCGGCCAGCAGCCCGAGGACATCTGGAAGGTCGTTAGCCGGCTCGGCTCTCATTGCAGGCAGAAGGCGCTCATCGGGCGCCTGGCTTTTGGGCGATGGTTGTTTTCTCATTTTTGGTATTCTCGGGGGCCGGTCGCGCTCGGCGACACAGCCCTCCACTATGTATTGTGCGACCAACCTCGTCTAACGGCGGACAAGGTCGTATTTTGGGGCTGCAACCCCTCACCGTGGCCTTGAACGGCAACGTCACGTGAATCTCGCCAGCGGGGTCCTCGACGTAAAGGCGATACCGAGGCCAAAAGAATCCATTTCTCTTCTCAACGCGCTTAACGCTCGCCCAGGGCACCAGGAATGGAGGGTGGAAGGCTCGGAACAGGAGGCTCGGAAGGAAGTAGAAGGCATCAGTTGAGAGCGCACAGCCAGCAGGCGGTCGTTCGTGGTCAGTGGTCAATGGTCGATAGTTGATTCCAGATTCGGGAGGGCACCGGGGAGTGATTACGACCAAGATTACGTAATTACGACCGGGACTAGGATTTTAGCGGATGCCGACCGAAGTCAGGTCAATCGGCTGGAAGCCGAGGGGCAACGCCGGGGAGTTGGTTTGCAGCCGGAAATCATATTGCTGCGCGGCCCGGAACAGCGGGTCGGCGATGAGCGAATGCAGGTCGTGGCCGCGGGCGCGCCACTGTTCCAGGGTGGCGTTAGCGAAACGCATCGATTCCGGCGTGGCGTTTGTGCGCGCGTCAAAATAGATATTCCAGTCCGTCCGGTACTGGTCCGCCGCCCAGTTGCCTCCCAGCAGCACGCCCGAATCGAAGTAGACGATATTGGTTACGAAGCTGAAGCTGAGGTGCGGTTCGGCGCGCGTGCGCTGGATTTGGTGGTCGCGGGCAAAGGCAAAAATGTTGTTTTGCAAGGTATTGGTCTGGCCGTAGTGCTGGTGAAAACCGCCGTGAGTGGTCCGATAGACGACATTGCTCTCCGCCAGGATGCCGCTGCTGCCTTCGTCGAAGTAGATGCCCCAGCCGCCATAGCGCAGGCCGGCGATGTCATGCCAAAGATTATTGATGATCCGGGTGCCGGGCTGTCCTCCGAGGGTGTAAATGCCGCCCATATCGCTGAGGATAGGACCGTCCCCATCTGATTTTTTGCCAATGTGCCGGACGTGATTAAAAGCGACCAGGTTGTTGGAAGCCAGGGCAGTCCCATAACCCCAGGTCCAGCCAATGGAGATGCCCGTATAGTAAAAATCCTCGATGAGGTTGTGAAGGATGCGGTTATCCGGTGATTGGCCGAGCCAAATGGCCACCGCGCTGGCAAACATTTTGCCGCCATCGTGAAAGTGGCAATCGCTAATCTCGTTGGCGCGAGTTTGGTCGAAAGGTTGAGAGCGGATGGCGGTTTCGCCCAGCTTGAGGCCACCGGCGCCCAAGTCGGAAAAGTCGCAACGGCTGAGGCGGTTGCTGACGCAACCCCCCGCCAGTTCCAGGCCGTAGGTTCCCATATGGGTGAACGAGCAGCCTTCAAAAGAGCAGAGCCGCACGCCGGTTCCCTGGATGGCGGCGGGCACGCCCACGGCCGCTTGCCCAAACCCGCCCACGTCCGCCTTCGGCCCCGAGATAAGGCCAAGGTCCGCTTTATGTTTGTCGAATCCCTCCGGGAAACACCATTCGGTGTGAGCGAAGGTCAGTCCACGAAAGGCGAGCCGTTCGACGAACTGTCCGGCGGCGGGTTTTCCGGTAAGATGGACAAGCTGGGGGAGTTGAGGGGCGATAACCTCGAGGTTGGCCGGACGTTCGCCCGCGCGCGGCAGGTAATAGAGGGTGCCCTTGGCGCTGTCCAGGTACCATTCGCCCGGCTGAGCCAGGAATTCAAAGGCGCCTTCCACGTAATAGGGGTCACCGGCTTCAAGCTGGAAGACCGAGCGCTTGCCAAACTCGACGACTTTCGCCACCTCGTCCACCCGGGTGACGGGCAGGCGGGACTCGACCCAGCGATTCATCACGATGACTTCGGCATTGGTGACGGTCTTCCAGGCGTGCAAGTCATCTTGCTCGAAACGGAACTGATTCTGGCCTTTGGTCCATTCCGCGGCGGGCTCGAGCAAGCTGGCGACTTTCAAGTAGCCCTGGTGGGGGTGCCGGGCTCGCGTCGCGCGCCGGCCGTTGACCCAGAGTTCGCGGAAAGGCCATGGGCCGTCGCGGGTCTTTGGGATTTGGGCCGACCAGAGCTGCTTCCCGGCGAGCGTAACCGGTTTCCAACCCGTGATGCGCCGGCCACCGCTCAGCACCGGTTGCTCATCCCGATAGGCAGCTAGGCTCAGGCCGGAGTCCTCAGGCGTGAGCACCAATGGGCTGGGCAAGAGGTACAAACCAGCGCGCATAAAGATGGTCGCGGCTTGAGTGGCCGGGCCGGTCTGAGGTCCTTTCCATTGGCGGACGGCTTGCAGAGCGCGCGGCAGCGTCGCAAACGGCCCATCTTTCCCGGCCCGGTTCGGGGAAGGAAGTTCGCCGGACCAATTATCATTCCCATTGGTAGCGACGTAAAAGATGCCAGGACCGCGCGGTCCCCCTGGGGATGCATCGGGCGGCGTAGCTGCAGGAGACGCCAACAGAGGCGCGAGCAGGAACAAGGGAGCGAGGCGGCGCCGCAACCAAAGAGTTAAAAAGGTTAAAAAAGTTAAATGGGTTAAAAGAGTTAGAGCCGGGACGCACATTTGCGCACGCTCAAGAAGTTTGCTAAAGCTGCGCGAACTTTGAAGATAGTAGTACGGATTCAGAGGCTCATTCCGCGGCATTGGTTCCTACGGTCACTCCGGCCCTGGTGCGGTTGGCGATACGCTCTTTGCCGGTGAAGATATTATCCGAAATGACTGCGCGGCGGACCGCATCGCCGAGCTCAATTTGGGGTTTGTTCTCGCGAAACTCGCAACCGCGCACCAGGAGCGTTCCGCCGGCAGCCTGGAGCGCGTAACGTCCTTCCTTTTTGCGGTCCCACTGGACGAAGGTGCAATCGCTGAAGCCGACCGTGCCCCGGCCCGCAATTTTTGCGATCTGATTGCACGGCCCCCAGAAAGCGCAGTTAACAAAGCGGACGCTGCCGGTGTTATTGGTTTCCACGCGAACCATGGTCGGGTCCGGACCGTGGAAGGAGACGAACTCGCCGTTGGAGATCAGCAAGGCCATGGGGGCGCAATTTTCGACCACCACAGCGGTAAAACAATCATCGGCGCCGATACCGAGGAAATTGCCGTTGCACACCCCGGCGGAGGTGGCGACGAACTTGTACCCGATGTTGTACCCGAAGCAGAAGGTGTTAAAGACATATTGCCAGTCGCTGCGGCCGAAGATAAACGCCTCCCCGTGCTGGTTCTGCCATTGAATGAGGCGCGGCTTCATGCTCCACCACGGATTGAAATGGACGTCTTCGATTCGGCCAATGTCGTAGATGTCGTCCACATAAATGCCGCGCCGCAGCGGTTGACCCTGGACATCCCGGATGAGATGGCGTTCGTTATGGGCCGCATCGATGCCGTTATAAGGGTTGAGCAATTCCACCGCCAGCACCGCCGGGTTCTTGCCGCGCATCGCGATGGTCCAGGGGTACGACGCCGGTTCCTCGGCGTCGTTCTGTTCGGGATAATAAATAACCACGCCTTTGAGGGTGCTGTTATGGTTCAGGGTGACGAAGGGCGGGCCGTCCTCTTGGTTTCGGTTTTCGGTCACCAGGAAGGTCGTTCCGTCATCGGTCGGCCGTGGCATGCCAGGGTTGCGCACGCCGGGATGCGCCGGCACGGATTCCCAGACGCCCTTCAAAGTCACCGCATTGGGGACGGTGAGATGGCCGGCGAAGAAATAGTTGCCGCGCGCAGCATAGACCACTCCGCCGCCAGCCTGGCCGGCCGCATCGAGGGCTTTTTGGAACGCCGCGGTGTCGTCCGTCTTGCCGTCACCTTTGGCGCCGAAGTCCCGGACCGAATACGTATCCGCTGCCGGCGCGGCAGCGGCGAGAACGGCGCCAAGAGCGAATATTGCGGAAACTATTTTTTGGTTCTTCACAGCACCGGAATTACTTGGCGGCGGGCGCCGGTTCCTTTTTCATCGGGGCCGGGATTCGCCCGAGGTTGGCAGCCGCGATTTTCTTCCAATCCATTTTCACCAACTCGCGGTCGTAGGTCATCAACCCGTTGACCTCGATTTCCACGTCGGTGGTCTGGGTATAAACGGCGGCCGACAAGCCCTTCTCCTCGATCAGCGGGAATAGTTTGGCCGCGAGCTCGAGATAGGCAGCGGTCAGCGCCTCGGAGTTGGTGAAGCTGCGGTAGCCCCAATTTTTTTCGGCTTGCCAGGTATGGCCACGCACCGGCAGTCCCAGCCCGCCGAATTCGCCGAGCACGATGGCGCGATTCTGCTCCGGTTCGGGCGCGCCGGGGCCGGGATACTTGTGCATATCGTTCACATCACCCACCCCGCGGTCAGCCCAGCCACTGGTGTCATCCACCAGGCGAGTGGGATCAAGTTTCTTGATCTTCTCGACGATGCGCGGCGTATCCCACTGCCCCCAGCCTTCGTTATAGGGCACCCACATGACAATGCTGGGGTGATTGCGGCGTCCGTCAATGAGTGCGGTGAGTTCCTGCTCGAACTCCTGGCCCGATTCCGCCGAGCGCGTAATATCCGGAGCATCGTGGCCGATGTATTTATCGCCGCTGGGCATGTCCTGCCAGACCAGGAGGCCCAGCTTGTCGCACCAATAATACCAGCGTTCCGGCTCAACTTTGACGTGTTTGCGGGCCAGGTTGAAACCGAGCTTCTTGGTCATCTCGATGTCAGAGCGAAGCGCCTCATCGGTAGGCGCGGTGTAAATGCCGTCGGGCCAGAAACCCTGGTCGAGGGGGCCAAATTGGAAATAGGGTTTGTTGTTGAGCAGCAGTCTGGTAAAACCTTTCTCATCTTTGCCGAGAGAGATCTTGCGCATGCCGAAGTAGGTCTCAACCTGGTCGATCTTTCGGTTCCCCAGCCTCATCCTCGCGCTGAGCTGGTAAAGGTGAGGGTCTTCGGGAGACCAGAGCCGCGGGCTCTTGATCGGCAACGAGACCGGCTTGCCGGGTGTGCCGGAAGCGGCCGCCACCGTGGACGACCCGTCCCGGATGGTCAGTTCCAGCGTCAGCTCCCCGAGTTTGGCAGTCGTGACCGAATCGACGGTTACTAAGTTGTTATCCAGGTCCGGCGTGATTTTGAGAGTAGTGATGTGAGCCGCGCTGACGGGCTCCACCCAAACCGTTTGCCAAATCCCGCTGGTGGAGGTGTACCAGATGCTGTGCGGTTTGCGCACCTGCTTGCCTCGAGGCTGGGTCCCGGCATCGGTCGGGTCCCAGGCCGAAACCACCAATTCATTTTCCGCTCCCGGCTTCAGCGCTTCGGTGATGTCGAAACTGAATCCGTCATAGCCGCCGCGATGCTGGCCCATCTGCTTGCCATTCACCCAAACTGTCGCTTCGAAATCGACCGCGCCAAAATGCAGCATCACGCGCCGCCCGAGCCAGGCACGGGACACCCCAAACATGCGCCGGTACCACAACCGTTCGTTTTCGCCGACGGATTTCATAACCCCGGACAAGGCTGACTCAACCGGGTAGGGCACCAGGATTTGCCCTGGATAGCTCTCGGGTTTGGCATCTTTGGCGGTAACCGTAAAATCCCAGAGCCCATTGAGGTTGAGCCAGTCTTTGCGGACCAGTTGCGGACGGGGATAAGCGGGGAGCGCGTTTTGGGGAGAGACGTCTTTGGTCCATCGCGTTTTGAGTGGGCCGTCAGCCGGCTGCCACGCGGCGTTTGAAAGCAATGGAATCAGCGAAAGGATGATAAGAGCGATTCCGGGAGGAATCATGGTTTTGGGTTTTGATTTCATATTGGTTTCATATGCGTCAATCTTGACTTAAAAATAAAATTGAGACAGGAAAATTGAAGACAGAAGAATGCTGAGATAATGGTGTCGCTTCATTTTCCTGTCTTTCACTTTCCCGGGTGGAAGGTGTATTGGCATCCCTATTTTCTTGTCTTCAATTTTCCTGTCTGACGCTTTGCCTGTGTGAATTGAACAAGGGGTACGGGCGAGTGTCAAGCAATGGGCTTGCCACCTGCTCACAAGGAACAGGCGATAAAATACA
>Ga0210408_10001296_pt1 | contig 26740 bp, 18 predicted proteins | sample IncBWH4MmetaG_FD_155471 | JGI IMG/M metagenome (GOLD analysis project Ga0210408, IMG submission 155471) | Forest soil microbial communities from Barre Woods Harvard Forest LTER site, Petersham, Massachusetts, United States - Inc-BW-H-4-M | ecosystem: Environmental > Terrestrial > Soil >...
CAGCCAAGCTTTTTTCGCGGGGATTGTGTCAAACCCATCCACAGCCCAAATGAAGTTGAGAGGCAGAGACATAGTGCCACCAACAAAAAGAACCCCTTGAGCAACAGTGTCGATAGCCCAAGCTTGTCGCCGTCGTCTTCACCGCCGGCCGACTGGGTGTCGCCCGCAGATTTGCCGGCTTCAGGGACCGAGTCCGGCGCTGGGTGGTGATTGCCCAATGCGAACACCTGGTCCTTGTGAACGGAGCTGAGCTTTTCGACCAACATCGGCGGCTGATACTTACCGTGTGCCTCGTGAAGGCTGAAGAGCTGCGTCGCTCCGGTCAGCGAGAAGAACAGGACGCTTGGAGCAATGAAAAGACCTATATAAGAATGCCACCGCCGGATACTGATCGTTGTCATATGGTTGAGAATCACACTGTTCGGTGGTAGTTGGCAAGTCAAGTCCATGCCGGAGCGGTAACATATTGCCGACATTCCGCCGAAAAAAAAGGCGCCACTGAAACCGGAGATCCTCCATGAATCCCACACAAAACCTGGCGAACCATTGTGCCGATGCAGGCGAGTGCGCCCCGGCGCGGCGGGTCGCACTCAAGAAGGCCGCCGCTTTTGTAGGAGGATTGGCTTCGGCCGCGCTGTTGCCGGCAACAGCGGCAGCCGAGTCGCGCGCTCGACCGGGCATGCGTGGAGATTCGCGCACAGGTTCGGTAGTGGCTGCGGACGGCGCCCCGATCGTCGAGACCGCGAGCGGCAAAGTCGTCGGCTACACGCGCAATGGAATCCAAACCTTCAAGGGTATTCCCTATGCCGAAAGCACCGAGGGAGCGAACCGCTTCATGCCGCCCATCAAGGTCAAGGCATGGAACGGCGTTCGCAGCTCGCGACAATACGGCAGCGTTGCTCCGCAAGCGCCGCGCTCGGGGTGGGCCAACGACGAGGAAGCATTCATGTTCTCGTGGGACGACGGCGTCCAGGGCGAGGATTGCCTTCGAATCAATGTCTGGACGCCGGCGGTCAATGACGGCAAGAAGCGTCCCGTCATGGTCTGGCTGCACGGCGGCGGATTTTCGGCGGGCTCGGGCCAGGAACTCAAATCCTATGATGGCGAGAATCTCGCCCGGCGCGGCGACGTGGTGGTCGTCTCGCTCAATCATCGCTTGAATGTCTTGGGATACTTGAATCTCGCGCAATACGGCGACCGCTATGCCTCTTCAGCCAATCTCGGCATGCTCGACATCGTGGCCGCTCTCGAATGGGTGCGGGCCAACATTGAAGGATTTGGGGGCGATCCAACAACGGTGACCATCTTTGGTCAATCGGGCGGCGGCGGAAAGGTCGGCGCGCTCATGGGCATGCCTGCCGCATCGGGGCTGTTCCACCGCGCCATCGTCGAGAGTGGTTCAATGCTGCGTGCCGGCAGCCGGGAAAAGTCGCTTCAGCTTGCGGACTTGATCGTGGCGGAACTCGGCTTGAACCGTTCGAATATCCAGCAGATTCAGACGCTACCCTATGAAAAGCTCGTTCAAGCAAGCATCAAGGTGTTGCGCGAGCGCAATCCTGCTCCCAAAGGAACGCCCCCCAATTTCCGCCGGCTGGCGGAGATACTGGGATTTGCGCCGGTCGTGGACGGCAAGGATCTGCCGGCCCATCCCTTCGACCCGCAAGCCTCAGCCCTGTCCGCCGACGTCCCGATGATCATCGGCAGCACGCTCAATGAATTCATCACCGCGATCAATCACCCTGAATACGAACAAATGCCCGAGACGCAGCTCGAAGAGCGCGTTCGGGGAATGTTCGGCGACACAACACCCCGGGTCATCGAAGCGTTCAAGCAGCGTTCGCCGCACGCGTCGGCGTTCGATTTGTGGTCGCACATTGGCGCATCGAGCGTGCGGCAGGCGGCGATTGCGCAGGCGAGCGCAAAGGCCGCCTTGGGCAAGGCACCGGCCTATCTTTATTGGTTTACGTGGCAGACGCCGGTGCTCGACGGCAGGCCGCGGGCCTTTCACTGCGCCGAGATTCCGTTCGTTTTCGACAACACGGATCGCTGCGAAAACATGACCGGCGGCGGTGCGGATGCGCGCGCGCTCGCGGCAATCATGAGCGATGCGTGGATTCACTTTGCACGCACGGGCAACCCGAATCATCCGCACATGCCGCAGTGGGATGCATTCTCGCCGAACCGCAAACAGACCATGATGTTCGACAACAAGACGATGCAGGTGGACGGCCCGGATGCAGCAGAGCAGGACAGCATTGCCGATGTATGAGGGTTATCGTTTCACGATGACGTCTCCGTGGCGCCCCCGGCGGCGCAGGCTCAGCAGCCGTGCGCACTCGAACGGTTGAACCCGGTATTCGAACCCTGCCATTCCAGCAGGAACGCGCCGCAGGTCAGCACTGCCGGGTCTTGGACACCGGCCGCATCGACCCCTGAAAAGGTGGCGCTTCCATCGGCGCGCAGCGTCATCAGGCTCCCCCCGGCGCGATCAACATGCAGCCCATTCACGATGAGTCCATCGATGCGCCTGCCAAACAGCAGCACCGCTTCCTGGCTGCTGTCCACTAGGGTCGTCGACTGCAGGTCGATCTGCGCCTTGATCGGCGCATCCATTGCAAAAAGCCATACGGCGCCGATCCCGAAGTGCCAGCGCGGATCGATGCTGCCCCCGCGCACGACCATATTGCCCTTCAAGGAGATCTTGCCCGAGAGCGGTACTGCGTCGAATCGGTTGCCCAAGTGCAGTCCACCGCCCTCGGTGAGGGTATCGGCAATGAGATTGTCGGACACGGCGATGTCATGGCCGCCGTAAATCGCCACGCCATTCGCCAGGATGGGTGCGACGACCGTGTTATGTCGAATCAGAATGTCGTGATTGGCCAGCTTCTCGGACCACGACGCAATGCCGTCGTCGCCATTGTTGCGAAAGAAGCTCTCCTCGACGGTCACATGCGAAATACCGCGGTGTAGATTGAGCCCGTCCGCCATGGTGTCCAAAACTCGTAGGCGCTTGATGACCAAACCGTCAAAGGGGCCATCGAGCCAAACTCCAACGTTGACGTGCTGAATGAATATGTTTCTGATGCGGCTGCCCCCGCCCAGCGCGCCGCCGATTCCTGCCAAGGGCTTGTGATCATCCCGTTCATTGACTTGTCCTATGATCGCCAAATCGTGAATGTCGACCGCCTGTGAGGGATTGGGCGCATCACGTCCATAAAGTCCCACCCCGTCGCCTTGCAACACCGAATACCACGGGCCGGCGCCGGCAATTTCCACGCGATCAACCTGAACATGACCATCGAGCCGAAAATGCCCCGGCGGAACCCACAGCGGCCGCCCGCTGATGGATGCCGCCATGATCGCTTTGGAAAACGCCTCTCTTGCGTCCCGTCCGCCGTTCGGGTCGGCGCCAAAGTCCACGACCGACAACGAGCGCGAAGGACGCCGGAGCGGCGCGGGCGCCATTTCAAAATCGACCAGATCAATCGCGATCCACGCGGCGTGAGTCCGGGGGCCTCGAATCAGCCGCACCACCGTACCGGCCGGCAGCGCGCCATCCAGCAAAATCCTCGCGTGATCGAAGAAGTGATGACCCTTGCCGTCCGCGGGATGCTTGGTGAAAGGGTAGGGGCCGTAGTAGCAACAGTATCGGGAGGTGAGCGCGAGATCGGCGACTTTACGCCCAAGTGCATACACGTCGAGCCTCGCATCGAGAGGCTTGCCGTCGCCACCGGCAGGGCCGGCAGGCACGGCAGGCACGGCAGGCCCGCCAGGCCCGTCAGGCACGGCATAGCGGACGGTCAGGGCGTTGGCCGGTGCGGCCAGGGTGAACTCAACAAAATCCGCCGGGCCTTCCAGCAAGACCGCCCGGCGGCCGGATGCTTCGGCAGCAAGCGTGGTGAAGGTACGGTCGGGTCCGACGATGCGGCCATTGGTGGCGGCGTTCTCCGCCTCGTACTCGGTAAATTCCAAGGGTGCACCCACACCGGCAGTGACGCCTGGGTCCAATGCCACCACGGTTGGAGCCGAGGGCGGCGCGCCCAGGGCGACATGCCAGAGGGACGGCATGGTCAACGCTGCCGCAATCAATCGCCTTGGGAAGCCGGACGGCAGCGGAATCATGTTGAACCCATTGCCCCTTGTAGGCCGCGCGTATTGCCCCTCGTAGGCCGGCGCGTCCGGCCGCTGGCAATGCTTATGACACCTTAGAAGGGAAAATCCCCCATTCGAGTTGTGAAATTTGCCGTACAGCCTCCTATTGGCGTACCGTAAGGCGAAATGGATACAGGCGATGTCGACGGCCTCTGAGTCCCCTACCGAGATTTTCACCAAGCTCTTCGCCGAGAGCCGCCACGCGTTGCACCGATACATTCGCCGCTTCGTCGGTTCCAGCGAAACAGCGAAAGAGATCGTGCAGGAGGCGTTTCTACGCACCTATCGGCAGCGCGATACCGTGACGACGCTGCGGGCGTTTCTTTTTTCGACGGCGCGCAATCTTGCCGCGAACGAATACCGTCATCGACGGATCACGGAGCGTGGCTCAATGGGGGATTTGGGCGATCCGCGGGTCAAACCTGAGCGCGAATCGTTGGAGACGGAGTTGCTCAGAGACGAGCGGAATCGACTCATACAAGAGGCCATTGATCGGCTGCCTCCGCAGTGCCGTGCGGCATTCACGCTGCGGGTATTTCACGAGTGTTCCTACAAGGAGGTTGCGGAGCGCCTCGGAATCTCGGCCAAAACGGTTGAAAAGCATATCGCGCGCGGTCTTCATGAGACCCACCGCTATCTGAATAGACGATATAGCGACACGAGACGGGACCATGGGTAAAGTTCATAGGCTGCCGAGCACAGACGATGCCGAGCGCGAGGCCAGCACGTGGTTTGCTCGAATGAACGCCGACGATGTTGCGCCGGACGATCGCGCTCGCTTTGAAGCGTGGCTCGGCGCCAATGCAGTGAACGCAAAAGCCTATTCAGAGCTTTCCGCGACCTGGCAGGAACTGGTCAAATCCGGTCCTCTTGTCCGGGCCGTCTATTTCGGTCAAGTGATGAATGCAGCCGCGTCGCCGCCCGCGCGGCGGCGGCGCTGGGCGGCTGCCTTCGTCGCCGCCGGAATCGGGGCCATGGCACTCGGCATAACCTGGAATCTATACCGGCAGAAGGTAGAGACCCGCTTTCAAACGGCGATCGGTGAGCAGGCCGCGGTGGCGTTACCTGACGGCTCTTCCTTCGATCTCAATACCGATAGCCGGATTTGGGTCGACTACAGCCAGCGCCAGCGTGTCATCCGGCTGGAACGGGGTGAAGCCTTCTTCAAGGTGGCCCATGATACGCAACGCCCGTTTTGGGTGCGTGCGGGTGACTATTGGGTCCGGGCCGTCGGCACGGCGTTCAATGTCTATCTGAGGCCGACCGGGGTGGAAGTAACGGTGAGCGAAGGCACCGTCAAAGTCGTCAATGCCACGGCGAACGAGCCTCCTCCGTCTGATGCCGCGACCACGGGGTTCGCGTCGGCCGTAACCGCCGGTGAGCAGGCCGACGTACACGGCCGCGCCGAAGTGATCCACGAGCTGAATTCGGCGCAGATCAGCCGCTTGCTGGCCTGGAGGAAGGGCAGCCTCTATTTTCAAGATCAGCCGCTCGGCGAAGTTGTCAATGAGATGATGCGATACACCACGCTGAAGATCGAGTTCGACGATAATGCGCTACGATCGCTCCCCGTCGGAGGCACGTTTCAGACCAGCCCCGACGGAGTGGATGCACTGCTGACGATGTTGCACGACGGATTCGGCACCACCATCCGGCGGGATGACCAGGGCCACGTCTACATCGAAGGACCTGCCAGGTAGTGTTTCATCAGCCTCTGGACTGGCGCAGGGCTTCACCATGATGATTAGACGAATCCGATAGATCGTCCGGGGGGATTTTGCTTCTCGGGAGTTCGTGATAGCAGACGGTTCTTAAAAAAAGAGCCGCATAAGAACAATTCTTGCGGGGAGAGATGAAGTCGAACAACTGCGTGGTTCGCATAGCGGTATTGCACGCGCTGGCGTGTGCATTACTGGCCGCACCCGGCAAGGCAGGCGCCGATCCGGCGCGATTTGACATCGCCGCGCAACCGCTGCCCACCGCCCTCAAGAACTTTGCCGCGCAGGCGAAGATGCAGCTGCTGTACCGATACGACATCGTCAGCCATAAGACTGCAAACCCGGTGACCGGGCAACTCGAAAGGCACGCCGCCCTGGACCTGTTGTTGCGCGGGACGGGTCTGGAAGCGGTTTACAGCAACGACAGTACCGCGACCATTCGTCTCATCTCCGCTGAAGAAAAAGCAGCCTCCGGCACCAAAGCCGCAACCGGCGACAAGATCGCTCCGACCGCCGAATCTCCGACCAGCCCCATTTCAGATGCGGATCCGCGCTACATCAGGCTTGCCCAAGCAACTTCGAACAAACAGGCGGATCAAAGCGCCACTGCAAATAACCCCCTGGAGCCCGGCGCCATCCAGGAAATAGTCGTCGTGGGGGTGAAACAAGCGCTGGCGATTTCGCAGGAATTCAAGAAAGACGCCAACACCTTCGTCGATTCGATTTCAGCGACCGACCTTGGCGCGTTCCCTGATCAGTCCGCGTCCGACGCGCTCCAGCGGCTGCCGGGCATCACCGTCAATCGCCTGCAGTCGAACGACGACAGCACCCACCCGTCGGGCGAGCCCACGAACATTCTCATTCGCGGCCTGACGCAGGTGCGCACCGAATTCAATGGGCGCGATAACTTTTCGGCCGATTCCGGACGTGGGTTGAACTTCAACGACATCTCGCCGGAGTTGCTCGGTCGCGCCGACGCCTACAAGAACCAGACCGCCGATATGATCGAGGGCGGCATTGCCGGCACTGTTGATCTGCGCACCCGGTTGCCGTTCGATCGCGATGGTCCCAGCATCGTGGGTTCCCTCCAAGGCAACTATGGAAACCGTTCCAAACAGCTGACACCTGCGTATTCGGTTCTGGCCAGCGACAATTGGATGACGGATGCCGGCCGGTTTGGACTGCTGTTGGATTACGCCCGCTCCCACGTTATCACGCAAACACAAAGCGTGATCATGGACAAGATCGACACCTATTGCTCATCCGGATATGGGACGGCAGCGCACGCTATCGTCAATCCTGACGGCAGTATTCCCTGCACCTTAAACCCCTTCGGGGGCAGCGGCTGGGCTTTCGTTCCCGACGGTATCCGTTATTCACAGGTCAATTACGACCGCGACCGGATAGGCAGCACCATCGCGGGTCAATATGAAAACAATTCCAAATCTCTGCTGGCCACGATTCAATACACGGACTCGAGCTACCACAATAAATGGCTCGAGGACGCCAGCCACGCGATACTTGATGGTTCGTATTACGGAACACCCGCCTTCGAACCGCGGGGCTCGACGATTTTGGGCCCCGCCACCGGCACCGGGCCGCTGGTCTTCGGTTCGAACGGGATGCTCCAATCCGGAACGCTGACCCAACCGCACGGCAGCTGGGCAGGAAGCTACTCGCCCAACTTGCAAGATGCCATCAACACGGGGTCGGCCGTGCCCGGCGTTCCCTTCGTCAATGATTGCGGGCCCGGCTTCACTTGCGCAACCAACCGGGACGCCCTGTATTTCCAGGATGAGGCCCGAGATTTCAACCACACCGAGGATACCAAGGAGATCTCGGCAAACCTCAAGTGGGATATTACTCCGCGGCTGCACTCGAGTTTTGACGCCCAGTACATCGACGCGCGGGTCTTCAACAACGACATCCTCGTGGCCGGGGGTTCCATGGCCAACTACCGGTACAGTGTGAACGGCGAGGGAACGCCGCAAGTCCGGTTACTGCCCGGTTCGAACGTCAACTATGCGCCTGGGGGGCTGTCGAACCCGCACAACTATTGGATTCCCTTCATTCAAGGGCATGAAGAGGACGACGGCGGCCTCGAATCCGCATTTCGCGCGGATTTGAAATACGACATCGACAAGGGCGGCTGGCTGGACTCGCTCAAGGCCGGTGTTCGCTATGCCGATCGGAGCCAGACAGTGCGCTATTCGACGTTCAATTGGACGCCCATCGCCGCGAATTGGAGCTGCAATGGCCCTGGCTTCAATGCCGACAATACCTCGCCGGGCGCCTATCCGACTTGCGCCGCGGGACATCCGAACTTCCTGGGCTACGGCGCGGGAATCTGGGGCACGACGAATTTCAATTCATTCTACCGCGGCGGTGTCTATCCGAATGGATCGCTCGTATTCCTCAACAATGCGACCATCACCAATTACCCGAAGCTGACTAAAGGGTTGAGCGGTGCCACGACCAACTCACCCATTGTCCCTGGGTACGTTCCGATCTGCGATCGACCTGGCACCGTGAATTGCTTTACCCCCTCCGAAGTGGAGCATGTCGACGAACAGACCGACGCCGCCTATCTTGTGCTCGACTTTGGCGGCAGGGACACGGAGATCTTCGGGCACGTCAACGTCGTGGGCAACCTGGGCGTGCGCGTAGTGCGGACCGGCGAAACCAGCGACGGTAGCGTCGCTTATCCGACCGCCCTGAATCTAAAATACGGCCCGTGCGGTACCCCCTTAGCATCGAACGTTGTCGTCAATCCAAGCTGCTACTTGACGCCAGGCATCATTGCCTTCGCCAACGGCGGCAGCTCGCTCAACACATACAAAACCTCCCACGTCAATACGCTGCCAAGCTTCAACGTGCGCTTCGGATTGGATGATAAGGACTTCATACGCTTCGCATACTCGCGCGCCATTTCCCGTCCGGATTTTGGTTTTCTTCGGAACTATATCCAGATGAACGCACCGGTCATCAACGTGTCGCCTGACTCGCCCTATGTGGTGTACAACTCTCCAACCGCGGCGCATGTCGCCGCGAATGTCGTCGGCTATAATTTCGTCTTCAATTCCACCGCGGGCAACGCGGCGCTGCTGCCGGAGATGGCCGATCAATTCGATCTGTCGTACGAACGCTACTTTGGATCAAGCAGTGCGTTCACATTCGATCTGTTCTTCAAGAAGCTTTCGAACAGCCTCTCGTACAACAATTTCGGCCGCGCTTTCACCAATAATGGTGCAACGGAGATTGCGCAAATCCGAGGTCCGGTCAACGAAAAGGATGGCGGTCGAATCAAGGGTTTTGAAATCGCCTATCAGACGTTTTTCGACTTCCTGCCCGGACTCTGGAGCGGTTTGGGGCTGCAGGCCAACTACACCTATGTCGATCCCACCGGGATAAACAACTCCAATCTGATCGACGCGACATCGACCGGCGGCGTGGGCGCGGTCGGCGCCGGGGTCCCGGTCGTTACCGGCGTTGTCATCGATTCGCATAAATTGGAGGGGGTTTCCAATCATACCTTCAATCTCGTGGGTCTCTATGAGAAGGGACCGATCGGAATACGCCTCGCTTACAACTGGCGCTCCATGTACCTGACGTCCAATCTGGATTGCTGCATCGGCTTGCCGGTATTCCAGAAGGCCGCGGGGTTCCTCGACGGCTCGATACGCTACTCGATAGGCACCCATGTCGAGCTGTCGCTCGATGCGGCCAACCTGCTCGACACCAAGACGGTGTACGAACAACAAATATTTGGCGATTCTTCGGCGACCCCGCGAGCTAAGCCCGTGTATGTGGATTCGGGTTGGTCTCTGGTCGATCGGCGCTACCAACTCGGCATCCGCGTCAAGTTCTGACACCCCCTCGGTTGCTCCATCACGATTCTTTAGAGAATCGACTGGGGGTTTTTTACTCCTCGAGAGTCGTATTACCAGATGGCTCAAAAAGAGCCACAGCGAACAATCAAGGGGAGTCCATGAAATCGAATAACAGGTTGGTTCGGCTGGCCGTATTGCAAGCGTTGACATGCGCCTCGGGGCTGATGCTCGCCGCGCCCGGCAGTGCGAGCGCCGATCCGGCGCGATTCGACATTACCGCGGAACCGCTGCCGAACGCGCTCAAGCATTTTGCCGCACAGGCAAAGATGCAGCTCCTGTACCGATATGATGTCGTCAGCCATGCCACAGCGACCCCCGTGACCGGGCAACTGGAGAAGCACGCCGCCCTGGAGCGATTACTGCAAGGAACGGGATTGGTGGCTGTCTACAGCGACGCGAATACCGCGACCATTCGCGCCATGTCCGCGCCGGACAAGGCAGGCACCGGCAACAAGGCCCCGGGCGCCACCGGCAACAAGGCTGTGGCGACCGATCCGCCTCCGACGACCTTCATGGCGGACACAAATGCGGGATCCATCCTGCTTGCTCAGGCAGGGCAGGTCGCGCAGCCGGCTCAAGGCACCACTGCCGCCAGCACTGCAGACGAGCAGGCGACCCTCTCGGAAGTCATCGTCGTGGGAGTGAGACAAGCACTGGCGACTTCGCAGGAATTCAAGAAAGAGGCCAACACCTTCGTCGATTCGATCACCGCGACCGATATCGGCGCCTTCCCCGACAAGTCGGCATCGGACGCGCTGCAGCGCATCCCGGGCATCACCGTCAACCGGCTGCAGTCGAACGACGACAGCACGCACCCTTCGGGCGAACCCACGAACATTCTCATTCGCGGCCTGACGCAGGTGCGCACCGAATTCAACGGCCGCGACACGTTTACGTCCGACTCCGCCCGTGCGTTGAATTTCAACGATATTTCACCGGAATTGCTCAGCCGTGCCGACGTCTACAAGAACCAGACAGCCGACATGATCGAAGGCGGCATTGCCGGTACGGTCGATCTGCGAACGCGGTTGCCGTTCGATCAGGAGGGCCATGTACTCGTCGGTTCGGTCCAAGGTGATTTCGGCAGCCTGTCGAATCAGCTGACCCCTGCCTATTCGGTGCTCGCCAGCGATTCGATCAGGACGGAAATCGGCCGGTTCGGATTCCTCGTGGACTACTCGCGCTCGCACGTCGTCACGCGAACCGAAAGCGTGATCGACGACAAGATGGATACCTATTGCTCGAGCGGATATGGAACGGCGGCGCATGGCATCGTCAATGCCGACGGCAGCATTCCCTGCACTTCCAACGTGTTCGGCGGTACGGGCTGGGCCTTCGCTCCGGACGGCATTCGCTATTCGCAGGTTGACTACGACCGCGATCGGATCGGCAGCACCGTTGCGACCCAATACGAGAACAATTCGAAATCCCTGCTCGCAACCCTTCAATACACAGACTCGAGCTATCACAATGCATGGCTCGAGGACGCCAGTCACGCCATTCTCGATGGAAACTACTACGGAACACCCGCCTTCAACCCGCGCGGAAGTTCGATTCTGGCCGGCTCATCGGGGCTGGTCTTCGCTTCGGGTTCGAACGGCATGCTCCAGTCGGGACTTCTGACGCAACCGCACGGCAGCTGGCGCGGAAGTTACTCGGCCAACGGGCAGGACGCCATCGACACCGGTTCGGCCGTGACAGGCGTGCCCTTCGTCAATAATTGCGGCCCCGGTTTCACCTGCTCGACCCTGCGGGATGGCCTGTACTTCCAGAATGAGACTCGGGATTTCAACCACAATGAAGATACCAGGGAAGTCTCGGCGCACGTCAAGTGGGACATCCTCGACCGGCTGCATACCAATTTCGACGGCCAATTCATCGATTCGAAGGTCGTCAACCACGACATGCTGGTGGCCACGGGTTCAATGGCCAATTATCAGTACTCCACGGGCAGCAACGGCGTCCCCCAGGTCCAACTCCTGCCGGGTTCCAACGTCAATTATGCGCCGGGGGATCTGTCGAATTCGCACAACTATTGGCTGCCTTTCATTCAGGGGCATGAAGAGAACGACGGCGGCCGGGAAGCCGCGTTTGCCATGGATGCGAAATACGACATCCAGGCCGGCTGGCTGGATTCTCTGAAAGCCGGTGTTCGCTATGCGGATCGAAACCAGACCACGCGCTACTCGACGTTCAATTGGACGCCGATCGCCGCGAGCTGGAACTGCAATGGCCCCGGCTTCAATATCGACAATACCTCGCCGGGCGCCTATCCGGCGTGCGCTCAGCCGCATCCTAACTTCCAAGGCTACGGCGCGGGAATCTGGGGCACGACGAATTTCAATGGTTTCTACAGCTCGAGTGCCTATCCAAACGGCAAACTGGTATTCATGAACCGGAGCGCCATCACCAACACGGCGGCAGTGCTGCAGGCGTTGGGCGGTTCCTACACCAACTCACCGATTGGAGGGGGGTACACCTCGATCTGCAATCGAACGGGTGTGGAGCTAGGCACCTGCTTCCTGCCCTCCGAAATCGAGCAGCTCGAAGAAAAGACCAAAGCCGGCTACGTCATGTTGAACTTCGGCGGGCCGAACTCCGACATCTTTGGAGTCAATGTCGTGGGCAACGCCGGTGTGCGCGTCGTTCAGACGAAGGAAATCAGCGCGGGCAGTGTTTCTTATCCGAACTTTACGAATCTTGCGGCGCTCGCCCCGTGCGGCACCCCGCTGGGGGCGAACAACGTCGTCAATCCGTCTTGCTATCTGACGCCCGACATCCTCGCATTTTCCAACGGCGCCAACGGTACGCCGAACACCTATACAGGCACGCACACCAACGCGCTGCCGAGCTTCAATGTGCGCTTCGGATTGACCGCCAAGGATTTCATCCGTTTTGCCTACTCGCGCGCCATATCCCGTCCGGACGTCGGCCTGCTGCGGAATTATGTGCAGATAAACTCGCCGTTCATCAACACGGGGCCGGATTCGCCCTACGTCGTCTACAATTCACCGACCGCGGCCCACGTCGCCGCGAATGTGGTCGGCTACAAGTTCGTGTTCAATTCCACGGCCGGCAACGCGGGTCTGCTGCCGGAATCGGCCGACCAGTTTGATCTGTCGTACGAACGGTACTTTGGGCCGACCAGTTCGTTGACGGTCGGACTGTTCTACAAGAAGCTGTCGAACACTCTGTCGGAGGCCAATTTCACCCGCCCCTTCACCAACAACGGCGTGACGGAGAGCACACAGATCCTGGGCCCGATCAACACGAAGAATGGCGGTAAGATCGAGGGTGTCGAGTTCGCGTATCAGACCTTCTTCGACTTCCTGCCCGGGCTCTGGAACGGTTTGGGAATGCAGGTGAACTACACCTATGTCAATCAAATCGACATACACAACTCCAATCTGATCGACGCGGGCGCGCTGACCGCCGGTGGTGTGGGTTCGTTCGGTGCGGGGCAGGAGGCGGTCGGGGGTGTCGTGATCGACTCCCACAGGCTGGCCGGGGTCTCCACCAATACCGCGAATGTCGTTGGACTCTATGAAAAGGGGCCGATAGGATTCCGCCTCGCGTACAATTGGCGTTCTAAATACCTCACCGATAATCTGGATTGTTGCATCGGCTTGCCGGTATTTCAGAAGGCTGCGGGATTCCTCGACAGTTCGATTCGATACTCGATCGGTTCCCATGTCGAGCTGTCTTTCGATGTGACGAATCTGCTGGATACCAAGACCCAGTACGAGCAGCAGATATTCGGCGATACCTCGGCCACCCCGGGAGCCAGGGCGGTTTTCATGGATTCGGGTTGGTCTCGCGTGGATCGGCGCTACCAGTTCGGTGTCCGCGCCAAGTTGTGAGATTTGCATTGGTGAAGGTGACTGCCCTACTCTGACCAAGTATTGCGCCGGTGCCAGGGGGGTCAATGGGCGAAGCGATTCAGGATGACAATGGGTCGGCGCCGTTGCGAGTCGTGATCGTGGGCGGGGGTACGGCGGGGTGGATGAGCGCCGCCTGTATCCGGCGCCGGCTTCGGGCAGAAGACTACACCGTGACGCTCATCGAATCCGACGAGATAGGAACCGTCGGCGTCGGTGAGGCCACGCTGCCTCATATCAAGATATTCAACGACATGCTCGGGGTCGACGAAGCGCAATTCATGCGCGAGACGCGGGCAACGTTCAAATTGGGCATACAGTTTTGCAACTGGGACAAAGCCGGCGATTGCTACATTCACCCCTTCGGAGCGTTCGGGGAACCCTGGGGCGGGGTGGAATTTCAGCACCATTATTTCAGGGCGGTGCAGGCGGGACGCCAGCGGTTTCCACTCCAAGACTATTCTTATTCCGTGGTGGCGGCACGGAGCAATGCTTTCGAGTTTCCCAACGAAGACAGGAAATCGATCCGCTCGACATATAGTTACGCCTATCACTTCGACGCGGGGCTTTATGCGGCGTACTTGCGCACCTGGGCGATCGAGCGGGGCGTGCGTCGTATCGAAGGGCAGGTGTGCGATGTCGGCCGCAACCCGACGACCGGCGACCTTACGGAGCTGACGCTCAAGTCGGGCGAGCGCATTGCCGGCGACCTCTTCATCGACTGTTCCGGTTTCAGATCTCTGCTGCTCGGAAAGATCCTCGGCGTCGCGTGGCAGGATTGGACTCACTGGCTCCCCTGCGATCGGGCGCTGGCGGTCCCATGCAAAAGGGTCGGTGCGCTGACACCGTACACCCGCGCCACCGCGCGCCGGGCCGGATGGACGTGGCGAATTCCTCTGCAGCATCGAACCGGCAACGGCTACGTTTTCTCGAGCCGGTTCATCGCTGACGGCGAGGCTCGAGACGCTCTATTGGGCGTGCTGGACGGCGCCGCGCAAGGGGAGCCCCGTTTGCTGCGGTTCGCCCCCGGTCGGCGCGAACGGGCCTGGGCCGGCAATTGCGTGGCGATTGGTCTCGCGAGCGGCTTTCTCGAACCCCTCGAATCCACCAGCATCTACCTCATACAGGCAGCCGTTACCGATCTCGTCAATCTCATGCCAAGGCCGGGATCGGGCACGGACCCACGGCTCGTCGATGAGTTCAACCGCCTGAATGAAATGCAGTATGAGCGCATCCGCGATTTTCTCGTTCTTCACTACACCGCGAACGGGCGGGTCGGCGAACCCCTGTGGGACTATGTCCGATCAATGCCATTGCCGGACAGCCTCGTTCACAAGCTCGAGCTGTTTCGCTCGCGCGCAGCCCTTCCAGACTACAAATACGGCCTGTTTGCCCGCGACAGCTGGCTGTCGGTGCTCGTCGGACAGGGGATCATCCCGGCCGGTCATGATCGACTCGCCGATGCATTCGAGTTCTCCACGCTCGAAGAGCGGTTGAGCGAATTTCGGAATCGAATTCAGACGAATGTCGATGTCATGTCAACGCATGGCGCCTTCATCGCCGATTATGCCCAAGCGGCGCCCTCCGAGGAAGCCGCATGACGGCCCATCAACCGCTGTCGAGCGTGGTGGTGGTTGGACGCGACGCCGACCTGTGGCTCAGCGTCAACGCGATCAGCCGGGCGCTTAGGCAAGCGGGCGTGAACGTGGTCGCGATCGAGCTTCCGAGCAGATTGAAGCCGTCTCATGTCAGCGCAAGCCTGCCGCCGCTGGAAGCGTTTCATGCAAAACTCGGGATCAAAGAGCCGTCCCTCATTCGCGCCACCGGAGGCAGCTTCTCATTCGGCCAGAATATCGTCGCGATTTCCGCCCGCATGCCCAACTTCTTTCATGCCTGGGGGGCCTATGGGGCGCCAATTGACGGGAGCGCGTTTTTTCCCTGCTGGTTCAAGGCGACGCGCCATGGCTTGAAGATCTCCTTTCAGAATTTTTGCCTCACCGCGGTGGCGGCGCAAAACGGACGCATGCTGCTCCCGGACGAGGCCACAACGGCATTTGGCCGCACCGACTACGGCTATCACATGCAGACCATGGCCTATGCCGGCTATCTCAAGTCGATCGCGGCGGCACACGGCGTCAAAATGCACGAGGCGCGAAACATAAGCGTCGAGCGGGAAGAAAATGGATCGATAGCGGCCCTGGTCATCGATGGGTCGCTGCGCGTCGAGGGCCAACTCTTCGTCGATGCCACCGGCGAAGACGCGATTCTCATCGGCCGGTCGCTGGGCGTTCCGTGTGATTCATGGCGGCAAAATTTCAGTGTCGATCGTGTTCTCGTCGGACGTGCGCCTGTGTTCACTTCTATTCCGCCCTTCGCGGAAATACGCACGGCGCGCCGCGGTTGGACCGCGCTGCATCCCAGTCAGGTCGCTACGGGTGTCGTCCATGCCTATTCGAGCGGCCTGTCGAGCGAGGAGGCCGCTCTCGAGTCGGCGAGCAGCGCGTGCGGCGTCACACTGGCCGACGTATCCGTCCGTCCGGCGAATCCATCGATCCGCTCCCGTGTATGGGAAGGCAATTGTGTCGCCGTCGGCGGATCGGCGTGCAGTCTCGATCCGATTCACGATGTCGAGCTTCACGCTCTGCAACTCGGGGTAGTCCACTTGCTGTCGTTGTTTCCGGTCACCGAGCAGTTCACGGTCGAGCGGACGGAATACAATCGAATCATGCGGTCGCACTACGAGCGCATACGCGATTTCCAGTGTGCGTTCTATGCGCTTTCATCCTTCGACGGCGAATTCTGGCAGCGGGCTCGTGAGCGGGCCGTCCCACAATCGCTGTCTCACAAGATCGCCACCTTCCGTGCGCGCGGGGAGATTGCGCCCATGGAAGACGAGACCTTCCTTCCGGAAAGCTGGCAGGCGATTTTCACCGGCCTCGGCGTGGTGCCGGACAGCTGGCCGCCGTCGATCGATCGAATTTCGCCGGATCGTTTCAAACAGGAGTTCCACCGGGCGCTCGAGTTCATCAAGGGAAAGGTTCTCGAGCAGCCGACGCACGATGGGTATCTGGACAGCGTATGCCGGAACTCGACGGCATGATGGCCACGGCGGCATATTCTGCCGGCGGGGATAAGGACGATTTTTTAGCCAAGCTTCCCGCGATACCGGTCGCCTCGATCAGGACCGCGGCGGAGCTTGATCTGGCGGTGAAGGCGGCGAAACCATTGATCCTGCGAGGCCTCATCGAGCATTGGCCATCGCTTGCGGCCGGCCGGCACTCGCCTGCGGCACTCAACAATTACCTCAAGTCCATGGACCGTGGCATTCCCGCCCCGGTCATGGAGGCGCCCGCCGGCACTCACGGACGGTTCGGGTACAGCGCGGATCTGCGGGAATTCACGTTCTCGACGCGCCAGCGCGGCATCAGCGAGACGCTCGATCGCATCGAACGCCAGATGGATCGTCCGAATGCGCCCATCATCGCGATCCAGATGTTGCCCCTCGCCACTCATCTGCCGGACTTCGTTCAACAGAATCCGATGTCCCTGCTGCCGCAGATTGCGCCGCTATTGTGGCTCGGAGGCCGCGTGCGGACCCAAATCCATCACGACCGGGACCACAACCTGGCCTGTGTGGTCGCGGGCCGGCGCCGCTTCGTGCTATTTCCGCCCGAGCAAGTGGTGAATCTTTATATCGGTCCGATCGACAATCCGCCGCCGCTGTCGATCGTCGATCTCGAGGCGCCCGATTTGGCGCGCTTCCCGCGGTTTGAAAGGGCGCTCGCCACGGCACAGATGGCTGAATTGGGGCCGGGCGACGCCGTGTTCATGCCCCGGCACTGGTGGCACCACGTCACATCGCGCGACCCTTACAACGCCCTGGTCAACTATTGGTGGGGCGCGCATGCACAGGGGCTCGAAAATCCTTACGACTGCTTTTTGGCCGCATTGCTGGCGCTCAAGGATCTGACGCCGCCGGAACGGGCCTACTGGCAGGCGATGTTCAATGCCTACGTCTTCCAGACCGAAGGCAACGCCGTTGAGCATATTCCTTCCGACCTTCGAGGCGTCCTCGGAACGATGAGTTCCGGCATCCGGGCGGCGCTGAAGCAGAAGCTCAAGGCGTCTTTTCTGAAGTCGCCATAAGAGCCGAATAGAAGAGGAGCGTGAACGTCATGCAGCCGGATGCCCTGCGTTACATCGATGTTGTTTGGAGTCTCATCGGCATTTACTGGATCGTCGGGATGGTGCGGGCGAAGCCGGCGGTCAAAAGGGAGTCACTCCTTTCCAGCGCGCTGCACATCGTGGTGGGCTGTGCAGCCGTGGCGCTCGTGTGGGACCCTGCGACCGGGGTCGGCTTTTTGGGCTACCGCCTCACCTCAGCCGCTGCCTGGGTCCAATGGCTGGGATTCGCCGCCACCCTTGTCGGCTGCGCATTTGCCTTCTGGGCCAGGACCCGAATTGGATCGAACTGGAGCGCCATGGTCACGGTCAAGCAAGATCACGAATTGATTTTGCGCGGGCCATACGCAGTGGTGCGGCATCCGATTTATTCGGGTTTCCTGCTCGCCCTTGCCGGGACCGCGATAGTGGTGGGAGAAATCCGCGCATTCATCGGTCTGGGGATGGCGTTCATCGGCTTCTTTCTGAAGTCCGCCGCCGAAGAGCGGTTCATGCGCGAGCAGTTTTCGGACGAATATGCGCGGTACAGTCAACGGGTCAAGCGGTTGATCCCGTTCATTCTTTAGCGTGGCTGCCATATTGCAACGGTAATGGCAGCCGGTCAAACTTCGCCGGTGATCGAACAACTCGTCAAATTCTTCATTGTCTTTTTCGTCGTCGTCGACCCCATATCGCTGATCCCCTTGTTCGCCGGCCTCACACAGGGCGCGAGCGCCCGCTACAAGAAAAAAATGGCCGGCAAGTCAACCTTGATCGCTCTGACCATCAGTGTTCTGTTTGCCTTGGTGGGCGCGAGATTCCTGGAGATCATGGGGATTTCCCTGGACTCGTTTCGCATCGCGGGCGGCACCCTTCTGTTCCTGATTGCGCTCGACATGGTGTTCGCGCGAGTCTCCGGCACGCGCACGACGACCCCGGAACAAGAAGAGAGCAAGACGCGCGAGGATATCTCGGTATTCCCGCTGGCATTTCCCTTCATTGCAGGACCGGGCGCGCTTGCCACGATTTTGCTGACGGCCGGCGAGGTGGATGCAAAGCCGCTGTTGATTGCCGGCTTCCTCGGTGTGGTCGCGCTGGTGCTGGGCATCTGCTGGGTCCTGATGCTCGCCACACCGCGGTTGATGAAAGTGCTGGGCGTGACCGGAGCCAATGTGACGAGCCGACTGTCCGGCGTGATTCTCGCGGCACTCGCCGTGCAATTCATCATCGACGGACTTCGCGGCAGCTTCCACTGACGCCCGGGCCGGACAGGGTAGACTATCCAAAGTCTGACTCGCATGGCTGACCGGAGAGCGGATGTTCAAAGCTTCTGATCTGCTCGTCGCCGCCCTCGAGAATGAGGGTGTTGATCGGATTTTCGGGATCCCGGGCGAAGAAAACCTCGATGTCGTCGAGTCCCTGCGAAAGTCCTCGATCCAGCTCATCTTGACCCGCCACGAGCAGGCCGCGGCGTTCATGGCGGCCACCTATGGACGCCTCACCGGCAGGCCCGGCGTTTGCATCACCACCCTCGGACCCGGAGCATTGAACCTGTCGACCGGCGCCGCCTATGCGCTGCTCGGGGCCATGCCGATGATCATGATCACCGGGCAGAAGGGGATTCTTTCGTCTCGGCAGGGGCGGTTTCAGATTGTGGACATCGTCGCGGCGATGAAACCTCTGACCAAGCTTTCGCGCCAGATTATCTCGCCGTCGATGATTCCGACTCTGGTGCGTGAAGCCTTCCGCGTGGCGCAGGAGGAGCGGCCGGGCCCCATTCACCTGGAACTCCCCGAGGACATTGCGGCCACGGAGTGCGAGCCGATTGCGTTGGTTCCTCCGCACCCGGTCGATATTCCATTGGCCAGCGCGGACTCTCTCGATCGCGCCGCGCGGATGATCGTGCAGGCTCGATACCCCTTGTTGATGCTTGGGGCGGCGGCGTCGCGGCCGCGATCGACTTCGGACCTCGCACAGTTCGTGCTGCGAACGCGAATTCCCTACTTCACGACGCAGATGGGTAAAGGCACGGTGCCGGGCGGGACCGAACTTTACATGGGCACAGCGGCGCTCTCCGAGCGCGACTATGTACATGAGGCCATAGAACGAGCCGATCTCATCATCACCATCGGCCACGATACGGTCGAAAAACCGCCTTTTATCATGGGCGCCAAGGGGCCGAAGGTCATTCACGTCGGATACCAGCCGGCCGATGTCGAGCAGGTCTACTTCCCTCAAGCGGAAGTGATCGGCGACCTCGGCCCGTCTCTCAAGCTGCTTGCGGATCGCCTCGCAGGCAAGATCCCCAATGCACAAGCCCTTTTGCCGCTGCGGGCAGGCATTTTGAATCGCATTGCCGCGCGCGCCACCGAAGACCGCTTTACACCGCAACGGCTGGTGCATGACGTCCGCGAGGTCATGCCGGCGGACGGCATTCTGGCGCTGGACAACGGCATGTACAAGATCTGGTTTGCGCGAAACTATCGAACGCGAGTCGCGAATACACTCCTCCTCGACAACGCACTGGCGACGATGGGAGCGGGTCTGCCGTCCGCGATAATGGCCGCGATGCTGTACCCGGGACGCCGCGTCATGGCGGTCTGCGGCGACGGCGGATTCATGATGAACAGCCAGGAGTTGGAAACGGCCGTGAGGCTCAAGCTCAATCTCGTCGTATTGCTCATCGAGGACCACGCCTTCGGTATGATCCGCTGGAAGCAGGCGGTCGACCATTTTCCCGATTTTGGCATGACGTTCAACAATCCCGACTTCGTGAAGTATGCCGAAGCGTATGGCGCGAAGGGCACGCGCGTCCGCGCAATCGGTGAACTACGATCCGCGTTGGAGAAGGCATTTGCAGGCGGAGGCTTGCATCTCGTCATCGTCCCCGTCGACTACTCGGAAAATACACGGGTCTTGGTCGACGAGTTGCGCCAACGACTGCCCTGATCAACGATCACAAGGTACTCTTCGCTCGAGCCCCCGCTCGAGCAAGCGGAGTCCGTCGGTCGAAGGGCTACTTCGGTCCGGGGCACTTGGGGATGGAACCCGGCAGAGTCAGCGACGCCCGGAAGGATCGTTGCAGCAATCCCTCCGGTGTGGTCCACAATTCACCGCGCATCGCGCATTCAGCCCCGAAGTCGAACAAGGCACGCATGCGTTCCGGCTTCAGATCGAGCAGGCCGTTGAACTTGTAGTCGTCGGGGATTGCCGTGACATTCAAGTGCATGTCATTTCTAGTGGCCAGCGCGAGTGTGGCAAGGACGGCTCCGCGAGTACTGCTGTGGAGCGAAGCTTCGATTCCCCGTTTGGTAACCGCGAGTGTCCGGGCGCGCGTCGTGATGGTGGGTGCTCCGTACTGCCCGTTCGCGATGACGTAGATATTGGCTCCGCGTAATCCGCCCAGCTGATCCGGCAATACGGACGCGATCTCCGGGGCGATGAACATCGACGCCGTCGTGCTGCCGTCCACGTGCATTTCCTCGAGGATGGTCCCCGATGTCTCCACCGGAATCATGACGGGCGGAAACAGTCCCGGAATGCTCGCGGACGCGACGAGCACCTGGCGAAACAACTTGAGCGCCGCCGGGCCGCCCTGCATGGCAATGGCGCCCATGTCCCAGATGACGGTCCGCTCACTGTCAAGATCGGTGGTTGCTATCAAGAGGAGCCGGCCCTTGGCGGCCTCCACCGCCACGGCGTGCAGCATCTTCTCGGTCGCGTAATGGTTGACGAGATCGGCCAGAGGCTTTCCCCTGAAAACGCTCGAGCCGAAAAACAGTCCGGTCACGCTGAACTGCACCAGATTGGCCGAGCGTTGACCGGAGAAAGATTCCGTCAGCTGGTCATCCCAAGAAGGTCCCAAGAATGCGAAAGGCGCCGTCAGAGCCCCGGCGCTCACTCCGGTCACCACATGAAATTGCGGACGAGTGCCGGCTGTGGTGAGGCCCGTCAGCGCGCCGGCGCCGAAGGCCGCTCCGGCACCGCCGCCCGACAGCGCGAGAATGTTCACTGCGCCTCCCCCCGAAGCCGATCGCACGCGAGCCAGGAAACGCTCGGTACCCCTCTCAAAGGACCCGCGATCCTCGGTTACGCTGCGCACGGTCTCCGGAAACCCGGCCGGTGGAGCCGTGTCGTACCAGTAGATCGGATGCTCGCGCCTCGGGGCGCCCGCACATGCGGCGATTGACAGCGCGGCAATCATCAGACAAGCCTCGCGTAACCGCTTGTGCATGATGATTTGCTCCCGGGAAATGGGCCCCTATGATCTAAAATTGGGAAGCATTCGAATCAGAACGCCGTCCCGGTTCCAGAAATGATGCTTGAGCGCCGCAAGAATGTGTAGTGAGGCGGTTGCAAAAAGTATGTTGCTCAATAGGTGGTGCAATGCCCTGAAGAAATTGAACGCGGCCTCGTTGTGTGCAATCAGGTTCGGCCAGGTGAACGCTCCGAACCAGCTGACCGAGTAATTCTTGGCGGACGACATGAGCCAGCCGCTCAAGGGCATCGCGAACAGCAGCGCATAGAAGCCCACATGGGTTGCGTGAGCCAGGAGCCGCTCGACGCGGCGCATGTCCGATGGCAACGGCGGCGCGGGGTTCGTGAGTCTCCATGCGAGACGGACCACCGCCAGCATGAACACCGTCATCCCAAAGCTCTTGTGCTCCGCCAGAAGCGCGAGTTTGCGCGCACCCAACGGCAAGTGAGCGGCCATTCTGGCGAGCACATACTGGGTCACAATGAGACCCGCCACACTCCAGTGCAGTGCCTGCGCCATGATGCCATAGCGGTGCGGGACTGTTGGCTGGTTCATGCGACGGGTCTCGAGTACCTGGTCGGACCTCAGTTCACCTTCACTCCTTCCACCTGTATTCGCAGCAGCACGTCCTGCTTGAACCCGTACTGCTGTCCATAGTTCACGCCGAAGTCCGCGCGATTGAAGCTGCCGCTGGCGTCGGCGCCGCAGACCTGCTTCTTGAGCATGGGATTCTGAAAGCATTTGAAGGTATTGATGGTGAGCGTCACGGGTTTCGTGACGCCATGAAGGGTCAAATCACCTGAAATGGTTTTTGGAGCGCCGTTGGCGAATTCAACAAATCTTCCCTTGTACTCTGCGGTGGGGTATTTCGCGACATCCAGCATTTCGGGGCTCGATACATGCTCATTGAGCTTGTCATGGGCGAAATCAATCGTTGCGGTATCGATGACGACATCGACTGTTCCTGTCTTGGCCGCGGTATCGATCTGGACGGTGCCGCTGGTCTTCTTGAACGTGCCGCGCCAGATGGATACGCCGCCGAAATGGTCCACCTCGAAGCTGGGGTGAGTGTGGTCCGGATCCACATTGTAAGTCGTGGACGCGGCGGTCGCCGATGTGACACCGAAGGCCAGGAGCAGTAGCGCGTAATGAATTTTCATCGTTGTTTCCTTGCGAGAGTGGGTAAGTGTTTTCAGCTAGCGAAGCAATCCTGCGGACATCAGTTGTTGGCCGATGCGTTGAATCTCCGACTCTCCCGCAGCGAGAGCCGCATGACTGGTGTGAACCGAGTAGTGGCCGAGCACCAGCTGGTGCGGATGTTTGGCCGCGGAACCGAGTACGAACCTCGACGCACTTTGCGCCTGAATGGCAATGGCGCCGTTGGACTCCTCGAACACCACCAATTCGCCCGCAGATACGGGTTCCGGCGTGCGGAGACTGCCTTGGGCGACGGCCAGCCAGGCAACTTCATGACCTTGCGGCGGCTCATAGATCCATCGCTCACCCGCCGCGAGTTGCACGTCGAGGTAATTGATACGCTCAGGGGCGCGAATGGCGCTTTTTGCGCGGCCATAGGAGCCCAAGATGACGCGCGCGGGCGTGCCCTCAGGCACCTCGTCCGCCGACAGGTAATGGCTCTGGCAGGGTGCGTTCTCCAGTTCCTCCGGCAACGCGATCCACAGCTGAAACCCCCTGGTTCGCTGTGTGCCCAAGGCGGCCCCGGTATGCCAAACACCGTGGCCGGCCCGCATCCATTCAACGCCGCCGGCGGAAAGAATTCCCTTGACGCCGGTGGTCTCTTGATACTCGATCGCACCGTCATGAATCACGGTGAGCGTGGCGATTCCGGAATGGGGATGCCAGCCGAAGGCCGGCGAGGTCGCTTTGGCGATGTCGAAGAGATCCAGGAACACGAATGGCTTGATGAGTTCGCCAATGTCCGACGGGCTGACCAGGCGCGTGATGCCCCCGTGCCGCTGCCCGCGGGTCCGAAGCACAATGGGGCGTTCGGCCACAATGGGGCGTTCGGCCACAATGGGGCGCTCGGCGAGGGGAGCTTTCATTATCGCGCTCATGCCGCCATCGCCGCGATGTGCTCGCGCGCCTTCAACATGGCCGCCTCCCTGGCTTCTGCTCCAAAGGCAAGTCCTTCCGCGCGGATGATCGTGACATCCGTCAACCCCATGAAGGACAGCACGCCGATGAGGTAGCTCTCGTGATGCTCGAGGGCGGCCGCGGGAGAGCCCGCCGCATAGACATTGCCGCGCGAGGACGCGATGAAGACCTTCTTGCTCTTGGATAGCAAGCCTTCGGCGCCGTTCGGGCCGTAGCGGAATGTCTTGCCGGCAACGACCACGCGATCGATCCACGCCTTCAGCTGGCTCGGAATCGAAAAATTATACATGGGGGCGCCGATGACGATGATGTCGGCCGCCTGCAGTTCCTCCAAGTAGCCGCCGCCCTTGGCGATGTCTAACTCAAGGGCCGTGTCCTCCACGGTACCGCCCTGCCACGCTGCCAGATGAGCGGAGGATAAGTGCAGCGCCGCATCCGCCGCCAAATCCCGGTGTATAACGCTGATGCCTGGGTGCAGAGTAACTTGTCTCGCGACAATCTCGGCCGTGAGCGCACGGCTTGCCGAATTGGGCCCCAGAACGCTGGAATCGATATGTAGGAGCTGCATGGTCGTTGCCTCATTGAAATGAACGAAACTGGAGCGTAGGGTGCGCCATTGAACCTCCTATGAATAGCCGTTATATTTCGATATTATCCATCTCCATTCGGGATACATAGGATGTGAACCATGCTGGACGGAGTCTCGTTGGACCAATTAAGAGCCTTCATCGCCGCAGTCGATGAGGGCAGTTTTTCGGCCGGCGCACGCAGGCTGCGTCGCGCGCAATCCGCCATCAGCGAACTGGTTAGCAACCTCGAAGCGCAAATCGGTGTGGTTCTGTTCGATCGTTCCGAGCGATACCCCAAGCTCACGTCCGCCGGAGTTCTCTTGGTTGCCGACGCGCGCAGTGTCGTGGCCAACGTCGATCTGCTCAAGGCACGCGCCAAAGGAATATCCGGCGGCCTCGAATCGGAACTCTCGGTGGTCGTGGACGTGCTTTTTCCGATCGAGGCCATCGCCGAATCGGCCACGGAATTCAGGGATCGATTTCCCCGCACACCTTTGCGGCTGTATGTTGAAGCGCTCGGAGGCGCGTATAAACCGGTATTCGACGGCCGCTGCAGCCTGGGCGTGGTGGGATCCCTGCCGATTGCACCGGACTCAATGACATTGGAGCGGCTTCAGGGACTCCAGATGATCATGGTCGCCGCACGCGAACACCCGCTTGCCATGACCAAAGGTGTCCTTTCAAAAACAGAACTCGCCAAACACGTGCAACTGGTGCTCACGGACCGTTCCGAGCTCACCGAAGGGCGCGAGTTCGGCGTGATTTCGCCGCTCACGTGGCGGCTGGGCGATTTATTTGCAAAGCACGCGTTTCTTCTCAAGGGGCTGGGCTGGGGCGGCATGCCGCTGCACGCGGTGAAGCAGGATGTAGAGGAAGGCCGACTCGTCAAGTTGTCGGTCGAAGATCTGGCAGACGATGGTCTGATACTGCAGATGTCGGCCGCGTATCTCACCGCCAAGCCACCAGGTCCCGCGGGTCGCTGGTTCATCGAGCGCCTGCGACAGTGTCCCAGTAAGCGCGCAGCAGTCGAAGCGGTGGCAACAACCGAGGCGGCGGCAACAGGCGAGGCTGCGCGGCCGCGCAAGCGCGAGACGTTGGTCGCAACTCAATAGTCTCCCATTCGAGTACGCCGCGGCGTCCGGCCGCATGGCGAAGCCGTCGCGCACAGTTGTCGATTGCGCGTCACCGGCGACAATGCGTCGGAATTGGCACAATTCAAATACTGCCCAGCAATATGTTCCTGCCAGGATTTCACCCAGGAACACGAAGGGCCTCCCGTCATTTCTGAACACGCACCATCAAAGAGCCAAGCAGCGGCTGCGCGGTCGCTATGTTCCAATTGTTCTGACCCGGTGAAAGGCCATTTCTGCGCGAATTGCGGCCAGGCCGCCGATAGTCACATGCCGAGCGCGATGCAATTCGTGCAGCAGGCAGTAGAGAGTCTTACCCATGCGGACTCCCGACTGTGGCGGACGCTCAGGTTGTTATGGTTCAGACCAGGCCAGTTAACGATTGAATTCATGGAAGGGCGACGCGTTTCGTTCTTGCCTCCCATCAGACTGTATTTTGTCCTCAGCGTCATATTTTTTGCACTGGTTTCACTCTCGCGCCCGCGGACCGCGTTAATGCGGTTCATCCACGCCAAGCACCAGCGGCAACTCTCCCCGGCGAGCTGCAGCAATTGGCACTTTTTCGGGGATCACGCATGGACCGAGCACTTCACGCGTATTTGTGAAGAGAGCTTTCGCGACAACGGCGTCAATCTGCTGCACGCGGCAGTCGACACAATGCCGGATGCGATGTTCGCTTTCGTCCCATTAATTGCTCTCTCCCACATGTTGATGTACTCGCGGCCGCGGCACCTTTACGCCGAGCATCTATTGTTCTTTCTTCATGTGCATGCGTTCTTTTTTTCGATGATGACCGTGTGGATGCTGTTACCCGCGTCCGGTGCAATATGGCGCGTCTCATGGACAATGCCGCTGTGGCTCATTTGTAC
>Ga0210408_10001298_pt1 | contig 26731 bp, 28 predicted proteins | sample IncBWH4MmetaG_FD_155471 | JGI IMG/M metagenome (GOLD analysis project Ga0210408, IMG submission 155471) | Forest soil microbial communities from Barre Woods Harvard Forest LTER site, Petersham, Massachusetts, United States - Inc-BW-H-4-M | ecosystem: Environmental > Terrestrial > Soil >...
CCAGGGTACGCGGTGGTTGCGGGGGTATCGGCTGACCGGTCGCTTGAAGAAGCTTCTTCAGTTCGTCCAATTGATCGAGAATCTGTCGCTGAGTCGATCCAAGGTCGTTGATTTTCCTTTCGAGAATCACGATCTCTTGGGACTGGCCTTTGTCACCCCGAGCCCGGTCCTGTGCTGATGCCGGACGGTAGGGACTCGCCGCAAAAAGACACAGGGTGATGATCAGAATGTGAAATCGGACCGGGTGCCACATTTGCTCTCTCCTCTTCAAACGAGGCGTGTGATTAATGCTGAGCCAACGCACGATCTATCGTTTGACGGACCTGAAAATCACTTGTCTGCTTCTGAATTCGTTCTAATGCAGCACGGGCCAACATCGAAGCATCGGTTGATTTCACGCTGAGAGATTCTGCCAATACCCCAACCGCCGCACTGTCTTTAATGTTCTCAAGGCCGTTAATGGCAATTGGTTCCACCAGTCTTCCGGAGAACAAAACCCGCCGTAGAAAAGGAACAGCTACAGAATCTCTAACGTAGCTTAGAGTCAGTGCAGCCTGGGCGGCCGCATCATATGAACTGGACCCTTCGACTTGGGCCGCCAAGGTGTCGCACACCTTTGCCAAGGCTAGTTCATCTCTCGCACCTATGCTCACGATTTCGTGAAAACCAGTATCCCTTGTTGCGCGCCCCGCAACTTCAATGGGGTTGGATAGACTGCCTTCTAGTTCATAAGTTCCAGGCATCGGGAAGTCATACCATTCATTCAATAAAAGATCTTGCGTATAACTCTTGCCCGCCTCAATTTTCACTAAGCCCGGCACTGAAATTCCTTCTCGAATGAACGGAGGGAAGGTACTTTTGGTCCCATCTGGACGAGTTATACTAAACGAGAAGGCACCTTTACGGTCCTGCCCCAGATTTATGTCGATGGTTTGAGTTGAGTCATTCAGAATTCTGAGCACCACAATTACAGGCACATGGAGTGGGACATTCGGATCGCGCAATGAGTATGAAATATTCAGACTACTCTTGAGGCTTCTTTGTGAAGAATCCTGCTGTGCACTCAGAGTCGGCACTGATGACAGGATCACGGCTAACCCAACCATCCCCGCATATGGCATGAATCGTAGTTGTGGCATGTTTTTCCTCACGATCTAGGGAAGAGGATCAAGGATCGCGTGCGATCCTGATTTAATAACGTCATAATACCAATGGGCACTATTGTCCGGCAGTATATCTCTATCGATGTAGTTCGGGCCGGCAAGATTGGTGTAGTTGCCCTGGCCAGTGCACTTGTATCGATAGTATTGGGTTGCAGTAAAATGCGATGTGCTGTACGGCTTAACAAACGGGCTCGAATGTGTATGGTCGTCTTTAAAGTTACCCGTGTTCGCTGGAAGGTCAATAACTACCGGATTTACGGTTGATTGGGCCGGAAACGGTGGGCTCGGCCAAGAGTAAGGATTTCCCCCGGGGTACGTCACGATCTCCCCGACGGTACAGGCGTTGAGATCACCCAAGTTGCCCGAACTAGAGTCCCACGCATAATGAAATTCGAGCACTCCATTGCCTATATCCGCTGCACTAGTCTGTCTGAAATTCGTCGGAACAGCTACCGTCACTGACGAACTTACGGGCGTGTAGGCTCCCCGGCCTTGACAAAAACAAGGGCGGGTATCTATGTAGTACGTGTAATGCGCCGAAGCATTGATTGATGCACTTCCGCTTCCAACGTAACTGACGGTACATCCGCTCGCACCGTTAACACAGGAACTGACTGTTGCCACAGCGGCGTTGGAAGAAGCCCAGCTATAGGTAGCATTGTTTACCAAAGGTCCGAATGGATATCCGCTGCAGCTTGTGCCATTTACATAACTGCCTAGGCCGCCGGTCCCTCCGGCCGCACCTCTCAACGACGATGGGCTAAGATATGCATTTTCGAAGTAGTTATCGCAGCAGTTTTGATTGCAGCTAAAGCTTCTTGCGATCCCCTCTCTTACGTTGGTTTGCTCGGCGCGGCCAATCATGGAGTACGGCGTCACCTGATGCCACACCGCCTGTCCGCGAGTCACGTCGGTGGGAAGAATATGTCCCAAAAGATCAGGGGTCTTCGAATCTTTCAGCCCTTGAATATCGATCTCAACCGTCTCGTACGGACGAAGGGAGATTAGAGGATGCCGGTAAGTATTGAACCCTACGCTATCATGATACCCGAGGGTCATGTACGCGGAAACCGGGCTACCCGTCGTGTTTTTAAGATGCACGACTGTGTTCGTGCCCTCATCGAGCGTCCAGGGATAAATCCCGTCCATCCCTTCGGTCACTGCCGCAGGGTCTTTTATAGGTACTTCGAAAGAATAGTCGCCAGTTTGATCGACGCTTACCAACTGACCGAGCAATGTCCCGGGGACGGCGTCGTAGTCTACGTCTACACCAGCTTCAACGACCGGTCCCTTACCAAGCTTCACCACAAAGTCAGACAATTCGATCTTCTGTACCCCTTCCGGGGGGACTATCACACTACCTACAGACAACGTATTAAATTGATCTTCCGAAACTTCGGCCTGTGACGGGTCGGAAGGTGTCATCTCCAGTTTGCGTTTTATCTTGTAATCCAAGAGAACGTGAGCAGTGACCGGCTTGTCGCCACGGTTGGCTAGCAAGAGAGGCGAGCGAAAGTGAGTATTTTCCGGAAAGCCTTCGCTTCGGTCGGGCTCCCCAATTCGCAAATGCGCGCCTGAGAGATGACTTGAAACATCAAGTGATGGATCGACCATTGTGAAGGCCGAGGAGAAGCCATTTTTTAGGTCTAAGACAAAGCCAGAAGTAATGATGTCACCCGGAATCCCACTATATTCCAGCGTCACGAGGGCCGCTCTCGGGCTGCCCTCGCTGAATTCATCGTTTAGACGCAGCAGTTGAGTTTGCCGAGCGAAAAGCGTAACCGACTTCTGCTTTGACCCCACTTTGACTCGGACCGTAGCCTGGTTCGCACTAGTGTTCGTCAGCGCGAGGAACCCCTCTACTTCACGATGCGGAAGCGAGAGGACACCACCCAGCTTGTTGGACATCATTGGCATCATGTCCTCCGTGGGCTGCATCTCGTACGGCTCGCGAGATTCAAACGAAACTCGTTTATCAAGCGAGAAGACGCTAACCTGGCATGTGACTCCCATCATTATCGCAGTGTACGCGACTTTAATGTTGCCAGCGCTGAATTCATCTCCCGGAACGACAGTGCTCAAATCAATCTGCTTATACGAGTGCGGGTCGAGCGTAATCGGGTCCAAGGGATGAGCATTGCCTTCCATGCTGTAGATCGTGATCGCCACGGATGTGGCGGTCGGCCCAACGTTGTTCAACGTAAGAATCGATGACATCCCGTCACGCAACGTGAAGTAGGGAATGTTCGTCGTTTGAGCCATGACAGGTTGGACCGGTTGGGTCCTTGGCGGGTTATTTGCCTGAGCCGAGCAAAGCACCAGTGGAATGCACATCAGAAAACAGCAGATGGTCAATGTGAGTTTTGTTTTGCGGGCCATGTTGTGGTCTCCGTTCGCGCTAGAAATCTGAGGCCGACGGCGCGAACGATATTGCGCAGTTAACTCGGCGTCAACCTACGGGGTTGAGCGAAACAGGACGTTTTCGGACACTTTCGGACGATTTCTTTGCGGCAATCCCCGACCCGGAATCCGTCTGGCGGGCCTGGTGGCTCAGTGAGTCTTGGCAGATGATACGTCGTCCACTCGGTAGTTCACGCCAATGTATCCAAGCGTGATCCATCCAATAGTAGACTGTAGAGCGACTGACTCCTGCGATCTGCTGTATGGTGTGGATTGGGAGGAACTTGGTTTCTTTCCCGCAGTACTCGCAGAAGAAAGTTGCCATGAGTGCACCGATTTAAACGATAAAATGGTGGCGCGATTCTGCACCGATCTATATTTGCCCGAAACCTAGGACCCGTCTGTCGGGAGTTCTAACGCGCGAAATAAGGGCTGCAATTTGAGTGCAGAATGCATATCGCCCCTAGAGATAGGATTAATTCAACGACGATTTCCCAGCCAAACCTGATTCCGAGAAAGAGATGGGCCTACATGCCTAGATGTGAATTAATATATCTGTTAAATTACATCGGTAATATACTAGGAAAAATGTAGTGTCAAGAGTACTCTCGTGAGTATCTCGTTACTTGCCTGTGGAAAAGTTGCCCAACAGATATGGTTCTGAAAACGGAACTGGAAGTGAGAAGACGAGGATCAGCCAACATTTGAAACCCAATTCAGTCGAATATGTGCACTGATCTGTGCGAAGTAGCCATACAGTTATGGTCGTCACAAGCGAACTGCCATGAGGCTGTTTGGGAGCATCACCTGGAATGAGGTTCGCTCGAAAACAGACTCGACTCAGACTCGCCCGGTAAGCGTCATCGGAGGAAGCCTGGACTGAAGGGCCTATGCAATTGCCGAAGTTTGGGTTAACCTCTCCCGTCCCCAATTCAACCTTAGTTGATCGCTAGATTCATTCTTACCTTAGGGAGGATTCAATCTTGATTATCGGTGAGCAACTGTGTGAGTTACGTGAGGAAAGGAAATTTTCACAAGGCGACATTGAGAAGAAGACCGGACTGCTCCGTTGCTACGTCTCCCGTGTCGAAAACGGGCATACGGTTCCTTCCGTTGAGACCCTTGAAAAGTTTGCTCGCGCCCTTGAAGTTCCGATGTACCAACTGTTTCATGATGGTGAAGAGCCGCCTAAGCTGCCGAAACTCCCCAAGAGAAAGTTTTCCGACGACTTCGTGTGGGGCAGCAACGGCAAGGACGCACGCATGCTTACTATGTTTTGCCGCCTATTCGGTCGGATGAAACAGGATGACCTGGGATTAGTGTTGTACATGGCACAGAAGATGACGAAGCGGAAGACCGTTTGAGCATCTGATGCAATGCCGGATTTAGGCTCGAATAGACTGAAGCAATACAGAATTCCTGTGGAAGTCAAGAAACTGTTTTTGACCGTTCGTAAATCCTCCCACATTAATAATTCTCATTGTGTCGATCCCCATGCGCTGAAGCGATGGAGGGTGGGCCACTGGGGAGATGATGAGATCTCCGTTGTTCTCAAAGCCAATGAACCCACGGTCGAACAGATGATCGATACTGGGTGTCAGCAGCAGGCCATTCTCACCGTCTAGCCGCTCTTCGTTGGTCGAGTCCCGCCACGGTTTGCAGTGACTTGCGATTAGATGCACCGGATTTTCGACGCTAGTGATGCGACATCTCGATTCGATCCGGCTTACCCTGTCTTTGAACAGTCCTTGTCCGCTACGGGCACGAATAATAGCAACTCGGTCTGTCTCGCGAACCGTCGTGTCGTTGACGATCTGCTGTTCCAACCTGCGCTCCCAAACGTCAAGGTCGTCCGCTGGAACGGGCTTCACGTCGCGTGCTGCAAGAGAAATCCGCTTAACCTCTCGACCAATGAGACCCATAATTACCTCGCCAAGTGTGGCAGGCACCCTGGTCAGGTAGACCGACTGAATTCCGTTTCCATTTGGCTGGAGGGGTGAATATCGGCCGGGGAGGAGCGGTCTCAGGACTTCGATATTGTCTTTAGGCCGGACCTTATTTGCTAGCTCCGTGAAACCGACCTTCACTTTCCAGCCGATGTTTTCCCAGTTCTGGCCAGCATTTCCAAACTCTTCTGGCTTAGGGCTTTCCCAGCAATAAGATTGTGCAATTCCGATGGCAAGGATTCGGGTGTCCGCGAAGGAGAAGATTAGATCGCCAGGCGCGACTTCGCGCATCGACTCGTAGAAAGGATTTCGCGCCCCGTTGGCGTTCCGTTTGGGTGACCAGAGGTAACCACCCTGAATTTCGTGGTGGTAAGTCTGATTCTGGTTAACCCACCAATAAGCCATCTAAAGCCTCATACCAACATTGATAATCGTGGGCCTGATTCAATGTATTGCCGTTGCCAGAATATCGTAAACCAGTTGAAACAACTGCATCCAGGTGCCGGGGTAATTCTTCATTGAGAGCATCTTGTCTAATCAGGACTCAAGCGTTTTTTTTGTCCGTGGTGCAGGAAAAGAAGAAACCTATCTTTCGCCACTTCCAATTGCGCAGTTACCCCATCGAGACTCTTCAAAGCTCGGTACCCAGTCGCCGCAAGTTCCTCGACATGCGACATTTTTTGCTCCAAAAAGTGGCCGAACGACACCAAGGCATTCTGATGTTCGTTGGTGATGGTCGGTACTACTGGTTGAGGTATAGGAAATTGCGTCAAGTCGAATAACGGGGGTGTATCAGTTCTGGGGGCAGTCAATGCTTTAAGAGCAGGTGCAAAACTAACAGCCGCTTCAACTCGTTTTCCCAATTGATCAGGACGAAGGTCCCATTTTTCGATCAAATACTTGAGGAGTGATGTGTGATCAAATTCGAGACTGATGAAATCTCTCTTAACCCACGGTGAGATGAGAAGGGCTGGAACTCGAACCCCGTAGCGATCAAATGCGTACTCGTTTACGAATTTATCCGGCGGAATTGCCTTCGGGGGAACTAAGTGATCGTACGCACCACCGTGTTCATCGTACAGAACAACAAACAATGTAGACGCCCAAAGGGCATCATTTGACAGTAAGGCGTTATAGATACGTGCGATCAGAACTTCACCCTTGCGAATATCCGTTGGAGGATGCTGGTCATTTTCATCAGCGCCGCCGTATGACGGCTCTATAAATGAGTACTGCGGAAATTGGTCTTCAGGCCCGGCTGCATCATTGAAAAAAGTATCCATGCGATGAAAATGATCGAATTTGTCCCAAAGGCGCATAAACAACAATGTGTGCGGCATTCCGTGGTGGTAGATACTCCAAGAGACTTTTTTCCGTTCAAGTTCGTCGTAAATTGTGTTTTGGTCGTAGCAATGCTCGTTACTGATGTAGACGCCAGACGGCATCTTGACGTGCCCCTTGCAGGTTCCACTGTGTACAAAGAAGCGATTCGGCCATGTCGGTCCAGGCAAAGAGGAAAACCAGTGATCGCATATCATAAAGTTTTCGGCGAGAGTATGAATCACCGGCAGGCTGTCCTTTGGATAATAAGACATGATTTGGGCACGCTGTTCGGCTGTGCTCTGTGGATAAGTCCGCGCAAAGTTGGCGACGAATCCACCACAGTTGTTTTCAATCTGGCTTAATACGTCGACATTCTCATGTTTTGGATCAGGGTCCATTGTCATTTTCAGGGAAGAAGCTTGGGGAATCATGTTGGCAGTATTGGGATAATCGGGGTTAGACCGCAGATTGGCTATGTCTACCCCTTCAATCTTTGGGTAAATGGACTTCGTCCAACCAATTAGTTGGTCGAAGGAATGGTTTTCCATCATCAACACGACAACATGTTTTATCGGGTCGTTTTGGATCATTGCAGCCTCCGAAAGTCGCTACACTGTTGAATGTCAAGAACTGAAAAAAGCTCTCGGCCCTTGGCCAACCTAAATATGGGTATTGGCCTTGATCAATTTAGCCGATGAGAGTATTAAGGGGGCAGTAAACACTTCTCGATTGGTTCTGTCAAGGAGAGCCCCATGAACTCGAAGCTATGGGTAAACACGGTCCTTCTATCACTCATTATCCTTACACCATGCGGTATCCACGCCCGATCTCCCCAAGTCAAGAATTTGACAGCGGCAGAGGCCAAAGATCACGTCGGCGAACAAGGTACAGTCTGCGGTAAAGTGGCGAGTACCCGTTATGCCGCAACGACTCGCGGCAAGCCGACATTTCTCAATCTGGACAAACCATACCCTAGTCAAGTCTTCACAATCCTAATATGGGGAGAGAATCGGGAGAAGTTCGGAACGCCCGAAGAAAAATATCGCGACAAGCAGATTTGCGTGACCGGAAAGATTACCGAATACCGAGGTGCACCGGAAATCGTGACCAGCGATCCACAAACCATTGTGGTGCAGAAGTAGATTAGACGTGATTAATGAAGTTTATGGAAAAATACTGGGCTGGTTTTTGATGGCCATTTCTTTCGAGCAAATACTGATTGATGTCTGGCGACAAGCCCTCGTCGAGAACGCCGACGTGGTCTTGCTAGGCAAAAACCGCTACCCCGTTCGGCTGACCCTGAAACGCCGATTGCGGGAGGTAGATTTTGTGTTCGATACGAACGAGATTCGGGGGCTTGAACAAAACCCCGAAACGAAGTCCCGGTGGGCGCAAATGGCGCGGTCCGGCGAGAAGGTAATGCAGTTCCTCAGCGAGGGCCGATACGTGGCGAATGTGGTCGGTGGGAAAGTGACGATGTATAGCAAGCGAGCCGGGAGATAAGGTCCGCCAACCTTGGGAAGTCCTCTTATCGTCGCGTGGCCCGCGAGCCGGAATGGGCAATTTCCGATAATCCCGTTTCTCAGGACTTGGCCGCCCGGAAGAAGCGTACGATCCACTGAAAGCATTCAGGGTAGTTTTGCTCATTGGCCAGCATCGTAGCAGTGCCTGCATTGGCCCACTATTTGGTGTCTACGTCGTTGTAGCTGAGGCACTTTCTGAGGCCACCCATCGCACTTCCCGACCCTGTGCAAAATGCAGTCGAATGCGAAGCACCGAAAACATCAACATAGGTGATTTTTCCATAGAAAATAATGAAGGATTCACCATTCGCGATTTGTTGACGTAGTTCCGGAGTTGGGACAATGGTCTCTGGTGCTTCTGACCCGTACCTAACGACAGTAATGGTGGTGTTGATTGGCGCGTTGGGGAAAATAGCGCCAGCGTAAAGCTTGTTGTGAGGATGACCAGTGCTAAAGTCGAAAGACGGTTCCTCCCCTTTCTTCAGCACAGTAGCAACTATTTCCCCTTCGACATCTTTCGCTGGAGTCTTTCCTGTATTGGCTATCTGAATGGACGCTGAGATAGATGAGCCCTCTAACGGAAAACTATTCGGAACGACAACGCTGACCCATGCTCGCTGATCTACAAGCAAAGCATCGTGCATCGATTCCCATTGCAAGCCAGCGAATGTGGTGTAAACAACGAGGACGACAACCGCCGTTACCTCAAGGAGTATCTTCCACCAAGGCGTCCCGTCGGACCTGTTTTCGTCTTTTGCCATGCAATTAAGCTACTGCCCCGTGCCCCTTTATGAAAGCTGAAATGATTGGCTGAGGACTCGCGATAATGCCGGATGGGGGGCAAGTCCTGTTATGGGAAACTGGATTTTTGGCCTCAGATAGCTTGGGCCACATTCCGATAACGCCGTTTCACAGGACTTGAGAACAAGTGACGGCGTTACACTTTGCCTTTGCCAATTCCTTAAATGTCGTGGATTACTAAGCTCGGTGCTGTAGTAACATCGGGGCTTCTTTCACACATCCACTAAGGAAAGGGGACGTTATTCATGCCTGATTTGCGCCCACTCCTAAGGTCGCCGTATTTTTCCTTGATAGTTGGGGTCATTTCATTTTCCCTGGGTACGGTTTGGACGTACACCGGAAGAGCGTGGATACGCTTTCATGGTTGGGTCTACCGCGCCGAAGAACCAACTACGTATTGGTTAGCTGTAGCAGTGTATTATCTCGGCGGTGTGTTTTTCATTGGAAAGTTCCTATATTTGGTGACCTGATGGGATGAACGCGCCTCTGACGTGACTACCTGGATTCATCTTCTCGAAAACTTGCTTTGGCCCAATTCCCACATTCCGATAATCCCGTTTCTCAGGACTTAGCGCGAAGCAGCCAAGATCGTACATTCCGATAAGCAGGTTAATTAGGTGAGTGGCCTGCGTGTAGAAGATTTCTGAGTCAAAACTTCAGGTAGACTTTGGGCGGAGATTTGGGCTCAGAATTTTTCTTCCGAATTAGCCCCTTGCCAATCTTCGGCATCAGGTCGGCCAGCAACTGGCGTGCAGAGTTATATGGTCGCAGATAGATTTCTTCTAGCTTCGGCCCAAGCTCTGGCTTTCTCGCTCGCAGCTTTTTATCAACCTTTCTTATGCGCTTGCCGATCATACTGATGCAAACCATGCAAAATCCGTTGGCGCCGTATAACACATTGTTCCGAGAACAATGCAGGCAGCCGTAAATCTCAAAATACTTACGCAAACGTTGGTGGTGCCCACTTGGCAGGAGCCTCTCGATGGCCTTGCGCAATTTGATCGTCAGAAAGAGCGGCGGCACGCTACCCACTTTCACCCTGTTGGGCGTCACCTTTGCTAATCTACGAACCGGTTTACGGGTATTCATCGATTTATCGGATGGCATTTATCTAGCACCTTTTGAGCTTGCTTCATGCTCACATGCGTGTAAGTCTGTGTAGTACTGACGCTGATGTGCCCCAGCATCTTTTGAATCATCATTATGTCCGCTCCGTGGTCAAGTAGGTGCGTGGCAAACGTATGTCTAATGAGTTGAGGATTTACTTGGATGCCCGCCTTGAGGCCGACTCGCATAACTACATATCGCACGGTTGTGGTTCCCAACGGCTTCCGGCCAATTAACATTTCTGGGGTGGGATTTGGAATTCTTCGCTTTACTCTCCTTAATGCCTGTTTGTAGGTGAGATGCTCTTTTCCAGACGCATACCAGTAAACACGCTCTGAACGCCTCATTGCTGGGTTGTATTTATAGAAGTAGGATCGCCACGATCCATCGGGGTTGTGAATAAGGTGCAGCTTTCTAGGGAATTTGCGACAAACAAATAAGTATCCGCTCCTTCGTTCACCGATATAGCGACGGAGATGACCCGAAATCGCTCTGGGGAACAGAACATATCGATAGCCACATTTTCCCAGAACCCGTATGCGCCGAGCCAATAGGTCAACATCCTCAACTCGCATCGAGCGGATTTCCCCTGCGCGCGCTCCCGTACCGTAGAGAACCTCAATCATCGCTCGTTCGTGGAGGTCGCGGGCAGCTGATGTGAGCAAGTGCATTTGATTCTCAGTGAGTACACGCGGAACTCTGCGCTTCAATGGCGGTAGCCGAACGAATCGCGGGGGAGACCAGGCGATTAGTCCGCCCATGTTCAGAAAATCAAAGAAGCAACGGAGCGCACTCATAGCCCTCCAGATAGTTGCTCGTTTTACGCCTCTTTGCGCGACCGACGCCAAGAAATCGCGGATATCGAGATGGGTTACGTCTGTGGCCGGAATATCATTAAGGAACCGGCAGAGCGAGACAACGGAAGTTAAATAATGGCGATTCGTGTTCGCGGCATATTCCTGAACTCTTAGCCACTGAGTGAACCGCCTCGTTAGATCGTCGTTGAATTCGCTCGCGGAGGGCATAGCAGAACGCAGTAGTAGATACTGGGTCCGAGACTTTGTCAAAAGAAAGATTCGGATTTTGCCTTTCGCCGACAACCACTACGGCGTTTAATCAATACCTCGCAAGTCAGCCTGTCGAGGACCAAGTCCCGAGAAGCTTATCGGAATGTGGCCGTCGGCATTGTGGGTCGAGTTGGACCGCCCCTCATGCGGAATTCAATCGGTACGCAGCGTCCTCTTGCCTGAACAATTGTCTCGAATTATAGATGTGCGACGCACATTCCCACTCGCGCGACAGACATTCGCACGCGTCGGAACTGCTGAACGCGTCATAAGATTCGCGAAAGATGAGCAAGCCGCCAGCTTGAATGGGCGGCGGGATGCAGTTTGAGACTTACGCCATTTTCTGTCTCAGATAGGGACTGTGGAATCAGGAGCAGACGATCTTAGCGAGTACTGGTACGTTCATTACATCAATACCGGCGAATCCCACCTCTTGGGCCATCGCACTGGACTTGTCGCAACGTCAAAATAATCGCAAAGGAGCTACGCCATGAACAAAGCAACCCTTGTGCTTTTCATTTTGATGGGAGCAGTTTCGAGTTATGCCCAGGGACCCACGGGAGCGGGCACACACACTCCAATCATTGGGGCCAAAAAACACTCGTCAACTACAAGGAGCCCGAAAATGGCCAAGATGTCGAAGAAACATTCCGATCTCCGCGTGGCCAGCAGGTAGATTCAACGGCGCATCTCTTCCAACAATTCAGGCGGTATCGGGTCTCTCGCTTGGTCATAGGCTTCTCCCATCTTTTGAAGCAAATGTCCCGAGCAAGGGCAAGAAGGCCACACACCGTTTGACACCGACTGTACCCCGAGGTGCCAAGTCCCGTGAAGTCGTGCCGGCTCAACCGGTCGATGCAACACCCTTCTGGTCTGTTGATCCGATAGTGCTTTTCAAAGAGACCTGATCCTTTGGGCTGTACTCTATAGAACCTAAACTGGGCAATGTTTTCTTTGAATCAACGCTCGCGAACGAATTTAGCCATTGAAATACATGCGGATAGGGCTTCAGGTGAGTGTTGCAACGACCCATTGAGACCACCCCGTTTCACAGGACTTGGCCCCGGCTTGCCTTATACTGCGTAGGAAACCTGGGGGTTCCATGAGAAATAAGCGAGCCAAGGTCAAATCAATCGTGTACGAGAACGCACCAGAGCATCCGTACAAGAAATATGAGTCGCATCCCTACTGGAAACGGATTGATAAGGGAATCTCAGACCTCGTTGAAAATCAGGATTTGGTCGAACGAGAGGCACGCCCGTACATCGTGGGATATCTCTGCAAAATGCTCCTACAACGCAAGAGGGCCCATAAATAGCCAAAGCAACCGTACTGTTCTCTGCCAAATCCGCCTGCAAAAAAGTTTGTAGGCTCTGATATGTCCGGTTATCGTCATCCGGAATTTGGCAAATTTCCAGTTTCCGGTAATCCCGTTTATCAGGACCTATCCCGCTCGGCGGCTCTTGCGATTCCGGCAAAGCTCAATCACCAAATAAACAACTACGGCGACATTGAGTAGCAGCACGACTAGTTTCGCCGAACTGACCCGCTTAGTGAGTTCATAGATTTCAAGCGGGATAAAGGAAGAGGTGGCGACAACCGTGAAGTACTCAGCCCAACGCTTGCCCAACAAAAGGCCAGTGCCCTCGGTGAGCAGCAGCGTTGAGTAAAAGAAAGTACCCACGCTGAGTTCTTTAAGTTTCCGATCGTCAAGAATCGAAAATCTCTCCAGAAGGCGATGGATGTAGTGATTGTTGGGATCGACACGGAACATATCTGCCCAGCGTTCGACCTCGAAAGCCAGGTCCTTGTGCAGTAGCTTGACCGCACCGATGCCGACAGCGAACAAAACCAGACCCTTGAAAAGTTTAAAGGCTGCGATTAACCGGATGCCGCCAGAGATGACGGCGGGTTCCGTTCTCGGCTCTTGTTGCTTGCGTCGAAGGTTAGTCACAACGTGATGTCGAATTATATCGTCGTACAGCTCATCACGCTGCCCTGCTTATCCGGATCAACGGGAAGGGTTCGAAGGGTGACGCTCCTTTGCACTTTCCGATAACGCCGTTTCACAGGACTTAGCTCCAATAGCTGACGAAAAGCCGTGTTGTCCGGGATATACTTTCAGTAGACGGGAGAAATTGAGGTGTTTGATGAGGCGCTATTTCCAGGCACCCGCTTTTTCGCTGTTAATTCTTCTCGGTGGGTGCTCGCCGCATCTAAATCTCAATGCTCCATTTGGATCAAGACCCCCCAACGGGCACGAAGTATTTTACACAGCAGTGGCAGCCGATTTCGGTGATTCCAAAATATGCAAGAAAATCTCCAGACGAGCACTCGACGAAGAGGGTCCGGGCATGAGCGGTACGGGATGGCAGGTCAGTCTTCAGAGGTCGGAATGTTATTTCTACGCTGCCTTGAAAACGCATGACGCGAAGCTCTGCGATTCTGTTGAGAAGATCGTCACGATTCCATCCAACAAGTCTAGGTTTTCAAGGTCGGAGTGCCTCGTATTTCTCAATAGCAGCAATTCCGTAGGCGACGAACCAGCGATGGAATATTCTTCCCTGGGCGGCATAATGAAAGAGATGGGGTACCGGGAAGAGGAAGCCAAACTGTTTCTCGCCAACGATAAGGCATTTGACTGGTTCAAATTCTATATGTACCAGGAGTTTGGTGCTCAGCCAGAAAAAAAACAAGAATTCCTGAAACGTGTGGAAGCCCTGCCGTCTTTCATTAATTAACCTTGGCATTCTAAGCGCGGTAGCGCGGATAAGTCCTGCCAAGTCCGCTTATCGTCATGTGGGATTTTCAGAAGTGTCCGTGTAGGGCCAGTTGACGATAACGCCGTTTATCAGGCGGAATCGGACCTGGAACGAAAGTAGCTTCAGTGGTGTCTAACAGTGCGTGCAGACCACTCGGTTTCGAGTAGTGCTCCCAATCGTCTTCGGGTTCCTTGCGGTCGCACTCATGGCTTGGGATTACGAAAATCAGCGCATGGTCCAGTTGATGGGGATGGGCTGGGACATGGGTCCGCCCTACTGGCCCTATCAAGCAATCTACGATCTTTTGATTACGATCAACACCCCGGCGTTTGTTATTTCAATTCCGATTCTCAGTTTGACCAATTTCCGCAGTCATTCTTTTTTGCGATACGGTGTCTTGTTTCTAGCGATTGTGTGCTGGTGGTGGTGGATCGGTACTCGGATAGATTTCGGTGTTCTCGGCACTCGGCGGTATCGACATGCGAAGCGGTCTGCAGGTCTTCTTGCTGCTGTGAGCGTTGGGCTACTTTATCTTGCTGTACGCGAGACGCTCAATGAATTTCACTGGTGGATGGAATATGGTCGCGGCCCTTCGCCCTACCGCCTGCCTACTCTTTTCAGAACCGTTGGGCCAGTTTTGTGGTGTCTCGTGCTTGCGAGCGGATGTTTGATAGCCGCGAAGCGCCTCTTCCGAGAAAACATCTCTCAAACTCGGGCCAAGTCTTGATAAGCCCGCTTCTCGGAATGTGGGATTTTTCACTCCCAGACAGAAGCCATAATCCAGTGGCACGGAACCGCGAGGCTCGAAAAGGCAACCCATTTACGCTCCGGTCCTTCTCCGAGAATTGCTGTCAAAAGCGCGACGGATGCCACAAGTACGCTCAGCCTCATTCCTAGTCTCATTACAATTTCCCTTTGCGGATAGGATGAGGGCACAACGAATATTGTTATCCAGAATGCCAAAACAGCGGCAGTGGCAAGCACCATTGATATCCAGAGCATTGCTATTCGCCATTTCGGTGCAGAACTTTCCCGCCGCTTGAATCGCCTGACCCAAGTCCAGAGAAGCAGGGCTGGATTGCCATACACGAGGACTATCAGCACAGCAATTATGATCGCATTCACGAGGGACAGTCTATTCCGCTCGGTGGTCGGAGCCAAGTCCTGTGAAGTCGTCTTCTCTGAAACTGGCTTTTGAGCCTGAGGTGGCCAAAATCCCACATTCCGAGAACCCCGTTTCACAGGACTTGGCATTGCCCCACTCGTCTAGTATAGAGGTAAAGGAAAGGGCGAGATGAAGATCAAGACTGTTCTTGAGGGCATTTTGGCCGGGCTACTTTCGGCAATTCTGTCGTACTCTGCTCTCATTTCACGAGCAACCGTCACCGCAATCGCGATGCGCCGCAAAATGCCTGATGCTTGGTTCTCAGGCTTAATAGTCTGGTACGCGACATTCATAGTAATCTTGGTTTCAATCGTAATAGCCGCAGTTGCGTATCGGGTGGTCTACAAATACGCAGCGGAATCAGGTCCAACGTCTGCTTGGTCAAAATAACTCGGTTCCGGTGACCCGGATTGGCTCAATTCCCACATGACGATAATCCCGTTTATCAGGACTTGGCTTCAATTAGGCAGCGGTCGGCCCTCGGCTTACGGTCTTTACAATACTTGAACAGCGAGAGTAGTCTTTTAAAGTGTAATGATCCGTTCGAAAGCTGCTTCCATGAGACCATTAAACTGGCTCTGCATCCCGCTTTTAATTGGCACGGCACACTCGGTTTCTTCGGCAGATAAAAAATCCAACGACAAGCTGACTGATGGCTTTTTTGGTCCTGTGAAATCTGTTTCGACGCGAGTAGAGCGGAATGAAGTCAAGTTGCGAGAACCAGATGGCCCGGTCGTAATTGTCCCTGCCGGATGTGAGGAATGTGACTATGACCAAGACGGGAATCGTATCAGCTTGGGGCAAATGGATGGCAGCAAATTCTACGGGCATACTTCTCAATTTATCCGCGACTCTGGCGGAGTCGTCACCGAACGGATTGACCAAAACGAAAAAGGGCAATTGACCGGGCGCTCGGTAATGGGGCCGTTTGGCTCGGTTGAGGACACCGTATATTCGGACGGGCAACTGGCATCGCGGAGAACCTATCGCTACGACGACAGAGGAAACATAATCGAAATACTGACACTCGACCCCGTGGGTGCGGAGGTTAGTCGCTCAACCATGAGTTACGACGAGAACGGTCATGTCGTCGAAGAATGGGACCGAGGGAGAAATAACAGCTTTGAGTTGCATTTCGTCCATACATACGATCCTAAAACACATTTCGAGACGTGGACGACCTTCAACGAGAATGGGTCGGCAAAGCTATCGTGGGTGCTTCAAGATACAAGTATGCTCTCCTATTGGCAGCAGCCCGGTGATGGCCCGGCACTCGGCAGCACGTTTTTCACGGATTCGGGACCTAGAAAGCAGGAGGCGCGGAATTACCACAGCGATGGCACTTTTGATCGAGTGGAATCGGAATTCCTGGATGACCAAAAGCGGAATGTAAGCCATGTCGAACGGCATGGACCAACGGACGAATTGTCAATGGTCGCCGACTACGAATACGAATTTGACCTCCTTGGAAATTGGACAAAGCGAACCACGTGGGTATGGACGCCGGGCCTCGCCCAACGGACATTGTACGAAACGGATTACCGCACAATCGCGTACTGGAACAAATAGACTCGCCACGCACTAAGAACTGGTTTCGACCCAAGTCCTGTGAAGTCCGCTTCTCGGAATGTGGCTTTTTGCTCCTGAAGGGATTGATTCCCACATTCCGGTAATCCCGTTTATCAGGACTTGGCACCACAATGAACGATACTTGGAGTGACAGTGGTTCGGGATGATTTTGAGAGGTTTACTTTAGAGCCTTGCGTAGCTCATCGAGGCTCTCAGATGCTCTTGCACTCACTAAACCACAGAGGCGTTTTTCTCCTGCCGGACAGCGAAATGCTGAATTTTCGACGATGACCTTCAATTCGTCTTCGGACAGCGTTGCATCGATGTGACGGAGAACGAACTGTTCAAATGCCTTATCAGCAGTAGCAAGGCGGTTGAATGTATCTAGGTGGGTCCACTGCTTTAAAAGTAGTTGCGCGACATCCTCGCTAAATCCTTCGCCGATTGCCCCATCATCACAACCACCGAAACGTTTAAATAAGGAGTAAAGACTTCTCCAGTTCTTCGGGCTTGCCCCCTCTATCACTTGGTTCTCGGCTTTCCCGCAATCCTGCTGAAGAGTTGCGCTCGCCAAAGTTGGCAAAGGCCCGCAGACAACGCTGACAGCAACAGCAGCTAATAGCACCTTGAGAATGAATCGCATCGTGGAAATTATATAACGCCGGATAAGGTTAACTTCTAAGGTCAAGAACACTGTGTGTGAAATCCATTATCTCAGTGCCTGATAAGTCGTCTTATCGGAATGTGGCTTTCTACCGTTTGGTGGATTCGCCAGTAAGAACCTCCCGGGAGTCAAATTGATGCGTCCAATCGCTCTTCTAGACCCCAGGCAGTGAATAGGCAAGTTCTCACACAAGGACATAGAACTTCTCTGTTGTGCAACTTGCCTAGGTGCGGTTTAGCCGCCTTAAATGACCACGCATTGTTCGCAGACTCGCCGCAAAAACTCAGTGCCAAATATGTCGGCGGAAAACCACGAAAGCGACAGAAATATGACATGTCGTGGTGGTGATGTTCGGCGGAATTTGCGGGCAACAAAAATTAACTCTGTTTCATTGCCGGGCTCGGAGTAAGAACCGCTCTGAACGTTGACAGTCGTCCTACGAGACGCGGAGCAGTGAAGGAAGCTGTGCATGTGTGAGGAGTTAGGAAGTGCGAGGTGTGGGAGTGGAATGGCGGTGAGCGCGTTGGTTCATCGTCGAAAAGGCATCTCGGTAGTCGCAGGCTTCGAGACTTGAGAGTAGCCATATAGACCGCCAGTTTTTCTGAATGTTTCATAAGATGGTTCCTCAGCGCTATTGTGGCGCTAGCCACAAAGGCGATTGTGGCGGCATGATAGCTGTGGGTTTATTGGCTCGTTCCTCTGAGACTAGGAAAGATAAACGTTGACACCAGACGGATAATATTTATAAAGTCCGCAATACTTCCCGATAGTACTACTTGGTTGAGGACTATTCTCATGAATACGCTACTCCGCATTTTCTGTTGCCTTCTCTTGGCCCTTCAAGTGAACAGCATTTCGGGAGCCGGATTTTCAGTGGAAGCTGCCCGGCAAAGGGGCGCATCGCCAGTTATCGAGCAATCCATCCTTGAAGATGGAACCCCAGTCAAATTGCGTTTCTCTCAAACGGTCTCATCGGCGGACGCACACGTAGATGACCGCGTTGAGTTTGAAGTTCTCGAAGAGGTCAGAGTTTCAGATGTGCTGGTTATTGCCAAAGGCGGTATAGCTTGGGGAACAGTGACGGAAGCGCAATCGAAGCGACGTATGGCACGCGGGGGGAAGCTGGAAATTGTTATGGATTCCGTGCGGCTAGTGGATGGGCAGAGAGCTGCGTTGCGTGCGGTGAAGGACGCTAAGGGAGGCGGCCACACAGGTGCCATGACGGCAGGAATCGTCGCTACGGCATTAGTGCTCTGGCCAGCCGCACCGCTTTTCCTTTTCATGCATGGCAAGGATATTTCAATTCCTAAAGGAGCTGAGGTCCCGACATTCGTCAATGGTAACTTTCCCATAGACATGGCGAAATTTCAGCAGGCTACACCTGGGGTAACCCCAGTATTCCAGGCGGGCGCCACCGCCGCCGTTTCCATCACCTCCACACCAGCAGGAGCCGAGATTTCCATTGACCAGAACTTTGTCGGAAATACTCCTTCTTCCATCAGCGTATCCGGCGGTAAGCATATGGTTTCTGTGACGAAACCCGGTTTCCAAAGTTGGTCACGCGAAATAGCAGTGTCAGGCGGTGCCGTTAATCTGACCGCTGAATTGTTGCCGGGTTCGGACGTTCCGGGCAAGCAAGCAGTCGTAAGTACGGTCGCTGCCATTCCAGAGAAGCCTGGCGCAGTAAATCCTGAGCCCCAAAAAGAAATTCAGCTAAGCGGCGAAACGGAAACCAAGTCGGGCTGGATAGGCCTCTCGACGAGAGATAATGGAACTAACAGAGTGGTTATCTCGAAAATTGTTGAAGCGAGCGCAGCCGCACACGCTGGTCTGCAGGTCGGAGATATCATCCTCGAACTGAATGGAGTGCCTGTGAGGTCGGGGGAAGAGTTTGATGTTGCGATATCCCATTTCAAGCCCGGTTCGCAAATTCGAGTCGGCTATATCAGGGGTGCCTGGAAGAGTGACGTCGCGCTAACGGTAGGCAAAATAGGTTAAAGAAATCGCGAATGGCACCAACGTGGCTACAAAATGCCGTGATGAAGGGCTCTTGGGAGGATTGCCTCCAACGCCACTAGAACCAAACACTCTATCGGGCGCTCCTCGAGCCGGCTTACCAAGAACGTACAATTTTTTTAATTTGACAGTTTACCCTGGCGCGGTCTCATCTCCGTGCACTGACCGTAATTTCGCCGCAAAAAGTCAGTGCAATATGCTACGCGGATACCCGGACCCAGCAACACAGAATTGGACCGCACCCAAATCCGGTCACCGCACCTTCGCACAACCTGCGTCCTTGGGTGAAAAGGGCTGCACAGAAGTGTCGGACAGCCCAGCCTGCAGAAAGATGCTTGGTTCGTAACAAAACACCGTAGGATGCTTGTTATAGTGAAGGACGGTGATGCCGGAGAGAGTTTCTTCGCAGTATATTGATTCCATTGAAGTTAGATGAAGAGCAAGTGGCGGGAGCCGTGACGTTTGTCCATCTTCGAATCGGGTACAGAGACACTAATTGTGCCTTAGGCACATCTTTCCGCGAACATTGGGCAGTCGATTGGCCCAATCGCAATCGCAGCGCCGATCAAGCGTCCCCGCACATCTGCAAACTCTGTCAAAAATGGGTCAAGTATAGTCAGACGATCTGGTGCCCTCATGGAGTTGAGGGGATAGGAGATAGCGAGCGCCAAAGTTGCACCCCCTGGCCAAATCTAGTAGTTGTTCAAGCCGGGGGTCACAAGCCGTGTGGGCCCGTGCGCCTATTTCAACGTTCGCGATGGCAGCGCGCTAAGGAAAGTTGGGCTCGATTCCATTCTGACGACTGGCGGATACCGCCATTACCTATCAGACTACGGTCCGCGTCACCGCGTCTCACCGCTCATCGCCGTGTACACGGCGATGCTTTATTTTGGTTCAGTCGCACGATATCGTCCGCAAGATCTGGAGAAAATGCGTCAAGGAAAGTTCGCTTGGGTATTCGAAGAAATGCCCGCTACGCAGGCAGAACAATTTCTGTATTTGACAGCCAGCGAACTTCTCGGACGGGAGGTAATGAAGCCGTGGGCAATACACCACGGTGAACCAATTGGCTAGATTGCTAGAATGGGGGTGGATGTTTTTGGCTATTTTCCGTTGTAGCGTTCGGGACCTATCATCCAAAGGGCCGCCCGAAGTAGGTCAAAATCCATAGAGCAAGCAGAAATACACTTATGAGCGACTGCCACCCTGCCACAACCCGGGCCCAACCAACCGCCTTGATGTCGAATTCTTGCCGCGTCAGGAGTCGCAACCAGCGACCAAAATTGATGTCCCGGAATCCGATGTTGAATGCACTCATGAGGCTGAAGAACATACATATCCGCAAGATCAGCCATTCGCGGTGTACAAAGTGAAAAAACCGTCTTAATCCCCGCGCATGCCCATTCGCATTCGGTAAAATCTTCACCACACGGATCTTGGCATTCTCCTGGATGCCCTGGCTGTAAATACGATAGAGTCCCGCTTCCGATGGGGCCCGAATGCAAGCGAAATAGAGTACTGAGCACATAATCCAAAGCAATACTCCGAAGATTAACGGGCGTCCCGGGCTCATTCCATACTGGCAGGTCCAATCAAAAAATACCTTGTTCAGGACAAATGAGCCGCAGTTGGCAAGTTTCCCATCGAATGCCGATAGGATCGCGCGTAACTTTCGATCGTGAAATTCACTCGGCTTGCAGCCTTCCCATGCCCGTTCCGTTTCTCTCCGATAAAGCACATATGTAATCTTCCGCTCCTGACCTCGAAAGCCCCCATCTTGAAACTTCTTGCGAAGTTCAAAGAGTGCATCCGGATTGTCGCGATAGATCAGAAGTTCCAAGTTCTTCGCAGCTGCAACACTTCTAAGCTCAGGAAGAGCTTCAGGTTCGAAGATGGTATTAGCCAATTTTGCCGTGTACAGGGATACATTTGCCAAGTTTGCGGAGGTCAGATCTGCACCAGAAATATCTGCGTCGTTCATGTTCGCACCGCGCAAGTTTGCGGATCTCAAGTCCGCTCCGGTCAAGTCCGCGAAAGACAGCTCCGCGTCAGTCAGGTTCGCAAAACTCAAATTCGCGCGAGTCATGTGCGCGCCAGGAAGATTCACCCTTATTAATTCGGCGGTGGACAGTTCCGAGTCTTCCAAATATGCGTTGTCCAGCGAAGCATCGGTCATATGCGCGCCATAAAGATTAGCCTCGCTCAGATTCGCACCATACAGATTCGTCTTGTTCAGCACTGCGTCAGTCAGTTTTGCAAGAGTGAGGTCCGCATCCGTCAGGTCCGCGTTGGTCAGGTCTTCGTCGATCAGGTTCGCACCGAGCAGGTTAGCACTCTCTAGGTCAGCTTGAACTCCTGATTTTCCCTTTGACTTCGTCCATTCCGCATTTTTCCGAAGAATTTCTACTAATTCAGATCGGTCATGAGTCTGGCCAGATCCGTCCTGCCAAGTCCATTCAGTTTTCTGCTGTGCATTCGCAGGATGGGCGGGCAGGAGAAGTAAGAGGATACAAAACACAATTCCCCGGGCTATTACAAGATATTGGATTTCGATGTCGAGTAATCTATCCAGAAGTTCACATTTGGGACATTTAGACTCGCGCATCTGCCGCTTTTGCTGCCCCCTGGATTCCTCTTTTGCAGTGCCGTTACGAAGTGTGACCAGCGTATCTGCTGCAATAGCAATCCCGCGGTGTGTTTGTATTCCAATTGCTATCGTCATTGACTCCCTCACCGAAAGCCGTTGACTAGGTAGCTTTAGTTTGCGTGGCGGTTTCGGCGGACAAATCATAATCCACCGAAGGGCTGGTGTCTGGCAATTTCAGTACGCTGACTTGGAAATACCGACTCGAATGATTTCCAATCTTTTGAGAAGGGTAAGAGATCATTCGGAAGACCGAGTGTGTCCCCCCAGATTCTTGGTATAATGCTGGCAATGGCCTCTCGCGTGGCTGGTGCCGGCGCTCCGGAATACCGGAGAGCTTGGCGCGCCATGCGGCGGCGAGGCGAAAGTCTCGATTGAGCGGATTGGACCGCAAGGAACCTCCGCAGAGGACAGAAGTCCAACGGACGGGTTGGGTTCACCAAGAGGACCCTAAGCTGCCGCATGAAAACCTCGTTGCTTGAACAAGTCAGACAAATGGAAACGCTCGGAGGCGCGTGGCGCGTCACTCTTGAGAACGGGCGTTCCTCACCTTCTATCGACACGAGGCGCGAAATCGAGGAATTCGCTACCAGCGCTGAGAAGCGGCTGACAAAGATCCAGCGCCAACTAAACCGGAATGCTTTTAGGTTTAGCCCCGCGAAGGGCGTAGCGGCACGGAAGAAGGGGAAAAAGGGAATACGACCTCTAGTCGTAGCACCAATCGACTCGCGGATCGTGCAGCGCGCGATCCATGATGTGCTGGTCAAGGTTCCTGCAATTCGTCAGTACGCCGAGAATCCTTACAGTTTCGGCGGTGTGAAAAAACAAGTAGGGCAGAGGCTTGCGGCGGTTCCGGCAGCCATCCAAGCTGTTCTGGCTGCAATTGGAGACGGTGCGACTTACGTGATCCGGTCGGATATCTCTGCATTCTTCACCAAAATCCCGAAGCCCATTGTTACAGGTATCGTCGCGGGCGCCACGTGCGAGCCTAGCTTCATGGAATTGTTCGGCCAAGCAATCACGGTCGAACTTGAAAACCTTGCTTCGCTCAGGGAGCATGCCTCCGCGTTTCCGATCCAGGAGATCGGGGTGGCTCAGGGCAACTCGCTTTCACCATTGTTGGGCAATCTTCTCCTCTACGATTTCGATCAACAAATGAACACTGGCGAGTGCCGTACCATCCGGTACATCGATGATTTCCTGATCCTTGCACCAAGCCGGAGGCTCGCGGAACGTCAATTTTTCGAAGGGCGCGAGCATCTGAAAAAGCTTGGGCTCGAAGTATCCACCGAAAAAACATCCAAAGCATATGTCGCGGATGGGTTTGAGTTTCTAGGTATCGAGATGGGTAACGGGTTAATCAGGCCGAACAGAAAATCACGTAATCGGTTGCTAGCCAGTGTATCCGCCGCCTTCAATAAAAGTGTTTTCGCGTTTCAATCATATCGGAAGACTGGGACTATTTTTCGGTCATTCACATTGATCCGCACACTGTCTGAGGTCAGTGGAATTGTCTCTGGCTGGGGGGCGCCCTATTCGTTCTGCAACGATAAAAACGTGTTCCGCCAACTTGATTGCGAAATTGATAGCTTGCTGCGGCAATATCTTGGAGCCTATTCCGCTGCGCTAAAGTCGGCGGACCAGAGGGGGCGACGACGGCTATTAGGTCTTCTTTTGCTGGAAGAATTGGCATCCAAGTGTTTCGAGTGGCCGAAACCAACAGATATTACGCAGGCGTCGCCCAAGCCCGCATTGCCATCGACGATTGTTGCGTCCAGCTAGCCCAAAGTCAGCTTCTCGCCTGCGGCAAAAATAAAGTGTTACGCAACGCCGAGTTTCCGTAGTGTTGCCGCAATCAACTTCTGATTCCTGGGGTGCGGCCTTCTCCGTCCAGTCCGTGCATCGATGAGTGCCCTACGTGAAAGCCCGGTCTCCTCCTCAAGCCGTGATAACGTTCCCCGTATATTGATTGCGGGCCGTATTTTCGTTTCCCATTCATCGCGTCGCTGGTCGGGATATTCCGTGTAAACGTTCTGCGCCGAATGAATCAGACCGGCCTCAACTTCTTCGAGGCTGTTGGATTCCTTGCCAATGTACTTGACTTCGTCGATTTGGACATGCCGCCGCTGGAGTAAGCTGATAGTCTGCTTGCCGGAAGGTTTTCCATCCGCGTCCGCACATTTTGACTCCGCATGAAACTCGTACTCGCGCAGAACCTCGCCATACGTCTTCACACGAGCAGTGTACCGGTTCCCGTGATAGCCCTCCGTTGTGATTCCGTAAGTCTTTCCCGAGTATTGCTCGGTCCAAGGCATCTCAAGCCATCGTTTCGGATGTGATTCGTACGGTGCAATCAAATGAAAACGATCAGGGTCTGTGCCGGGAGGATGGCCGAGTTCGTTGACGTGACAGGTCAGCAAGAAATTGAACGGCTTGATCTGTTCGCCGTACCGTTTCCCTTTGTTAAGGTTCGCGAACGGTCTCATAACGGCTGGGCTGCTGATTGTCACGCGCCCAATAGCAGGTAGATGCTCGAACCTCGCCTTCCTTGTCTTCAAACGCAGGGCTTTCCGAACGATGTTCAGCCACACTTGCGCGATCCACTCACGATCTTCACTCTCGGGGTCGCTCGGGTTCAACAAATGGCCAAGGCCGTGCTCGGACCACCGGTCTTCGCCATTGTTCACTTCATCTCGGAGCAGCACCGGAACGCCCTTTTCGTCTTTGAGAAACAGTGCATACCGCTTGGCCGATATCGCTACACAGTAAAGCTGCCGCTGCTTACGTTTCGAGGGCTCAAAGTTGTCGTCTTCAATTTTAAGGACGGAGCCAGGTACTGCGGTCCGCTCATATGGGTTAAGGGCTGAAAACCGCCCTGCAATTGTCTCGACTTGTTTCCATGACAATGCTCTTACAGCCTCGCGTCCGTCCTTCATTCGATACGGACCACCAGGGCACGGGACCATCTCACCGTGCTTCGTAGCGACAATTGCCATGCTATCGGTATCTTCCATTGCGTACGTACCGTCCTCTTTTGCTACGCAATGTTCGAGCAGTGCCAGCATTAGGCGTGCTGCGCCTGTAATCAGCGATGCAAGCGGTGGAAAACAATACTCGCCCGTCAGATCGGGATGGGCAACGCGACATACATATGGTTTTGCGTCAATGCCATGACATTTCACGCTGACCGTCTTTTCGGATTCCTGACGATTCATCTCTGCATAAATGCCGTAGCTCGCGGCGTTCGCGATGACTTTTAGAGCTTTGCGCAGACGGTCCTTTTCTACGTCCGAAAAGTCAGTACGCCGGGACAATCGCTGTCGCTCTTCGATGGCCACTTTGAAAAAGTCTTGGGTTCTGGGTTGCACCGGGATCGCTCCACGCAATTCAGTCGGCTTCAAGCCTCGCAACTTACCCTGTGGCTTGATGCGAAATGCATCGACTATTTTTGGAGTCCGACCGTGTAAAAGACTCGATGCGACGATGTCGGGAAGGGAAAACCATAACGCATCGTTGGGTCTGTCGCCGATAGAGTACAGATGGTTTACAGCTACCTGCCAATCCTTGCTTTGGGCACTATATCTGCCACGCGAAGGCAAAATGTCGCCGTTTGGAATTACACGAACGAATGCGGTCATCTTTTTCCACGTCGCAGGTTTGAAGAGGTCGTCTGTATTCAATCCATTTAGGAATCGCTGAATCTTCGATTTGCTATGGTCGATAATTTTTAATCTTGTCAGCCGTAACAAACCGCCACAAATTCATGAGGCGGTTAACCGTGGGGTATATCGAGAGAAAGTCCGTGTAAACAACTGGCACAGGAACTTTGCGGATGTGCGCGCTAGTACGCCCGCCGAAAAAAGCAGATTGAGCGTACCCGAGATAGCGTTTGGGAAAAGTCCGTTGGCGTTCAACGATTGGATTAATGCGCATCGCTCGCAGATACGCTTTGCCAATTGAGGCAGGAGAATACGCCTTCGTCTCCTGAAGAAATCGCGAAATTGGGTGCCTATCGTATTCTTCGAGCAGTTTGATGGCTAGTTCCGATGTCGCCAGGACATCACGCAGGTTGTAGTCGATGTATTACTTTGTGACGACACCGTGTCGCGTGACGTGCTGTTTGGGATGTTCTACTCCGAACGCCTCGCACGCCGTCCCGAGGGAATAATCTCTGTCAGTCAACGCAAACGCAAGCGTATGCAAATCTAGGAAATGTCCCCGAAAGATATAGTCTTCCTCCGGTCTTCCCGTTGTTGATCCCTCCGGAATGAGGTCCTCTTCATCTATACCTTCGCGGCTCGTTAGGCCAATCAGCGCTCGCTTGCTATCAATATGCTTAATGGCAATCCTGGGACGGTGCATGTTTCTTAGGTCACTATCAAGCCAGCGCGGGTCGGGCCAGATGCCTAGGGAAAACCCGCCAGCGAAACGTCTTCGTGCGTTTGCGAAATCGTGTGCGATCCGTGGCCGTGTAGCCCTGCGTCACCATCTCTCGCGCCTGGGAGTGAACCGCACCACAGCTCACTCCCCCACGACGTTTTTTAGGATTTCGATCTCCAGCGATTTCCGCCCGAGGGTCCG